>Ga0247813_10001486_pt1 | contig 17766 bp, 12 predicted proteins | sample UWRJL169409C1_FD_180719 | JGI IMG/M metagenome (GOLD analysis project Ga0247813, IMG submission 180719) | Plant litter microbial communities from Arlington Agricultural Research Station in Wisconsin, United States - UWRJ-L169-409C-1 | ecosystem: Environmental > Terrestrial > Plant litter >... | reverse complement strand
TTTTTTACACTTATTCTGAATAATATTTTTTGAAACGATGTTTATTTGAATTTTATTTAGAATTAATATAAATAAACTTTTATATTTGCCGCTTTCTGTGCAAAAAAGGTCTTTTTATTAAATTGCCTATATTGCTTTCTAAAAAGTGATTCTCTTATAATGAATAATAATTCCAGTTTCGAACTACATCTTTTTGAATCTTTCAAAGAAGGAGACGAAACTGCTTTCACTTATTTTTACGATAAATACTTTCGCAGAATCACCGCTTTTAGTATTCAGTTTATTTATGATAAAGATGAAGCTGAAAATCTGGCGCAGGAAGCTCTTTTGTATTTATGGCAAAACAAGGAAACTGTCGAATCGCTAAACGGCATCCAATCTTTTTTATACACTTATGCCAAATCGAAGTGCCTGAATATGATTCGTCATAATAAGGTAAAGGATAAATTCAAGAGTGAAGTTTTAAACCAAAAAGAAAGAGAACTGGATATCGAAATCTTAAACTCGGTGCAGTTTGATACTTTAGAATTGACCGAATTAGAGCGTTTAATTCAGGAATCGATAAGTGATCTTCCGCCAAAAACCCGCGAAGTTTTTATAAAAAAGCGTTTCGAAAATAAAAAAAATGCAGAAATCGCCGAAGAAATGCAAGTGACTCTAAAAGCTGTAGAAGCCCATATGACAAAGGCTTTGAAGATTTTAAAAACCAAATTATCAGATTATTTGTTCTTAATCTTTATCCTTATTTGTAATAATTAAAAATAAAAGGTAGGGTATTTTATTTCTGAAGTGTACTTACTAAAACGAGAAGTTCAAAAACTTAAATATGACATCGGAAATCATTTATAAATACCTTTCGAACGAAGCTTCAGAACAAGAAGTTCAACTGCTGTTTGAATGGATTGATGCTTCGGAAGAAAATAAAAAGCATTTTATTACGCTAAAGAAAACCTGGGCGTTAACAGCACTTTCTGAAGATCTTTCGAAAAAATCAACTCCGGTAATTGCTATTCAGCCTAAAAAGAAATCTATTCAGTATTTGAAATATGCTGCTGTATTCCTTGTTTTATGCGGATTAGTAAAAGTAGCATTTAATTTTAATCAGAAAGCAAAATCCTCAAAAGAAATTATCTTAGAATTAGCCAATGGCCGTTCTGAATATATTACAAAAGACAACCAAACGAAATTAGTAAACGACAAAGGTGATTTGATTGCTAAGAAATTTTCTAACCAAATTATTTATTTTGGAAAAGTTCAGGATCAGGAAGTGGTTTACAATACGCTAAAAGTACCTTACGGGAAAAAGTTTAAACTTACCCTTTCTGACGGAACGGTTGTGAGTTTAAATTCAGGAACAACTTTAAAATATCCGGAACAATTTGGCATTAACGGAAAAAGAAATGTGTACCTAACCGGTGAAGCTTTTTTTGAAGTGGCCAAAGACAAACAGCATCCTTTTATTGTAAATGCTAATCAGGTTGATATTGAAGTTTTGGGAACGAAATTTAACGTAAGTGCTTATCCTGAAAACCCAAGTGTCAATGGTACTTTGGTCGAAGGAAGCATTGAAATGTATGAAGCCGAAAACAAACTAAATGCCGTTTTGCTTCAACCCAATCAAATGGCAACATGGAATAATAACTCTAAAAAAATTACAACAAAAGAAGTTGACCCAGGCTTTTATTCGGCATGGACAAAAGGCGAACTTGCTTTTAAAGATACCCCATTCTCTACTATCGCTAAAATAATTCAGCGTACCTACGACGTTGAAATTATCAACGAAAATGCTGTTTTGGCCAGACAGAATTTTACGGGAACGATTAAAATTAGCGAATCCAGTGTCGAAAACATTTTAGAACTTCTAAAACGTGACACACCATTTAATTATTCCGTTAAAGGAAATACGATAACCATTACCAATCTTCGATAACTAAATAAACATGACTTTTACGATACACGATTTAAGGAAAATTCTATTTTTCCTAGCTTTGCTTTTATCCAGTTTTAAAGGTTTTTCTCAGAATAAGAACATCACTTTGCAGCTAAAAAACAAACCTATTAGTTTGATTATTAAAGCCATTGAAGAACAAACCGATTTTAGGATTATTTATAACGCCCGAAAAATTGATGCTGAGCAACTGGCAGATATTAATGTTCAGAATGTAACTTTAGAAACTGCTTTAAAGCAATTATTTGCCGGTAAAAATATTTCATTTTATATCCAGAAAAAACAGGTTTTATTAACAAACGCTGCTCCTGCTCCATCAGCTGCGTCATCTTCTGATGAAAAAGAAAGATTCATTAGCGGAACGGTTTACACTGCCAAAGACAAACAGGCGCTTCCCGGAGCAACTATTCGTATAAAAGGAACCGGAATGGGTGCTATAACTGATTTTAACGGAAAATTTGTATATCAATTAAAAGGAAACGACATCAATAATTTGGTGCTTGAAGTTGGATTTTTAGGAATGGAACCTCAATTACAAAAAGCAGATGACAAAAAGCAGTTTGTTTTTTATTTGAAAGAAGCTACAGACGAATTAAATCCGGTTGTGATTACTTCGTCTTATGGTACTACAAAGCTAAAGGAAGAGATTGTGGGAAGTATTTCGACTTTAACAGCAAAAGATATTCCGGTCCAGCAGGCTTCTGAAAGTGTTGATAAAATGCTTGAAGGTCAGGTTGCAGGTGTTTTGATAGAAAATACTTCTGGCGTTGGCGGGCCTGTAAAAATCAATATCCGTGGCCAGGGAAGTTTAAAACCTTTGGGGAATTCTATCGTAGGAACTTCAACACAGCCGCTTATTATTGTAGACGGAGTTATTATGAGCGAAGAAAGTTATATATCAAGTTCCTTTTTTAATGGTCAGACTGCATTATCAGAAAATTTAATGAATCCCCTGGCACAAATTGCTCCGGAAAATATTGAAACCTTTACGGTACTTAAAGATGCCGCAGCTGTTGGTATTTACGGTGCCGATGGTGCAAATGGTGTTATTTTGATTACTACCAAAAAAGGAAAAATTGGAAAAGCAAAATTTGGTTTCTCCAATCAGCTTGGGGTTTCTTCTGCCGTTAATCAAATTAAATATTTAAATGGCGAGCAATATACCGAAATGCGAAATGCGTATTTAAAAAACACATCGACCAATTTTAGTCCGGTTCCTTATAATGGGGTCAACACAGACTGGTTTGATTTATTGAACAATTCGGGAATTTATAATAAATATAACTTCAACGTTTCGGGCGCAAATTCAAAATTTTCATATCGTACCAACATTTCTTATTTAAATATTGATGAACCGCAATTAGGTAATACGACAAAACAGTTAAATGCAGGAATTAATTTAGGCTACAGACAAAATAAGTTTGATGTAAATATATCGCTGAATCCGAGTTACATTCGCAGTATTGCACCAAACATTTATTATTCGCATGCCCACATTCCTACCCTTGCACCTTATAATGCAGATGGTTCTTATACCTTAACCGGATTGATAGGTACTACGGGAGGAAATCCTTTGGCTGCAATTGCTCAAAACAAAAACGAAACCGATACTTATGGTTTTTTAGGAAGTATCAATTTAGGTTACGAACTTAATAAGTCTATTAAATTCTCTACTCTTTTTGGGATTGATTATAAGGATAAAGAACAAGACCGTTATTTTTCGGGAGAAAATGAAAGCGGACGCTTAAATGGTAATTTTTCATTAGAAGGCATTGCTTATAATACCTGGGGAAGAAGGGCTATTAACCAAAGAAATTCGACCAAATGGAACTGGCAAGGACAAATGCTTTTTAATAAGGAAATCAATAAAAACCACACTATAGATGGTGTTTTAGGATTTGAACTTGCCGAAGAAAAAGGGAGTTTTCATTATGCTTCAGGATCTGGTTTTGTGAATCCTAATATAATAAATGCCGTTTCGAATGCCAGACGAGATGATGATCCTACAACTAAGACCGATGAATCACTTGGAGGACAAACTTACAATAGTGAAATTAGCAACGGATCAAGGGTTTCTATGTTTTCGCAGATCAATTATAATTATAAAAAGAGATATTTCTTTTTAGGGAATATAAGACGCGACCAAAGTTCTGTTTTTGGTAACGATTCAGATGTGGCTTTAAACAGCGGGGCAGGTTTAGCGTGGATTATCAATAACGAAGATTTTCTACAGTCCAGTTCGTGGATTGATTTATTGAAACTAAAGGTTAGTTATGGTTCAACAGGTAACTCAAGAATTGGGTCTTACCGTTCGAAAGGGTTGTATAATAATGCGCAAAATGGTTACAATGGCGAAAATTACGCTACACCGGGCGCTGCGCCAAACGGAAATTTAAGCTGGGAAAAAAATAAAAAATTCAATACCGGAGTTGATTTTAATGTTTTTAACACAGTCGAATTATCATTAGAATATTATTATGATGATTTATCAGATTTGATTGTAGCAAGAGATATTCCGTCAGAAAACGGTTATAGTACTTTAGAATTAAATGCTGCCAGTATGTACAATAAAGGTTTTGAATTTACGACCAGAATTAAATGGTTTCAAAAAGGTAAATTCAAATGGAGTACTTCATTTAATATCTCTACAGTAGAAAATAAAGTTACAGATCTTATTGGTTTAGGAAGTGATTATTCGCAGGCTAATCTTGCTCTTGCTCAAAAAATTGGTTACAGTACTTCGACAATTTGGGGTGTAAACTGGATAGGCATCGATCCTGCAACCGGTCGTGATCTTGTTAGAAAGAACGGACAGACTTATGATTCAGCCACTTACAACCGTTTATTTACCAATGCAGACTGGGAGCCAATTGGCAATACACAACCAAAAGCTTTTGGAGGTTTTAGCAATAGATTTTCATTAAATAATAACATCACTTTATCGATTACCGGAGCTTACCAATGGGGCGGCGATAAATTAGTTTCAAACGACATTATTGCAAAATACTCGACTACCTCAAATAGAAATATGTCAGTAAACGCATTTGACTATTGGAGGAATCCCGGCGACATTGCAACACAGCCTGCACCGGGAAACAATACCTTACTGCCCAACTTAAGTAAGTACGTTTATGATGCTACTTATATCAAAATCAGTAACATTAATTTAAGTTATAATGTTCCTATAACGAATACATTTCTGGATACTCTGACTGTTTTTGCCGATGTTTCGAATGTGCTGTATTGGTACAAAGAAAAAAGTCCGGCAGGAATGAATGGCATTAGAGAGTTTAATTATACTTATCCGCAGGCCAGAACGATTTCGATGGGTATTAATACTAAATTTTAAAAAATGAGAAATTTAAAAAATAACAATCCCTTAAAATTCGCTGTATTTTTAGCAGCTATTTTTCTGTTGCAAAGCTGTAGTGATTTTCTGGAGCAAGAACCGGGAACACAAACTTCTATAAATGAACAATTAGGAACCAAACAAGGCGTTTTGGAGGCAATGAATGGTATGTACCGTGCTATTGAAGCCAATGTAAGAACCGAAGCTTTTTCGACTTATGGTGATTTACAGGGCGGTAATTTAAAATTTGCACCCGCTATATCTACAACTACCACAATAGGACAAGTAACCACTCCGGGAAATGTGGTAAACATATATTCATTTGATGATCTGGCAGATAATTCTAATCTCGCAGCCTTTTACAGCACTAACTACAATATTATAAATCAGGCCAATTTAATTTTAGAATTTACAGATGCCTTAAAAGATGCTTCAGATACTGAAAAAAGCCAAATAAAAGCCGAAGCCTTAACCGCAAGGGCTTATGTGCACTTTTTATTGAGCGAAATTTACAGCCAGAATTATGGTTTTACGGCCAATGCTTCTCATTTAGGAATTATCTATAACAGCAAATCCATTACAAATGGACTGCAATATCCAGCCAGAGAAACTGTTGCAAATACGTATACGTTTATCATAAATGATATTAAAGCTGCCCTGAATTTATATGCTAATACCATTCTTTTAAACGGACCGGCTCACTCCTATTTTAATAAAAACAATACAAAAGCTTTATTGGCAAGGGTTTATTTAGCAAAAAAGGACTGGAAAAATGCCTATGATACCGCAGATGATATTATAAAAAATTCAGGAGTAGTTTTAATGAGCTCCGGAGATTATTTGGCGCAATGGCAAAAGCCAGACGCTCCGGTTTCTGAAGTTTTACTTGAGTTTTCGATTCCCAGAAATGACGCAGGATCAGCAAGCGTTTCATTAGCAACATTTTTTGGATATACGTCAGATTCTCAATACGGAAAATACACAGCATCTCAGGATTTGGTTAATCTATACGAATCCTCAGATATCCGCAAACAGTTATTCAAAAATCATCAATTGCCTACCTTAGTCAATCTTCAAAAGGAAATTCTAAACTATTATTTTACCGATAAATTTCAGGGAAATCCGGGATATATGGCTTTCCGCTTAAGCGAACAATATTTAATTCGTGCCGAAGCAGCAATCGAACTCAACAACAGCGCTCAGGCTATCGAAGACATCAACACCATTAGAACAAGAGCAAATGCAGCGGTTTTACAAGGTAATGAAGATCTTAAAGAAGCTGTATTTTTAGAAAGAAGAAAAGAACTTTGTTTTGAAGGGCATTTATTTTTTGACATCGCCAGAAATAAAAAAGATGTTTCCAGAACTGATGGCTGTATCGCACTTAGCTGCAGTTTAACTTATCCTTCGCCAAAATTTATACTCCCAATTCCAAGAAGTAATATTAACCTTAACACCAATCTAAAGCAAAATGAATCGTATTAAAATTATATTCGTATTAAGTCTCGTTCTTGCATTTACATCTTGCTCAAAGGATGATTACAGATTAGAATCCGGTATTGATCCTTATGTAAGGTTTAATTTTTTAGTGGGGGGCAATAATATTCCTCTTGAATATCCAACGGTAAATACAACGATAATTCCCGCCAATACATTTGAAAACAAATCGGTTAAGGTTTTAAAAATTCCAGTTTCCTTAACGACTACAGCTTTAAAATCACCTGTAACCGTTAATTTTAGCGCAGTTACTTCTGGAGACAAAGCTAGTTTTAGCGTAGCACCCAAAAGTGAATTGCTTTTTGAAGGAAGTAAACTTACTGATACTATTTTTGTTTCTTTTGATAAAAGATGGACTAACCAACAAACTATTACATTAAAACTGGAAAATGCATCTGATCCCGCTATTCATATCGGAAACATAAATACTTCCGCTCCAAACGATACTTTTACCATAACACTGGGCGAAATAAATACAGCATATACATTTCCGGTAGGTCAATATTTGATAAAAGGAGAAGTGGGCGAAAAAATCGATTTCAAGGTAAATTTCCCTAACGGGTTTATTCCGTCGGAAATTGAAAATGCCAATATCTTTAAATTTCTTGATGGTTTTGAATACTCGTTGACCCATGATGATTTTGGAAATAACAGAAGTTCTATAAACTATCATTTAACGCTTTTAGAAGATATTCAAAATCCGGATGTTCGTTATGAAACTAAATTAACCTTAACCAATACACCCAACTATGTTGCTACAGGAAATACCATTTTGCAAATCATAAAGCCTACAAGATCGCCCAGAGATATTAATGCAAATCCGGCTTCTAAATTTTACGATTTATCCAGTCAGTTTTACCTGACTTATGGCGAAACCTGGTTTGACAGAAGTGGTACTTGTGCGTGGCAGGCATATAATGCCTTTACATTTCCTGTTGTGGTAACAAAAGATAATGAAAATGCCATTTTATATAGCGATAAAGGCACAGCAAATCCAAATGATGATGTTTACCACGATGCATTTAAAATTGGATTTAATGTTGTAACCGGTAATTCAACAACCAATTCCTTTAATTTAAAAAGATGGTTTAGTAATGAAGCCGTAGCTTCAGCAAGTTCTCCCGGATTAAATATTACCTCAGCATTAGAATTTTTTCCGGAGAATGGAAACAGTAAAACACAAGGAAAAGTATTGGTGATTCCGCAATATATCACTATTGCAGGAACCAATAAAAATAGTCATAATATCGAAATTGCCGGACAAGGCACTTATAAAGAAATCAGTTCAGGATTATTTGAAATTTCGTTCGAACTAAAACTTACAAACGAAGCCCTTTTTGGCGGAACTGTTTCTACACAATACAGAATGTACAATAACAAAACATATCCAAAACCGGCAGCTTTAAGCATTGACTGCCCTAAGGAAGTTGCGCTTTAGATTTTAGTCGCAGTCGCAGTCGCAGTCGCAGTCGCAGTCGCAGTCGCAGTCGCAGTCGCAGTCGCAGTCGCAGTCGCAGTCGCAGTCGCAGTAACTTTGTCAAAGTTTAAAACTTTGACAAAGTTTTTTGAAAACGCAAACTGGGACTGAGACTGAAAACGGACTTGAAACCTGAAACAAATCAAACAAAAACAAAAAAATTGAAAAAACTAATCGTCCCTATCCTATTTCTTCTGAGTTTAACGGCTTATAAAAGCGTTGAACAGCCTGATTATATAGACATTCAGGAATTGCGAAAACTGTATTCCAGCGGAGATGTCACAAAATGGCCCGCAGCGGAACTACACGAAAATGTCGATAAAGCTAAATTTCAGGATATCGGTGTGCTTCCTGCGGTTCCGTATCCCGATTATAATCCATACTCGAAAGAAAAAGAAAGCCTGGGTAAAATATTATTTTTCGATCCCAGATTGTCTCTTAGCGGACAAATTGCCTGCGCTTCGTGCCATAATCCTGAATTGGGCTGGACAGATAATTTAACGCGCTCTTTTGGTCATGATCGCCAAACGGGAAAACGAAATTCGATGACGATTTTAAACTCGGCGTATGCCACATCCTTATTTTGGGACGGACGAGCAAAGAGTTTGGAAGATCAGGCGCAATTCCCGATTGGAGATCCGCTTGAAATGAATGAAAAACTGACGATTGCCGTTGATAAAATCGCTAAAATAAAAGGTTACAATGCTCTTTTTACTGAGGCTTTTGGAGACAAAAAAGTTAATCTGCAAAGAATACAATACGCCATTGCAACTTTCGAAAGATCGATTAATAGCCCGAAAAGTAAATTTGATAATTTCATTAGCGGAAAATCTGAAGTCTATACAGATGCTCAGGTAAAAGGCCTGCATTTGTTCAGAACCAAAGCGCAATGCATCAATTGCCATAATACGCCTTATTTCAGCGACAATCAGTTTCATAATGACGGACAAACTTTATTCGGAACAAAAAATGAAGATTTCGGACGCTATAATGTGACCAAAGATGTAAAAGACATTGGCAAATTCAGAACGCCAACATTGCGTGAAGTGGCCAATACAAAACCCTGGATGCATCACGGACATTTCCCGACTTTACTGGATGTTGTAGAATTGTACAACTTAGGAAACCCGTCTCCTGTTCAGAAAAAATATCTGGGAACAGCGAGAGATTCATTAATTCCAAAAGCAGATCCTATGCTTAAAAAACTGAATTTAAACAAAGAAGAAATCAGCGATCTTTTGGCTTTTATAGAAACTTTGAGTACACCAACACGACGAATTATGACGCCAACAATGCCGAAATAAAATGATTTGTACATTGCTCAAAGTTTGCAAATATACAAAGCCTGTTTCTTTTATGAAATGGGCTTTTTTTTATTTTTAAACACAAAGAAACATAGCTCAAATAAATGCAGAAAGACGCTTTGCTACAAATAAATCTCATAGCACTTTGTGAAAAAATCATGATTTTCTAAAAGTATCTAAATTGCAGTTTTAAATCTATGTTTCTATGTGTTTAAAAAATTAGGCATTACAATAAGAGAAACTTTAATCATAATTTACTATCCTTTCATTGAAGTATAAAATAGCTTGTGAATCGTAATCCTTCCATCATTTCTTAAATTTGTTTGAAACGAAAGAAGCTTTTTCTTCTTATAAAAAATACCACCATGAAGTTAGCACATATTCAAATTCAATCCAACAATATACAACAAACTGCCACTTTTTATAAAGACATTCTTGATCTTCCTATTATAGAAAAAACCAAAGAATCGGTGAGCATTCAGGCAGGTAATTCAGTTCTGGAATTCATTGAAAATCCTGAGTTTAAATCTATTTATCACTTTGCTTTCAATATTCCGGAAAACAAGTTAGACGAAGCCATTGATTGGTGTAAAAGCAAAGTAGATTTAATTTTTATTGAAGATCAAAAAGTCATTACCAATTTCGAAAACTGGAATGCCAATGCTATTTATTTCTATGATAATAGTGGCAATTTATTAGAATTTATTGCCCGACATGATCTTGATAATGCGCAAACAGAAGCATTCAGTTCTAAAGCTATTTTAAATATTAGTGAAATTGGAATAGTGAGTGAAAATCCATTAGCATTAGGAGAACAATTGATCGAACAACACGGTTTAGAATTCTTTAGCAAAAATGCTAATAGCGAACTTTTTGCTGCCGTTGGTGATGATGAAGGTTTGTTGATTATGGTTAAACCAAATAGAAACTGGTATCCTACGCAAACACCTTCTGAAAGTAATAAAACAGCCGTTAGAATTGAGAATAAAGGGAATAAAATAGAATTAAATTTTTAATACGATTCTTATTTCCATCGCTTACTATTCCTTATTTTTATAAAAATTTAAATTTCAAAAAAATGCCATTCGTTAGAATCAGCCTTCCCAAAAAGCTTTCATTAGAAACAAAAAATACTATTTCAGCATCTATTCATGAATCTTTAATAGCCGAATTTAATATACCAAAAGACGATTATTTTCATGTCATTGAAGAACTGGAACCGCATCAGATAAAATATCCTGAAAGTTATCTTGGTATTTCACATTCTGAAGATATTATTTACGTGCAAATTACGGCAGGACAAGGAAGAAAATTAGAACAAAAGAAAAAATTATACCATCAGATTGCGAAAAGAATTTCGACCTCAACCGAGATTTTGATCAATAATGTGATCATTGTTTTATTAGAAAATAATGGTTTAGAGAATTGGTCTTTTGGTAACGGAGAAATTCAGATTCCAACGCATTTGAAAAAATAATTATACAGATTGCTTTTATAACTTTATAATTCTCCTTTTAGCATATGATTAAAAAAAATATTCCTCGTAGTATTTTAGAAAAATGGCTGACAGCCTGGTCATTATCAAGAAAATTGCCATTGCCTGAAAGATACAAATCAGGATTTATGGTTGAAGTTGGTTATCCTAATCAAAAAAGACGCTTTGTATTTGCTGAACTGAATAATGATTTTCTTGAATTATCAAAATCTATTGATGAACCCGGTATTTTTTTAAAAGTTTGTTCTTCACCTGATGAATTAAAAAATCAAATACATCCCAAATGGATTATTCAGCCTCAAGGATATATGATGGCTTGTTTTCATCAAATGGATTTTCGGAACTGTACTTTAAGTGATAATTATAAGCTGGAATTTGAACATTACAATGCTACTTATCTTGTTCGAATTGTAACTAAACAAGGAGAACTAGCCTCAACAGGGCATGTTGTTCTTGTTGATGATTTAGCAATTTACGATAGAATCTCGACTGAACCTAATCATAAAAGGATTGGTCTTGCCTCTTTCCTGATGAAAGAACTTGAAAAGATTGCGTTAGCGAATGATGTACATCATAATTTTTTAGTAGCCACAGAAGAAGGTAAATCATTCTACGAGTCTTTGGGATGGGAAATGTATAGTTTGTATACGTCGGTTGTTATTCCTGAATACAAGTAAAAAATCACGTTTAAATATAAAAGCCGTCTCAAATTGTATTTGAAACGGCTTCTTTGTATCTGTTTTTAATTTAAAACTTCATTTTCTGAATTCTAACGGCATTTAAAATTGCCAGCAACGCTACTCCAACATCGGCAAAAACAGCTTCCCACATTGTAGCAAGTCCGCCGGCACCCAGAATCAGTACAAAAGCTTTTACGACAAAAGCCAACGTGATATTTTGCCAGACGATTTTTTTAGTTTGTTTCCCAATATTGATCGCCATCGCAATCTTGCTTGGTTTATCGTCCTGAATCACAACATCGGCGGTTTCGATCGTGGCATCGCTTCCTAAACCTCCCATTGCGATACCTACGGTACTTAAGGCTATTACAGGCGCATCATTTACTCCATCTCCAACAAAAGCAACGGTTTCGTTTTTGGCTTTAATCTCGTTGAGTTTATTCACTTTATCTTCCGGAAGTAAATCTCCAAAAGCATTTGTGATACCTAATTTATCCGCAACAAATTGTACCACATTGGTTTTGTCGCCACTTAGCATGGTTACTTTAACGCCTAATGCTTTTAGTTTGCTTACTGCTTCCTGAGCATCTTCTTTAATCTCATCGGCAATGGTCAAATATCCTGCGAACTTGTTATCGTATGCAATGGCAATCGTCGTATAAACAACCGAATTTGGATCAATATCATATGAAATCTTGAATTTATCCATCAACTTGAAATTCCCCACATGCAATTCTTTTCCGTTGATCTCGGCTTTTAAACCATGTCCCGAAATTTCTTCCACATTTTTCAATTCGATTGAAGCATCAATCTGCCCCACGTGATTGTGAATTGCCGTTGCAACGGGATGCGTACTTTGGCTTTCGAGAACATTAACGAGTTTCAGAATCTCGGCTTTATCAAAACCTTCCTGAATAATAACTTCCTGAACTTTAAAAACACCTTCGGTCATGGTTCCGGTTTTATCCATTACAACATTCTGAATGGTTGAAATACTATCAAGGAAATTACTTCCTTTAAACAGAATTCCGTTTTTACTCGCCGCGCCAATTCCGCCAAAATATCCTAACGGAATACTGATCACCAAGGCACAAGGACATGAGATTACAAGGAATACCAAAGCTCTGTACAGCCATTGGCTAAAGACATAATTATCTACAAAAAGCATCGGCAACAAACAAATCGCAATTGCCAGATACACTACGATTGGCGTATAAATCTTGGCAAATTTCCTGATAAACAATTCGGCAGGCGCTTTTTTGGTCGTGGCATTTTGTACCATTTCCAGAATCTTAGACAATTTACTGTCTTTATAAGCCGTAGTTACTTTTACCAGTGCAATCGTATTTCCGTTGATCATTCCGGCCAGAACTGTTTCTCCTTTTACTTTGGTATCGGGCTTGCTTTCACCAGTTAATGCCGCGGTATTAAACGAAGCAGTATCGGACAATAATTCGCCGTCCAGACCTAATTTTTCGCCCGCTTTAAGCTGAATAATCGATCCTATCACAACATCGGCAGCTTTTACTTTTGTGGCAACATTATTTTCTAATACATTGACTTCGTCAGGACGTTGATCCAACAGGCTTTTAATATTCGATTTCGCACGGCTTACCGCCAATCCCTGAAAATTTTCTCCAATGGTATAAAACAGCATTACGGCAACACCTTCGGGATATTCGCCTATTGCGAAAGCACCAATTGTCGCAATGCACATCAGGAAAAATTCTGAAAAAACGTCGCCTTTCATAATGCTTTCGTACGCTTCTCTCAAAACCGGAAGTCCAACCGGTAAATAAGCGACGATATACCAGGCAATTCGAACATAACCCGTAAACCAGGTTTGAGGGAAATAATTGTCAAGCCCAATCCCGATAAGTAATAAAACAAACGAGATTATCGCTGGTAAAAATATTTTCAACAAACCGCCCTCAGCATTATGTTCATGATCGTGTCCGTCTCCGTGATCGTGTCCGTCATTATCAGAATGAACCGGTTCGTCATGTGAGCAACAGCAGGCAGATTGTTTCGGTTTCTTTTTTGTTATTTTTTCTTCTGTATGTATGTGTTCCATAAAATGAGTTTCAAGTTTTATTTGTTTCAAGTTTAAAGTTTTAAACTTTGTTTAAATAGGTTCTAAATTTACGGATTTTGAGCCAATTGTTTATAGGTAGGTGTTTTATTTTAATCTAGCAAAGATTCTGAGTCGCAAAGTTTTTTTAAGTTTCTTTTGATTTCAGTACTATAAATTGAATAGCCTCCAGTTTTAACTGGAGGGTTCATTAAACCAATTTGAAAGGCTTTAGCCGAAATGTGTATTTGGCTAAAGCCATTATTATTAGCTCTTTTAATTCCCCTAGCTAAAGCTAGGGGCTAGACAATTAATCAACTTAAAAAACTTTGTAAACAATAGGAGTCGCAAAGTAATAGCTTTTGGAGCTAAGCTAAAAAAACTTAGCATCTTAGTAACTTAGCCACTTAGCACCTAAAAAATTAGTGACTATGTTCTCCCCCGCCTTTCATGGCCGAAAGCAGATAAAAAGCGCCTTTGGTCACAATCTTCGCATCCGGATCAATTTTATCTACAAATTTCACTTCGGTAAAGCCTAAATCTGTTGTTCCGGGAATTACTTCAATGGCTTTAAAATGAATTTCTTTTTCATGTACTGCGCCTTTTTCCTCTTTTCCTTCTTCATGTTGATGTTCGTCTTTATGATCATCTTCCTGAACAAAAACAAAATACTTATCTGCGTTTCGCACTACAGCATCTTTTGGCAATGCGGGCACGGTAGCATTTATGATATTAATATTGGCCGAAACATACATTCCCGGAATCAGTCCTTTTGCATCATCCGATTCTATTTTGGCATGAACGGCAACGGTTTTACTTTCGTTAGAAAATGATTTATTGATTCCGAATATCTTTCCTTTTATCGATTTATTCGACTGATTTGTCAGTACAAAATCAATAACTTGTCCGATCGAAATAGAACCCAAATCTTTCTCGTAAACATTCAGATCCAAATGCATCTGGCTATTATCGACTACTTCAAATAATGTGATTCCGGTTTGCGCATACGCTCCTTTTGCAATTTTGATGTTCCCCACATAACCGCTAATAGGCGCAACAATTGGAACTAACGAAGTACTCCCTTTTGTACTGACATGCAAGGCATCCAATTTATTTTTTGCTGCCTGTGCTCTCGCTCTTTCTGCTGCCAATTTTGATTTTACTTCCTGAAAAACTTTCCTTGGGTTTACATTTTCATCGCTTAAGGTTTTCTGGCGATTGTATTCTAATTGCAAGTATTCGATATTGGCTGTAGCCGAATGATAATCTTCCTGCATCTCGATCACTTCCAGATTCTGAATCGTCGCCAAAACTTTTCCTTTGTTGACATAAGTGCCTTCGAGAACAAAAATATCCTTTACGGTTCCTCCTATCAAAGTCGAAACTTCGGCAGAGTTTTGCGGCGGAACTGTAGTATAACCGTTGGCTTTTATGACTTTATTCAGATTTCTGTTTTCTACAAATCCAGTTTCGATTCCTACGGTTTTGTATTGTGATTCGTTTAAAGCGACTTCTGTTTGCGAACTTTCTTCTTCCTGAGATTCTTCTGCTTTCTTTTCATTACAGCTTATTAAGGTAAGCGCAAATATTATAAAATAAAGAAAGCGCATATTTTTTACCACAAAGTTCACAAAGGGAGAACAACACATAGTACACAAAGAGTTTAAACTTTGTGGACTTTGCGAAAACTCCTTCGAGTTCTCTGTGGTTAAATTAAGCTCCTTTGAGGTTAAGTTTTTAACTATATTTTTCATTTTAATTATTTTTAAGAGATGGAAATTGAAGCTCGATTGCACTTTGATTAAAAGTATGGGTTGCTTCTGTATATTGTTTTTTAATATCAATTGCCTGATTCAAAAAACTGATGTATGCCCAATAACTCATATCGCCATTTGCATAACTTTTTTGTGCCGTACTGATGATCTGATCGGCGTACTGCAATCCTTCTTTTTGATAATACTCTAATGCTTTTTGCTGTTTCCTGAAATTACTTTCTAATTCTTGTTTTTGCAGATTGAGCGTTAATTTATTTCTCTCTAAAGCCAATTGTGACTGCGCAATACTGATTTCTGATGCTTTGGCTTTCGCCGAATTTACGCCACCAAACAACGGAATTTGCAATCCGGCAGTAAACCCCTGAAACAACGATTCGGTGTTGATAGTTTGCGCAAAATAACCCAATCCCAGTTTAGGCGTTCGCATTGCTTTGTGCGTATTGGCTTCTTTTTGGTATACCGAAATCTGCTGTTGGTAATAATCGGTCATTAAAACTTCTGCTTTCGAATTTCCTTCTTCTTTTAGAATAGTATATTGCAACGATGTTTTGTCATCGGGAACTATGTTTTCATCGGTCTGAACAAAAAATTGCAATTGCTTTTGATAAATCGCCAAATCATATTCTAATTGTGCTTTTTGCGTTTCGATCTCTTTTACTTTCGCTTTAGCGCTGATTACTTCGATATTACCGCTTTCTCCGGTTTGAAAACGGAGTTCGGCATTTTTTAGGAATTTGGTGTAAATATCATTCAGTTCCGAGTTCAATTTCTGAATCGAAACACCGTACAAATATTGGTAATACGACAACGTTACGGCTTTTTCTATTTCGTAAGCAGATAAAGCTTTTCGTTTTTCAGCCAGTTTCACCAACTCTTCCTGCAATTGACGATTGGCTTTTGTAATGTTTCCCATTGGAAAAAATTGCTGAACCGAAACGTTATGGTCGTAATCCGCACTGTTGAATTGTCCGCCCTGATATTGTACTTGGAGTGGATCGGGCTGAAATGCAGTCTTTTTTAAAACGGTTTGTTTTTCTATTTCCTTATCGGCAATTTTTAAGTCGATGTTGTTTGATTTGGCAAGTGCTATGGCTTTTTCTAAGCTTATTTTTTCTTGTGCCTGCGAAAGCGTGCTAAACAATAAGAATATGCTTAACCACAAAGTTTTATTTACCAATTGGGCTGGATTTAACCGCAAAGAGCGCAAAGGATTCGCAAAGTTCACAAAGGCTTTTGAATACGGTAAAAAAAGTTTTAAAAGCAAAGTTCGCAAAGCTATTTTTGCAAAGTTCGCAAAAGGTTTGATGTTTATATTATATAGTGTTTTCATTTTAATCTTTTTTTTTCTTTGTATCCTCTGTGAAAAACTTAGCGTTCTCTGTGGTTAAATCTTCATTGCTTTCTTTGCGTAAATCTTCGCGCTCTTTGCGGTTAAATCTATTCTCTAACAGCAAATACAAAATCGGTAAAACGATCAGCGTCAATAAAGTTGCAGAGAATAGTCCTCCAATAACTACGGTTGCCAAAGGTTTTTGTACCTCTGCTCCTCCACTAGTTGACAATGCCATTGGTAAAAACCCTAAAGAGGCTACGGCTGCGGTCATTAAAACGGGACGTAATCTGGTTTTGGTTCCAATTAAAACTCTTTGCAGCGGATCTAATATTCCTTCTGTTTTTAATTGATTGAAGTAGGATATTAATACAATTCCGTTTAAAACCGCGATTCCGAACAGAGCAATAAAACCAATACCTGCTGAAATACTAAATGGCATTCCGCGCAGCCAGAGCGCAAAAACACCACCTATTGCAGATAACGGAATGGCAGTAAAAATTAAAGCTGCTTGTTTGAAACTTTTAAAAGTGAAATAAAGCAACACTAATATTAATCCCAGCGCGATTGGTAATGCGATCGAAAGTCGTTTTGTAGCTTCGATTAAATTCTCGAATTGTCCGCCGTAGGTTACATAATAACCTGCAGGAAGTGTAAAGTTCTTATCCAGTTTTAGCTGAATTTCCTCTACTACACTTTTTATATCGCGGCCACGAACGTTTAATCCCACGGTGATTCTGCGCTTTCCGTCTTCACGAACTACTTGTACCGGACCTTGTTCATAATCCACTGTGGCTACTTGCGAAAGTGGTACCTGTTGTCCGTTTGGTAAAGGGATAA
>Ga0247813_10001484_pt1 | contig 17773 bp, 12 predicted proteins | sample UWRJL169409C1_FD_180719 | JGI IMG/M metagenome (GOLD analysis project Ga0247813, IMG submission 180719) | Plant litter microbial communities from Arlington Agricultural Research Station in Wisconsin, United States - UWRJ-L169-409C-1 | ecosystem: Environmental > Terrestrial > Plant litter >... | reverse complement strand
CGGTGGTGCGCGCCCTCGGCGCCGGCGAGACCGTCGACTTCGTGGGGGAGCACTACTCCGTCGAGGGCGCCACCCTGGTCGGCGCACGCCGGCCGGCGCCCGAGAACGCCCCGGAGATCTGGTTCGGCGGCTCGTCCGAGCACGCACTGCCCGTCGCGGGCGCCCACGCCGACGTCTACCTGTCGTGGCTCGAACCGCTCGACCAGCTCGCCGAGAAGATCGACCGCGTGAGAGCCGCCGCCGCGGTCTTCGGCCGCGAGCCCCGCTTCGGAGTGCGCGCCTGGGTGCTCGCCCGGGAGACCGACGACGACGCCTTCGCGGCGGCGAACGCCCACCTCGACGGACTCGACGACGAGCGCCTCGCGGCGACCCGCCCGCTGCTGCTCGCCCGCGAGTCGGTGGGCCAGCAGCGCGGACAGGCGCTGCTCGAGAACGCCGACCACCGCGACCCGGCGAGCCTCGTCATCGCCCCGAACCTGTGGGGCGGCTTCGGCCTGCTCGCCGGGGGCCCCGCGCTCGGCTTCGTCGGCGGCTACGCGGCCCTCGCCGACCGCTTCGAGGAGTACGCCGCCCTCGGCGTCTCCGAGTTCATCCTCTCCGGATTCCCCAATCTCGAAGAGTCGCGCTGGGTCGGCGAGGGCATCCTGCCCGAGCTGCGCCGCCGCGGCCTTGCCCGTTCCTGACCCGACCGATCACAGCAAAGGATCCTCCATGAACCACCGACACTCAGCACGCCCGAGGCTTGCGCTCGGAGCCCTCGTGGCCTCGGCGGCGCTCGTGCTCACGGGCTGCGCCTCCGGGCCGGCCGCCAGCTCCGACGACGACGACGACGCCACCCCGGTCACCGGCGGCAGCGTCACCTGGGGCGTGAGCGTCGAACCGGTCTGCTACAACCCGCAGCGCTCCGGCCAGCAGAACTCCTACCCGATCATCCGCAACTTCGCGGAGTCGCTGGTGGGCAAGGACAGCGCGGGCGAGTACACGCCGTGGCTCGCCGACTCCTGGGAGATCAGCGACGACGGACTGACCTACGACGTGCACCTGCGCGAGGGCGTCACCTTCAGCGACGGCACCGTCTTCGACGCGGCTGCGGTCAAGGCGAACCTCGACTTCGTCGCCGACCCGGCCAACGCGGCCGCGGCGGGCACCGGGCTCACCAACTTCTCCGGTGCGACCGTCGTCGACGCCAGCACGGTGGAACTCACCCTCGAGTCGCCGGATGCCGCGTTCCTCGACACCCTCGCATCGATCACCACGGCGATCCTCTCGCCGGCCTCGCTCGCGCTGCCCGACAACGACCTGTGCGCCGCGACCTCCGACCTCGTCGGCACCGGCCCCTTCGTGCTCTCCGACTACCAGGCCGGCCAGGAGATCTCCTTCGAGGCGAACGAGGACTACGACTGGGCGCCCGGCTACGCCGCCCACGAGGGCCGCGCCTACCTCGACTCGGTGACCTACCGCTTCCTCCCCGAGGCGACCGTGCGCACCGGAGCGCTCACCTCGGAGCAGGTCGACATCATCGAGGGCGTGCAGGTCACCGACACCGCGCTCTTCCAGGACCAGCCCGGATACCGCTACGAGACCGGGCCATCCACCGGCACCGCCTTCAGCCTCAACATCAACACCCGCATCGCCCCGGCCGACGACGTGCGCGTGCGCCAGGCGCTGCGCGACGGCTTCGACCTCGACGCCCTCGTCGAGAACCAGTACCTCGGCACCGTCGAGCGCGCCTTCTCCAGCATCGGCCCCGACAGCCCCTTCTACGACGCAGACCTCGAGGACTCCTGGGGCAACGACGTCGACGGCGCCAACGAGCTGCTCGACGAGGCCGGCTGGACCGACCGCGACGGCGACGGCTACCGCGAGAAGGACGGCGTGCGGCTGACCATCGTGGTCGGCTACCCGGAGCCGTACATCCGCGACCAGCGCGACGTGCTGCTGCAGGCCGTGCAGGCCCAGGTCAAGGAGAACATCGGCCTCGAGCTCGACGTGCAGAGCACCACGAGCGCCCAGTTCACCGACGAGCTCGCAAAGGCGACCTGGACGGTCTACCCGAACACGCTGCCGACCTCCGACCCGTCGATCCTGTTCCGCAGCATCTTCGGCAGCGAGGGCTTCCTCTACGCCAAGGCGCCGGAGGCCGCGCTCGACGACCTCATCGCGCAGAGCCGCGAGACCTCCGACCCCGCCGAGCGCAAGAAGGCCTTCGACGAGATCCAGCAGACGGTCGTCGACGACGCCCGCTACATCCCGCTCTACCACCCGGTGTACACGGTCGCCTCGACCGACCTCGTTCACGGCATCGCATTCGAGCCCCAGCTCAACTCGCCGTCGAACTCGTACGACCTGTGGACCAGCAAGTAGTCGAGAAGTAGAAGGGAGACGAGGATGGCGATCGTGCACGGTGCTGTCGAGAACGACAGCGCGACGGCCACGCGGCGCAGCTCGGCGGTGCTTCCGTGGCGCCGCATCCTGGCGCGGGTCGTCTCCGGGGCCGTCGTGCTCTGGGCGGCGGTCACGATCGCCTTCTTCACCCTCCAGGCCATCCCCGGCGACATCGCCGACATCCTCGCCGGGGAGCAGACCTATCCCGGGCTCAAGGAGGCGATCAGTGCCGAGTGGGGGCTCGACGAGTCCGTATTCACCCAGTACCTCGCCTTCCTCGGCCGGCTCGTCACCGGCGATCTCGGCACCTCGTACGTGCAGCGCCAGCCCGTCGCCGACCTGCTCGCCGCGCAGGTCTGGTCGACGATCGAGCTCGCCGTCGTGGCGGGAGTGGTCAGCGCCCTGCTCGCCGTGGTGCTCGCCGTCGTCTCGATCGGCCGATCGCGCGTCGTCCGCTCGGCGATGTCGACCCTCGAGCTGGTGTTCACCTCGGTGCCCACCTTCTGGGTCGGCATCCTGCTGCTGATGCTGTTCTCCTTCCAGTGGCGGCTGTTCCCGGTCGCCGGTGCGAACGGCTGGCAGTCCCTCGTTCTCCCCGTGGTGACCCTCGCGCTCCCGACGGCGGGCTTCCTCGCCCAGGTCATCCGCGAGTCGATGGAACGCACCCTCACCGAGCCGTTCATCGTCACCGTGCGCTCGCGCGGAGTCTCCGAGTCGCTGGTGCTGCTGCGCCACGCGCTCGGCCACGCACTCCTGCCGGTGATGACCCTCGTGGGCGGCATCATCGGCGCCCTGCTGGGCGGCGCCGTGATCACCGAGACCGTCTTCGGCCGTCCGGGCATCGGCACCATCACCCTCAACGCCGTCACCGGCAAGGACATCCCCGTGGTGATCGCGGTGGTGCTCTTCGCCGCCCTCATCTACGTGGTGGTGTCGACCGTTCTCGACATCCTCTACACCATCGTCGACCCCCGATTGCGAGCGCAGCGATGACCGATCTCCTCGAGAAGGTGAAGGCGGATGCCGCGCTCGCGCAGGCATCCATCGTCACGCCGACGCCGCGCAGGAGACGGCGCGGCCCGGCCCCGTCGGTGCTGGTCGCCGGCGCCTTCGTACTCGTGCTGCTGGTCGCCGTGGCGCTTCCTCAGCTGTTCACCTCGGTGGACCCGTTCCGCACGGTGCCCACCGACGGACTCAAGCCGCCGAGTGCCGAGCACTGGTTCGGCACCGACCGCCTCGGGCGCGACATCTTCTCCCGGGTGGTGCACGGCGCCCGCTACTCGATCCTCATCGGCCTCTCCGCCACGGCGATCGCGGTGGTCGCCGGCAGCATCCTGGGCCTCATCGCCGGTCTCTCCGGCCGCCTCATCCCCGGCCGGGTCGGCCTGCTCGTCGACGAGACCTTCGGCCGCCTGTTCGACGTCATCTCCTCGTTCCCCGGCGTGCTGCTCGCCATGGTCGTCGTCACCTTCGCCGGACCGGGCGTGCAGAACATCGCCGTCGCCATCGGCATCGCCTCCATCCCGATGTACGGCAGGGTCGTGCGCAGCCAGACGCTGCTGGTCACCCGGGCCGACTTCGTCACCCACGCGGCGATCTACGGACGCTCCCGGGCGCGCGTGGTGATCGAGCACGTGCTGCCCAACGTGCTCGTCGCCATCCCGGTGCTGGCCGCCATCGACGTGGGCGCCTCGATCCTCGCCGTCTCCGGCCTCAGCTTCCTCGGCCTCGGACCGCAGGCGCCGATCCCCGAGTGGGGCGTGATGCTCGCCGAGTCGCGCGACGTGCTGCGCATCGCCTGGTGGGGCGGCGTGTTCCCCGGGCTCTTCATCACCGCCTCGGTCATCGCACTCACGGTGCTCGGCCGCGCGCTGCAGCGCCACATCGACGGGAGGAAGTCGTGACCACCAGGAATCCGACAGGCGGGCGCGAGCTCGTGACGGTGCGCAACCTGCGGGTGGCGTTCGACGACACCGCCGTGGTGCACGGGGTGTCGTTCACCGTGCACGCCGGGGAGTGCGTGGCGCTCGTCGGCGAGAGCGGCTCGGGCAAGAGCGTCACCGCCCGCAGCCTCGTCGGCCTCACCGGCGCCCGGTCGACCGTCACCGCCGACGCGCTCGAGATCGACGGACGGGACGCCCTGCGCCTCACCACCCGGGAGTGGCGCCGCCTGCGCGGCGGATTCGCCGGGCTCGTGCTGCAGGACGCCCTCGTGTCGCTCGACCCGCTGCGCTCGATCGGCGCGGAGATCCGCGAGGTCCTGCGCACCCACCACATGGTGCCCCGCCGTGCGGAGCTCGCGCGGGCCGTCGAACTGCTGGCGAGTGTCGGGATCCCGCAGCCCGAACTGCGGATCGCCCAGTACGCGCACCAGCTCTCCGGCGGACTGCGCCAGCGCGCGCTGATCGCGTCGGCCCTCGCCGCCGACCCCGCCCTCGTGATCGCCGACGAGCCGACGACCGCACTCGACGTGACCGTTCAGAAGCAGATCATCGATCTGCTCGGCGCGCGTCTCGACGACGGCAAGGGCGTGCTGCTCATCTCGCACGACCTCGCGGTGGTCGCCGACATCGCCGACCGCGTCATCGTGATGAAGAACGGCCGGGTCGTCGAAGAGGGCGAGACGGATGCCGTGCTCGGGGCTCCCCGGCACGACTACACACGTCAGCTGCTCGCGGCCATCCCCTCGGCCTCCTCTCGGGGAACCTACCTGTCGCGCGCCACGGCGACCGACCGGCTGCCGCTCCCCGCCCGCGAGGCGGACCGCTCGCGCATCGTGCTGAGCGCCCAGGGCCTGCACAAGACCTTCGCCTCGGCACGCCGCGGCAGCGAGCTCCACGCCGTCGACGACGTCTCGTTCGAGCTCGCACGCGGCGAGGTGCTCGGCATCGTCGGCGAGAGCGGATCGGGCAAGAGCACCGTCGCGAACATCGTTCTCGGCCTCACCCGGCCCGACGCGGGGGAGGTGCGCCTCGACGGCCAGCCGTGGTCGGCGCTGAACGAGGCGCAGAAGCGCCCCGTGCGCAGCCGGCTGCAGTTCATCTCGCAGGACCCCCTGTCGTCGTTCGACCCCCGCTGGACGGTGGAGCGGGTGATCGCCGAGTCGACGCTGGTGCTCGGACTCCCGGCCGCGGAGGCCCGCGACCGGGCCGCATGGCTGCTCGGCCGCGTCGGGCTGGACACCGCCCTGCTCACCCGCCACCCGCGCACGCTCTCCGGCGGCCAGCGCCAACGCGTGTCCATCGCGCGCGCCCTCGCCCCCGAGCCCGACATCATCGTCTGCGACGAACCGGCCTCCGCGCTCGACGTGTCGGTGCAGGCGCAGGTGCTCGACCTGCTCGCCGAGATCCAGGCCGACCGGGGCACGAGCCTGCTCTTCGTCTCGCACGACCTCGGAGTCGTGCACCACGTGAGCGACCGCGTGCTCGTGCTGAAAGACGGCAAGGTCGTGGAGAGCGGCGACGTCGACGACGTCTTCTACCGCCCGCAGGCCGACTACACGAAGAAGCTCCTCGCGTCGCTGCCCACCGCGGTGAGCTCGGCGTGAGCGGCGCAGTGATCGAGCCGGGCATCAACCCGGGCATCGACCCGGGCATCGACCCGGGCAACGACGCGGGCATCGACGCGGGCATCGACCCCGTGCTCGAGGCCCGGGCGCGACTCGACCCGCGGGTGGTCGCCTACATCGATGCGGGAGCGGGCAGCGGCTCGACCGTCAGCGACAACGTGTCGGCGTGGAACCGCTGGAGGATCCGCCCGCACGTGCTGCGCGACGTGAGCGTGATCGAGACCGACACCGAGCTCTTCGGCATCCGCCTCGCCGCACCGATATTCGCCGCGCCCTGGGCGGGGCACGCGCTCGTGCACCCCGAGGGCGAGATCGCCACCGCGCGCGGCCTGCGCCCCGCCGGTGTCGGCTTCGGCGTCTCCTCCGGAGCCTCGGCGCCGATCGGCGAGGTGGGAGCGGCGAGCGGCCCGTTCCTGCAGCAGCTCTACCTGCCGGAGGAGCGCGGCCTCGTGCGCGGATTCGTCGAGCGCTCCGTCGCGGCGGGTGCCGCCGCGATCCTGCTCACCGTCGACCACCCCGCCGTCGGCAACGGCTTCGGATTCCGCTCCGGCCTCGCCGGCCTCCCGCACCGGCCGTTGCCGAACTTCGAGGGGGTCGACCAGTCGCGCCTCGGCACCGCCCGCACGCTGGGACCCGCCGACATCGCCTGGCTCGCGGAGGCCTCCGGGGTGCCCGTGCTGGTCAAGGGGGTGCTGCGCGGCGACGACGCGGTCGTCGCGCTCGACGCGGGCGCGGCCGGGATCGTGGTGTCGAACCACGGCGGACGCCAGCTCGACGGCTCGATCACCACGGCCGAGGCGCTCCCCGAGGTCGTCGAGGCCGTCGCCGGCCGCGCCCCGGTGCTCGTCGACGGCGGGATCCGCCGCGGCGAGGACGTGGTGCGCGCCATCGCGCTGGGCGCGAGCGCGGTACTCGTCGGCCGACCCTTCGCGTGGGCGCTGGCGGGCGGCGGGAGCGCGGCGGTCGAAGCGCTCGCCACCGAGCTCGTCACCGGCACCCGCATCGCCATGGCGATGGTCGGAGCCTCCCGGCTCGACGACCTCAGCACAGACCTCTTGAGATGGGACACACAGTGATATCGCTGGAAACCGACGTCGTACCCGCACTGCGGGCGATGCTGCCCGAGCACGCCGTCGACAGCGACCCCGCGGTACTGGAGTCGTACTCGACCGACTGGACGGGCATCCGCCCCGCAACGCCCGCGGCGGCGCTCGTGCGCCCGTCGACCGTCGAGGAGGTGCAGGCCACCCTCCGCGTCGCGAGCGCGCTCGGCATCCCCGTGGTGGTGCGCGGCGCGGGCAGCGGTCTCGCCGGCGGCGCCGCGGCGGTGGCGGGCGGGATCGTGCTCTCGACCGAGCGGCTCGACGCCATTCTCGAGATCCACCCGGGTGACGAGATCGCGGTCGTGCAGCCCGGTGTGATCACCGCCGACCTCGACCGGGCGGCCGGCGCGCACGGGCTGCGCTACGCACCCGACCCGGCCAGCAGCGAGCTCTCCAGCATCGGTGGCAACATCGCCACCAACGCGGGAGGGCTCCGCTGCGCCAAGTACGGGGTGACCCGCGAGTCGGTGCTCGCCCTCGACGTCGTGCTCGCCGACGGCACCCTCCTGTCGATCGGCCACCGCAGCATCAAGGGCGTCACCGGCCTCGACCTCGTCGGGCTCTTCGTGGGCAGCGAGGGCACCCTCGGCGTCGTCGTCGGTGCCACGCTGCGCCTGCGCCCGCTGCCCGTGCAGACCCGCACCCTGGTGGCCTTCACCGACTCCCTCGCGATCGCCGGGGCCGCCGTCGAGGCCATCGTGCTCAGCGGGGTGCAGCCGTCGATCGTCGAACTGCTCGACGAGGCCACCCTCCACAACATCGACGCCCACTCCGGCACCGACCTCGCCACGCACGGCCGTGCCCTGCTGCTCATCCAGACCGACGGCTACGGCGCCGACCGCGAGGCGGAGCGCCTCCTCGAGGTGACCGCGTCCGCCGGCGCCCACGCCCGCCTGGTCGAGGGCGCCGAGGCGGCGCGCTTCGTGGAGCTGCGCCGCACCGGCCGCGGACCGCAGCCGCAGCTGTGGAGCATCGGCGAGGACGTCGCCGTTCCCCGCTCGCGACTGGTGGAGATGATCGAGGCGATCGAGGCCATCGGCGCACGGCACGGCCTGCTCGTCTCGACGGTGGCGCACGCCGGCGACGGCAACCTGCACCCCGGCCTCTCCATCGCCAAGCTGCCGGGCGAGAGCGCCCCGCCCGCCGTGCTCGAGACCGCTGCCGACGAGCTCGTGCGCGCCGCGCTCGCCCTTGGCGGAACAATCACCGGTGAGCACGGTGTCGGCCTGGTGAAGCGGCAGTGGCTCGCTGCCGAGCTCGGCGAACCGCAGCTCGCCCTGCAGCGCTCGCTCAAGACCACATTCGACCCGCTGGGCATCTTCTCGCCCGGCTTCCTGAAGGAGACCCCGTGACCACCACCGTCCTGCCCACCCTCCTCGCCGACCGTGTCGCGGGTCTCCGCTCCCCGTCGGCGTTCGGCTCCGTGCTCGGCGAGGTGCGCTCCGACGCGATCGCGCTCACCGGCGGATCCCCGGCGCTGGAGGCGCTGCCCCGTGAGGCGCTCGTGGCGGCCACGGCCGCCGTGCTCGCCGACGCGCCCCGAGCCGCGCGGGCCCTCGACTACTCCGCCCACCAGGGCCACGCCGGGCTGCGCGAGTGGATCGCCCAGCGCGAGGGCGTGGACGCCGGCCGCATCGTGATCTCCAACGGCGCGCTCCACGCGCTGTCGCTCACCTTCCTCGCCACGGTGAACCGCGACGACGTCGTGGTCGTCGAGGACCCGGCCTACCCGCTCGTGGCGAAGGTGCTGCAGCTGGCCGAGGCGCGGGTCGTCGCCGTGCCCGTCGACGAGCACGGCCTCGACGTCGACGAGCTCGAGCGCCGGCTCGACGCGGGGCTGCGCCCGCGAGCCCTCTACGTGGTCCCCGACTTCCACAACCCGACCGGCCGCGTGCTGTCCGCCGACCGGCGCGAGCGTCTCGTCGCGCTCGCCGAGCGGTACGGCTTCCTCGTGGTCTCCGACAACCCCTACGTCGAACTGCGCGGGTCGGGCTCGGCGATCGCCGACCTCGACACCGCGAGCGACCGGGTGGTGCGGGTGAACACCTTCTCGAAGACCCTCGGCCCCGGCCTCCGACTCGGCTGGGCCGTGCTGCCCGACTGGGTGCGCCCCGGCTTTCTCGACCTGAGGTCGCGTCTCGACCAGCACGCGTCGAGCCTCACCCAGGAGGTCGTCGGCGAGTATCTCGCGACCGGGGCCTTCGATGCTCTCGTGGGCGCGGCATCCGCTCTCTACCGCTCCCGGGCGCTCACGTTCACGGCCGCCCTCGCGCGGTCGCTGGGCGACGCGGTCGAGGTCGTGGCGCCGGAGGGCGGCGTCTTCGCCTGGCCGCGCCTCACCGACCCCGAGGTCTCGGTGGCCGACTTCGCGCGGGCCGCCGCGTCCGAGGGGGTTCTCGTCATCCCCGGCGAGCAGTTCGGGGTCGAGTCGCCGGCCGCCGCCCGCCACTTCCGCGCCTCGTTCGGCCAACAGGACGAACCCACCCTCGAGGAGGCTGCCGCCCGGCTCGCCTCCGCCTACAGCCAGCTGGAGAAGACCGTATGAGTATCGAGATCCGCGAGTCGCAGTGGAACGGTGCGGAGGCCGCAGCCCTGCGCCTCGAGATGGACACCGAGCTGCGCCCCCGCTACGCCGACCTGTTCGCGAGCAAGCCGGCCTACCCGGCGGTCGACGTGGAGGCCATCGTCCTCACCCTCGTCGCCTTCGACGGCGACCTGCCGGTCGGCACCGCCTCGCTCAAGAACACCGACGGCTACTCGGAGGTGAAGCGCGTGTTCGTGGCGGCGTCCCATCGCCGCCGCAACCTCGGCGCCGCCCTGCTCACCGCGGTGGAGGAGCATGCGGCGGCCCTCGGCGTCACCGATCTCGTGCTGCAGACCGGGCTGCGGCAGCCCGAGGCGATCGCGCTCTACGAGCGCGAGGGGTGGCGGCCCATCCCGCCGTTCGGACCCTACGCCGCCGACACGGAGATCAGCCGCTGCTTCGCCAAGCCGCTCGCACCGCTGTTCGTCGCCGTGGAGCTGCCCGCGGTGGGGGAGCCGGCCACGCTGGTGCCCCGCTCGATCGCCGCATTGCGCGAATTTGCAGAGGCCGGGGTCGACCTCGCGGTCATCGCCGACGACCTGCGCGCCGCGCCCGCGGGCCTGGCCCGCATCGACGCGCCCACCCTCGCCGCCTTCGCCGCGCCGACGGTCGCGGGCATCGGTCTCGCTCCCGCGATCTCGACGACGCACACCGAGCCCTTCCACCTGTCCAAGGTGGTGCAGACCCTCGACCACGCCTCGCACGGCCGGGCCGCCTGGCAGGTCGTCGTCTCGACCTCCGAGGAGGAGTCGGCGCACTTCGGCCGCAAGACCGCCGTTGACTCTGGGCAGGCGTGGGCCGAGGCCGAGGAGGCGATCGAGGTCGCCGAGCGTCTCTGGGACTCCTGGGAGGACGACGCCGAGATTCGGGATGTCGCGACCGGCAGATTCATCGACCGCGAGCGCGTGCACCACATCGACTTCGAGGGCAGCTACTTCTCGGTGCGCGGGCCGTCGATCGTGCCGCGCAGCCCGCAGGGGCGTCCGCCGATCATCGTGTCGGCCACCGACGACGCGTCCCTCGACGTCGCCGTGCGCCGCGCCGACATCATCCGCGTCGCACCGGGCCTCGTCGCGCAGGCGCGGTCGGGCGTCGACCGGGCCGGGCGTGACGGGGCGGTGACGGTGCTCGTCGACGTGGCCGTCGCATCCGCCGACACGCTCACAGCGACCCTCGCGACCCTGCGCCACGACACCGGGGCCGACGGCGTCGTCCTGGTGTTCGCCGAGACACCGGATGCCGCCGACTACACCGACACGCTCGCGCCGTTCGTGCGGAGCGAGCGGCCGGACGCGCCCACGCTGCGCGACCGGCTGCGACTCGAACGTCCCGTCAGCCGCTACGTGCGCGCCCTCGAAGGAGCCCTCTCATGACCGTCCGCAAGCAGATCCACCTCGCCGCGCACTTCCCCGGCGTGAACAACACCACGATCTGGGCCGACCCGGCCTCCGGCAGCCAGATCGACTTCTCGTCGTTCGAGCACTTCGCGGCCACCGCCGAGCGCGGACGGTTCGACTTCCTGTTCCTCGCCGAGGGCCTCCGCGTTCGCGAGCACAACGGCGAGATCCACGACCTCGACGTCGTGGGCCGGCCCGACACTCTCACGGTGCTCGCCGCCGTCGCCGCCATCACGAAGCGCCTCGGACTGGTCGGCACCATCAACACCACCTTCAACGAGCCCTTCGAGCTGGCCCGCCAGCTGGCCTCGCTCGAGCTGGTCTCCGGCGGGCGCTCGGGCTGGAACATCGTCACCAGCAACGACGCCTTCACCGGCGAGAACTTCCGCCGCGGCGGCTTCCTCGACAACGCGGACCGCTACACGCGCGCCTCGGAGTTCGTCGACGTCGCGGAGGCGCTCTGGCAGGGCGCCACCGCCGACCACCACGGCGAGTTCTTCGACGTGGTCGGCTCCCTCGAGGTGCCGGTGAGCCCGCAGGGCAAGCCGATCATCGTGCAGGCCGGGGTCTCGGCGGAGGGGCGCGACCTGGCCGCGCGCTACGCCGACGCGATCTTCTCCCCGTTCGCCGACCTGGTGAAGGGCCGCGAGTTCTACGCCGACATCGCGCAGCGCCTGGAGAAGTTCGGCCGCGGCGCGGACGAGCTCAAGATCCTGCCGGGCGCCACCTTCGTGCTGGGCGACACCGAGGCCGAGGCGGAGGAGCGCTACCAGTACGAGCGCCGCGCGCAGGTGAGCGGCGCCACGGCGATCCGCACCCTCGAGGCCGTGTGGGGACGCGACCTCTCCGAGTACGACCCGGACGGTCCGCTGCCCTCCGTCGACCTCGTCGTCGAGAACGTGGAGCTCACCGCGGGGCGCGCCACCCACCACAAAGACCGCCGCGGCACCGCGTCGGAGTGGGTGGAGCAGGCCGAGGCCGAGGGCCTGAGCATCCGCGATGCGGCGATCTCGAAGCTCGCCCGCGGAGTGCTCGTCGGCACCCCGACCCAGGTCGCCGACCGCATCGACGAGTTCGTGCAGACCGACGCGAGCGACGGGTTCGTGCTCGTGCCCTCGATCACCCCGAGCGGGCTCGACGAGTTCGTCGACAAGGTGATCCCGCTGCTGCAGGAGCGCGGCTCGTACCGCACCGAGTACGAGGGGGAGACGCTGCGCGACGCGCTGTTCTCCGGGTGAGCTACTTGCGGCGCACCCGCAGCACCCGGAAGCCCTTGTTGGTGGCGGTTCGCACGAAGGTGTACTCCTCGGGGAAGGTCGACTGCATCCAGCGGTGCAGCGAGTCCGACCCGAGGTTGCGCTGAACCACCAGCCATCCGTCCGAGTCGAGGTCGAGGCGGGGGAGCCACTTCTCGAGCAGCCCGTGCAGCTCGTTCTTCCCGACCCGGATCGGCGGGTTCGACCAGATCGTGGTGAAGGTGACGTCGTCGGGAACCTGCTCGGGCGTCACCGCCCTGATGTTGGTGGCCCCGACGATCGCGGCGTTGCGGCGCACGAGGTCGAGCGCCCGCTCGTTCACATCGACCGCCCACACCGTGGCGCGGGGAGACTCGAGGGCGAGGGTCAACGCGATGGGACCCCAGCCGCAGCCGAGGTCGAGCAGGTTGCCTCCGGGCGGGGGAGCGGGCACGTTCGCCAGCAGCACCTTGGTGCCGGTGTCGATGTGCTCGGGGCTGAAGATGCCGTTCGCGGTCTGCAGTTCGTAGATGTTCCCTGCGATTTTCGCGTGGATCGTGCGAAGTTTGAGTTCACTCTCCGGGGTCGACGCGAAGTAGTGCTCATTAGACATGCACCGAACCTACCGAAGTAAGGGCGAGTAAGGTTAATGCTAATGAGTGATTTTGAACAGACCGTGAACGAGAACGGCGACGTGGCCGAGGGCGACGACGTGGTGGCCCGAGTGCTGGCCAACGCGGGAGCAGCCTCCGCGAACCGCACCTCCTTCGGATCGGGGAGCGCGCAGGCGCTCCAGTCCGACTCCAACTACGACGAGGGTCGCGACGGCGAGCAGCTCGACCGCGAGGACCGCCAGGCACTGCGCCGTGTCGCCGGCCTCTCCACCGAGCTCGACGACGTCACCGAGGTTGAGTACCGCCAGCTGCGCATCGAGCGCGTCGTGCTGATCGGCATCTACACGCAGGGCAGCACCGTCGATGCCGAGAACTCCATGCGCGAGCTCTACGCCCTGGCGGAGACGGCCGGAGCCGTTGTGCTCGACGGCCTCCTGCAGCGCCGCGCGCATCCCGACCCCAGCACCTACTTCGGCAAGGGCAAGGCGGAGGAGCTGCGCGGCATCGTCGCCGCCAGCGGCGCCGACACCGTCATCGCCGACACCGAGCTCGCGCCCAGCCAGCGGCGCGCGCTCGAAGACATCGTGAAGGTCAAGGTGATCGACCGCACGGCCGTGATCCTCGACATCTTCAGCCAGCACGCCAAGAGCCGCGAGGGCAAGGCCCAGGTGGAGCTCGCGCAGCTCGAGTACATGCTCCCCCGCCTGCGCGGCTGGGGCGAGGCGCTCTCCCGTCAGGGTGGTGGCGCCGGCGGTTCCGGCGACGGTATGGGAAGCCGCGGACCGGGTGAGACGAAGATCGAGCTCGACCGTCGCCGCATCCACACCCGCATGTCGCGGCTGCGCAAGCAGATCAAGGGCTTCGCCCCCGCCCGCGAGGCCAAGCGCGCCAACCGCAACCGCTTCGAGGTGCCGTCCGTCGCGATCGTGGGCTACACCAACGCCGGCAAGTCGAGCCTGCTCAACCACATCACCAGCGCCGGGGTGCTCGTGGAGAACGCCCTGTTCGCCACCCTCGACGCCACCGTGCGCAAGTCGGTCACCGCCGACGGCCGCCCCTACACGCTCACCGACACCGTCGGTTTCGTGCGCAACCTGCCCCACCAGCTCGTCGAGGCCTTCCGCTCGACGCTCGAGGAGGTCGGCGAGTCCGACGTCATCGTGCACGTCGTCGACGCCTCGCACCCCGACCCGGCCAGCCAGCTCGCCACGGTGCGCGACGTGATCGCCGAGGTCGAGGCCCGCGACATCCCCGAGATCGTCGTCTTCAACAAGGTCGACCTCCTGCTCGACGACGATCAGCGCCTGCTGCTGCGCGCCCTCGAGCCGACGGCGATCTTCGTCTCCGCTCGCTCCGGCGAGGGCGTGGCCGAGCTGCAGGCGCGCATCGCCGAGCTCGTGCCGAGCCCCGACGTGCCCGTCGAGCTGCTGGTGCCCTACGACCGCGGAGACGTCGTCGCGAGCCTGCACGACCGCGGCCGCATCCTCACCACCGAGTACGTCGACGGGGGCACCCGTATCTCCGCAATGGTGAACCGGGTCGACGCCGGCGCGCTGAAGGACTTCGCCGTCGTCAGCGCCTGACCCGCCCGCTCGCGACGCCTGTCGTTTAACGAGCGCACCGTGTAACAGTAGGAAACCCGTCTTCGGGTGACGCCTGCACGCCCGTAGTGTGAAGCCGTCCCTCCGGAAGGCCACGGTGAATACACGGTGAACACGATCACTGCGAACGAGCGCGCGACGTTCTCCTTCGAGCTGTACCCGCCGCGCTCCGCGGCCTCGGAGGCGTCGCTGCTGCACTCCCTGCCGCACCTGGTCGACGCCGGCCCGGAGTTCATCTCCGTCACCTACGGCGCCAACGGGTCCTCCCGCAGCTCGTCGTTGGCGGTACTGCTGCGCCTGCTCGCCGAGACCGACGTCAGGGCGATGGCGCACCTCACCTGCGTCGGGTCGTCCTACGCCGACGCGACCCTGCTCATCCGCGAGTTCCTCGACGCCGGCATCACCAGCTTCCTGGCGCTGCGCGGCGACCCGCCCGTCGGCGCCGTCGAGGGCGACCGCTTCCTCGGAGACCTCGGCAGCGCGGGCGAGCTCGTACAGCTCATCCACCGCGTGCAGGCCGAGCGCGAGCAGTTCAGCCTGAACGAGATCCCCGGATTCCCCGGTGCCAAGCGTCTGAGCAGCGGGCACAAGGTGACCATCGCCGTCGCCGCGTTCCCGAACGGGCATCCGCGGTCGCGCTCGGTGCGGCAGGACCTCGACACCCTCCTCGCCAAGGAGGCGGCGGGCGCCAACCTCGCCATCACCCAGCTGTTCTTCCACGCCGACGACTACCTCGGCTTCGTGCAGCAGGCGCGCGACGCCGGCGTCACCATGCGCATCCTGCCCGGCATAATGCCCGTGCTCAGCCCGCAGCGGCTGAAACGCATCGTGCAGCTGACGGATGAGAAGCTCCCCACCGACCTGCTGCGCGCGCTCGAAGCGGAGGCGACCCCCGAGGGGCAGGCCGCCGTGGGAATCGAGCACGCCATCGACCTGTCGACCCGGGTGATCGGCTCCGACCGACCCGGCCTCCACCTCTACACCTTCAACCAGCACGAAGCCGTCATCGCCGTTCTGCGCGGTGCCGGCCTTCTCACCCCCTCCAAGGAGTTGCATGTCTGAACAGTCCGCCCCCATTGCCTCGGCATTCCCCACCGGAACGATCCTGGGCTACCCGCGGATCGGCCGCCGCCGCGAGCTCAAGAAGGCGGTGGAGGCCTTCTGGGCCGGCAGGATCGACGCGGACGAGCTCGAGGCCGCGGCCGCCGAGCTGCGTGCTGTCACGCGCGAGCGTCTGGCGTCGCTCGGGCTGGGCAAGACCGACTCCTCGATCCCCGAGGCCTTCAGCTTCTACGACCAAGTGCTGGATGCCGCGGTGACAGTCGGTGCCGTGCCCACCCGGTTCCAGAGGTTCGTCGGTGCAGACGGGTCCCTCGACCTCGCCGGGTACTTCACGGTCGCCCGCGGCGAGGGAGCCGACGTGCCCGCCGAGATGACCAAGTGGTTCGACACCAACTACCACTACCTGGTGCCCGAGATCGGCCCGGAGACCGAGTTCCACCTCGCCTCCGACCGCCTGCTGCGCGAGGTCGCCGAGGCGACGACCAGCGGATACCGCACCCGCCCGGTGATCGTGGGACCGGTGACCTTCCTCCTCCTCAGCAAGCCGAGCGAGGGAGCACCCGAGGGCTACCAGCCGCTCGACCGCCTCGACGACCTGCTGCCCGTGTACGCCGAGCTCATCGCCGGGCTCACCGCCGTCGGCGCGGAGTGGGTGCAGTTCGACGAGCCCGCCCTGGTGAGCGAGTCGATCGAGGTCGACCGCGCCGTCGTGCTCGAGGCCACCCGGCGCGCCTACGCGCTGCTCGGCGCCGTTCCCGCCCGCCCCCAGATCTTCGTGGCCGCGCCCTACGGTTCGCTCGACGACGCGCTGCCCGTGCTGCTCGACTCCCCGGTCGAGGCGATCGGCCTCGACCTGGTGAAGGGCTCCGTGCCCACCGGTCTCACCACCGGCAAGACGCTGGTCGGCGGTGTCGTCGACGGCCACAACATCTGGCGCGGAGACCTCGACGCGGCGTTCGGCAAGCTCGAGGCGCTGCGCGAGCTCTCGCCGAGCGTGGCCGTGTCCAGCTCCACGAGCCTGTTCCACACACCGCACTCGATCGACGACGAGCCGAACCTCGATGCGCGGCTGAAGAGCTGGCTCGCCTTCGCCGACCAGAAGGTGGGGCAGATCGCCGCGTTGGCGACCGGGCTTACCGAGGGGCGCGAGGCGATCTCGCAGACTCTCGCCGCGGCATCCGCTGCCCTGGCAGACCGCCACGACGCACCCGGCGTGCGCGACGGGGCCGTGCGCGCCCGCGCGGCCGCCCTCACCCCGGCGGACTTCAGCCGAGGCGACTACACCGAGCGCCTCGAGGCGCAGGAGAAGGCGCTCGGCCTGCCGTTCCTGCCGACCACGACCATCGGCTCGTTCCCGCAGACCGGCGACATCCGCAAGGCGCGTGCAGCCAACGCGCGCGGCGAGATCAGCGAGACCGAGTACATCGACTTCCTCAAGGCCGAGATCAAGAGCGTCGTCGATCTCCAGGAGGAGATCGGCATCGACGTGATCGTGCACGGCGAGCCCGAGCGCAACGACATGGTGCAGTACTTCGCCGAGCACCTCGACGGCTTCGCCGTGACCCAGAACGGATGGGTGCAGAGCTACGGCAGCCGCTGTACCCGCCCCTCGCTGCTGTGGGGCGACGTCGCCCGCGAGGCGCCGATCACCGTGGAGTGGAGCGCCTACACGCAGAGCCTCACCCCGAAGCCGGTGAAGGGCATGCTCACCGGCCCGGTGACGATCCTCGCCTGGAGCTTCGTGCGCGACGACCAGCCGCTGGCCGAGACCGCCAACCAGGTGGCGCTCGCGCTGCGCGACGAGATCGGCGACCTCGAGGCCGCGGGAATCGGAGTGATCCAGGTGGACGAGCCCGCACTGCGCGAGCTGCTGCCGCTGAAGAAGGCCGACCAGGGCGCGTACCTCGACTGGTCGGTGGGATCCTTCCGCCTCGCCACCGCGGGTGTCGTCAAGGAGACGCAGATCCACACGCACCTCTGCTACTCCGAGTTCGGTGTGGTCATCGACGCGATCAACCTGCTCGACGCCGACGTCACCTCCATCGAGGCGGCACGGTCGAAGATGGACGTCGTGCCCGAGATCAAGTCGTCGGGCTTCGGCCGCGGCATCGGACCGGGCGTCTACGACATCCACTCGCCGCGCGTGCCCTCGGTCGACGAGATCACCGAGCTGATCGAGATCGCGCTCGGCTCGATCGACGACCGCCAGGTCTGGGTGAACCCG
>Ga0247813_10001483_pt1 | contig 17788 bp, 15 predicted proteins | sample UWRJL169409C1_FD_180719 | JGI IMG/M metagenome (GOLD analysis project Ga0247813, IMG submission 180719) | Plant litter microbial communities from Arlington Agricultural Research Station in Wisconsin, United States - UWRJ-L169-409C-1 | ecosystem: Environmental > Terrestrial > Plant litter >... | reverse complement strand
ATTTTTGTAAAAAATATGGTCTGTGATCGTTGTATTACAAGTGTTAAACAACAGTTGTTGAGTTTGCATTTTGACGTCAACAAGATTGGATTGGGAAGCGTGGACGTTTCTCCTGAGCCAACCATAAATCAATTACAGGACATTTCCTCCGCACTTAAGATACTTGGATTTGAAGTGCTGGATAAGCAAAAAGATCAACTGATTGACCAAATCAAAACGCAAATAATTGAACTGGTTCATTATTCGGACTTAAGTATCTTGAATGAAAGTTTGCTTGTTATGATTGCGGATAGACTCAACCGGGATTATGCCTATTTAAGCAGGTTGTTTTCTGATTCTGAGGGGATAACAATTGAAAAGTACATCATTCATCAAAAAATAGAAAAGGTGAAGGAATTATTAGAGTACGGAGCTTTAAGCTTAAAAGAGATCTCCTATAAAATGGGATATAGCAGCAGCGCTCACTTATCCACCCAATTTAAGCTGATTACCGGCCTGAGTCCTAGTAAATTTATTTCTTCTGGATTGATGAAAAGAAAACCGTTGGATCAGCTAGACTAATTATTTAAACGCTTATAAATGTCATATATATCCGAACTGTAGGCTCTAATATGAATGAATAAAAAGAATAAGAATATTTTTCAATGTTCAAAACAATCCTGATCTCTATTCGTTATTATGGTAGTTTGTTTGGTTTAGGTTTATCTGTGGTGGATAAACCATCATTAAAACGGGAATGCCTTCATTGGTTATTCCCGTTTCTTTTTAGATAGTAAACAATTAATTCTACTCTTCGCATGCATCTTAACCACTTCTAGTATTAAATTACAATTACGCTTCTAACATTTGACTTAATCTGTTGTTCATAATACGGTAAAAGAGTTAAATTTAATAGATCTTAAATAACCGACATTATAAATGAAAGAATTTGATGCAATTGTTATCGGAGCTGGTCAGGCGGGAGTTCCCCTGGCAAAAAAATTGGCCAAGATGGGTTTGAAAACCGTCTTAATTGAAAAACGTGTAGTCGGAGGTACCTGTATAAACGATGGATGTACACCAACTAAAGCGATGGTTGCCTCCGCTAGAATGGCCTATCTTGCTGGTAGGAGTAATGAGCTTGGAATAGAGATACCTGCTTTTGAAGTTAATTTTAAAGCGATAATGGCAAGGAAGTCAAAGATTGTTGAACAATTTCGGGAAGGAGCGATATCGGGTGTAGAGGAGACAGAAAATCTTTCATTGATATATGGTGAAGCCGTATTTAAAGATGACCATTCAATAACTGTAAATTTAAAAGAAGGTGGATCAGAAGTGTTTACTGCTGAAAAAATCTATATCAATACTGGGGCAAGTCCTGTGATTCCCGAAATAGAGGGTGTAAAGGATATCAAGTATTTAACCTCAACTACTATTCTTGAATTGCAGGAGGTGCCGAACCATTTACTTATTGTTGGAGGTGGGTATATTGGTTTAGAATTTGGGCAGATGTTCAAGCGATTTGGTTCAGAGGTAACCCTTCTGGAAAAATCCAAACATTTAATGCCTCATGAAGATGACGATGTATGCGAAGTGGTAACAGAATATTTAACGGAAGATGGCTTAGAAATTATTACGGAAGCAAAAGCTGTCCACTTTGAAAACAGCTCTGATGGTTCAATCAATGTTACAGTCGAAGTTAAAGGTTCTAAATCCGTTGTTAATTGCAGCCACGTATTATTGGCTTCAGGCAGGAAGCCACAAACTGAAAAGCTGGGACTAGAAAATACAAATATTACCTGTGATGATGATGGCCATGTAGAAACCGACGACTATCTGGAAACAAAAGCTAAAGGTGTTTACGCTCTGGGAGATGTTAAGGGTGGGCCTGCATTTACTCACATTTCGTATAACGACTATGTCGTTGTGACCAACAACCTGGAAAATGATGTTAAGCAAGGTATAAAAGATAGATTTGTGCCTTATTGTATGTTTACCGATCCACAGTTGGGAAGAGTGGGCATTACAGAAAACGAGGCTAAAGAAAAAGGTCTGAATTATCTTGTTGCTAAAATACCGATGAAAAACGTGGCGAGAGCAATTGAAACCAATGAAATAAGGGGATTTATGAAGGCCGTCGTTGACAAGGATACCAAGCAAATACTTGGCGTAACAATCATAGGTGAACAAGGTGGCGAAACAATGACTGTTTTGCAAATGGCAATGATGGGCAAGATCACGTACGACCAGGTGCGTTATGCAGTCTTTGCTCATCCATTATACGCAGAATCTTTGAATAATTTATTCATGTCTCTAACGTAGATGATTAAGGTACAGAATCTAATTAAGCAGTTTAGCAACTCGCCAGTAGTCAATGACGTCAGCTTTGACGTAAAGGAAGGCGAGAACCTAATTATATTAGGAACAAGTGGCTGTGGCAAAACAACTACCTTAAGAATGATTAATAGGTTAATTGAACCTGATTCCGGACATATTTATATTAATGGAACAGATGTTAAAAGCCAGCAACCTGAAGAATTGAGAAGAGGAATAGGATATGTTTTACAAAATCACGGTTTGTTTCCCCATTATACTGTTTTAGAAAATATCGCAATTGTACCCAAGTTACTCAAGTGGAAAGATGAAGATATAAATAAACGAGCGACAGAGCTTTTTGGAAAGCTTAATTTGGATTCGTCTTTAAGAGATAAATATCCATCGTCTTTAAGTGGCGGCCAGCAGCAGCGGGTTGGTGTAGCAAGATCTCTTATGGTAAATCCTCCAGTATTATTAATGGATGAGCCGTTTGGAGCATTAGATAATCTAATCCGAATAAGTATCAGAAAAGAATTCAGAGTATTGGATGAGTTGGTTAAAAAGACCATTATCATGGTAACTCATGATGTCCAGGAAGCATTTGAAATGGGAGATCGCATTTGTTTAATGGATAAAGGTAGTATTCAACAGATTGGTACTCCGGAAGAATTATTATTTAAGCCCGTTAACGATTTCGTTACTGATTTTTTTAAAGAACAGAGGCTTCAGTTAGAACTTAAATCAGTGCTTATCGCTGATGTAATGCCAGAGTTTCCATCTCACAAAAATGAAACTGTATGGGATAAGATGGATCAATTACTGAGTTACAATAATGCTGACCCGGGAGAAGGGCAGATCAATTTGGAAAAATTGATGACAGCTTTTGCCACATATAGAAAAGTGAATTATGGAGCAAACTGAAAGTTTCTGGGCGTTTATTAACCAGCAGTCTGATAAATTATGGAGCCAAACATGGGCTCACATTGGTTTAACCATGATTTCTTTGATTATTGCGATTTTAGTTGCTGTTCCTTTAGGGATTTTCATTGCCCGCAAGCAAAAATTCTCAAGCACAGTTCTTGGATTTGCAGGGGTGCTGCAGACTATTCCTAGTATCGCATTATTGGGAGTTCTAATTCCCTTATTGGGAATAGGACCCAAACCCGCTATTTTAGCGCTTTTCTTGTATGCATTATTGCCAATTATACGAAATACATATACAGGAATCACGGAAGTAAATCCTGCAGTGGTAGATGCCGCCCGGGGAATGGGTATGAATAAATGGCAGATATTAACAAAAGTTGAATTGCCTTTGGCGTTTCCTGTACTTATGGCAGGGATTAGAACTGCAACGGTAATTAATGTCGGGGTAGCAACATTGGCTGCCTACATTGCCGCCGGAGGACTGGGAGAATTTATTTTTGGAGGAATAGCCTTAAACAATTCTAACATGATATTAGCCGGAGCCATACCTGCTGCATTATTGGCATTGGTATTGGATTTTTTACTATCACTTCTACAAAAGATAAATTTAAAGGCGATCAAAATCAGGTTTGTAATTCTGCCTTTTTTGGTAATTCTTACCAGTTCATTTCTTATGCTGCCAACACAAATTGGTGGTAGAATGCTTGGTGGTTTTACTCCGGAATTTATGGGAAGGCAAGACGGTTATCTTGGATTGAAGAAAGTTTATAAGACTAATATAGAAACAGTGGTAATTAGTGATGCTGTAATGTATAAGGCAGCATTTGAAAAAAAGCTGGATGTTATTAGCGGTTACAGTACAGATGGTCGTTTGAAAGCCTATAATCTTATTACCTTGAAGGATGATAAACACATTTTTCCTCCATATTATGCAGCACCATTGGTTAGAATAGAGGTACTGAAGAAACATCCTGAGCTGGAAAAAATCCTTAATATGTTAACCGGATCTATAAACGATTCTACTATGACCTCGCTGAATTTTAAGGTTGATCAGCTAAAGCAAAGTCCGGAGCAAGTGGCTACAGACTTTATGAAAGCGAGCGGATTATACAAACCTTCTAAGAATGGAAGCGGTGGGACGATAAGAATTGGTTCCAAAATATTTGGTGAGCAGTACATTTTAGTTCAAATGTATAAGATTTTGATTCTGGGAAATTCAAATCTTACTGTAGAAACTAAAACCGGACTGGGAGGGACCAAGATCTGTTTTGATGCATTAACAAATAATCAAATAGACTTTTATCCAGAATATACCGGTACTGGGTTTTTAGTCCTTTTGAAACCGAATCAAAAAACGATTGAGGCATTAAATGGTAGTAAAGAGGGAGTGTACAATTATGTTAGCAAGGAATTTCTGAATCAATATAATCTTAAATGGCTGGAGCCAATAGGCTTCAACAATACATATGCATTAATGATGAGGAAGGATCAGGCACAAAGTTTGCACATTGAATCAATAACAGATTTAACCAAACATCTAAATAAATAAATATGTCACTTTTGGAGAAATACTCCGTAGTAAGGGCGCATAGTGTCTTAATATGTTCAAAACTTGAAAAGGAAGACTATGTTGTTCAACCAGTAGTAGATGTGAGTCCTCCAAAATGGCACTTAGGACATACTACCTGGTTTTTTGAAACATTCATTTTGATTCCTAATGCTTTTGCCTACCAAGTATATAACGAAAATTATAATTACGTTTTTAATAGCTATTACGAAAATGTAGGGGCAAGGGTTATTCGTACTGACAGGGGAAATTTAAGCCGGCCTACAGTTGACGAGGTTTACAAGTATCGGGACTACGTTGACGAAGCAATGCGTAATTTGCTTTCGGATGAGGTAAGTAAAGATTTGCAAGAATTACTTATCCTGGGTTTGAACCATGAACAGCAGCATCAGGAATTGTTATGGTACGATATTAAATATATTTTAGGTCACAATCCATTGATGCCTAAGTACTCGGATTTTAATATTGAAAGTGAGCTCAGAAATACTGAAAAAGAACTTGCTACTTTTTCTGAAGGAGTCTATGAGATTGGTTATTCAGGTGAAGATTTCTACTTTGACAATGAACTTGGCAGACATAAGGTTTATGCCAATGAATTCAGCATTGCAAAGGGATTGGTATCTAACGCGGAATATCTTGAGTTTATAGAAGCAGGGGGTTATAAAAATTTTAATTTATGGCATGCAGAGGCTTGGGATTGGATTAATACAAATACGATCACAGCTCCAATGTATTGGTATAAAGTGGATGAGAGGTGGAAGCGATATAGTTTATCGGGTTTGGAAGATTTAATTCCTGACCAACCTGTAAGTCACATCAGCTATTATGAAGCAGCCGCTTTTGCACAGTGGAAAGACAAAAGGTTACCTACTGAATTTGAATGGGAAATTGCTTCCTCACAACTTAATTGGGGTCAGTTATGGGAGTGGACCGAGAGTGCATATTTACCGTATCCTGGATTTTCTAAGGCTGCAGGTGCATTAGGAGAATACAATGGCAAATTTATGGTTAACCAAAAAGTCTTAAGAGGCGCTTCTATTGCCACCCCTAAAAATCATAGCCGGAATACGTACCGGAATTTCTTTCACCCTAATCTTCGCTGGATGTTCAGCGGAATCAGACTTGCAAAATAGATTATGAACCATTTTCTAACAGAGGTTATGGATGGCCTCAGTCAATCTCCAAAAACACTTAACTCGAAATATTTCTACGATGAAAAGGGGGATAAGTTGTTTCAACAAATTATGGATTGTCCGGAATATTATCCTACTGACTGTGAACTGGAGATTTTTAAAAATAAGGTACAAGATTTAGCAATTACGCTAAAGAATGGATTTAATACATTTGATTTAGTAGAGCTAGGAGCCGGTGACGCAACTAAGTCAAGTTTTTTATTGAAAGAACTTGTTGATACAAATGTAGATTTCACCTACATGCCGATAGACATCTCTTCGAGCATGATTTCTTATTTAGAAACCAACCTTCCCAAGACTATTGAGGGATTGGAAGTAAAAGGTCTTAATGGAGAGTACTTTGAGATGCTTGAAAAGGCGAATCTTATTTCGTCCAGGAAAAAAGTTGTATTAATGCTGGGTGGAAACATTGGTAATGATACACCTGAGAATGCGATTGAGTTTTGTCGTAAAATATCATCTTGTTTACAAGAAGGCGATTTGGTTTTGATCGGTTTTGATCTAAAAAAGAATCCTGCAACCATATTAGCGGCTTATAATGATGCAGCTGGTTATACTAGAGATTTTAACCTGAATTTGCTTACACGTATAAATAGAGAGTTAGAGGCTAACTTCAATTTGGATCAGTTTGAACACTATCCGACCTATGATCCTGCGAACGGAGCTTGTAAAAGTTATCTAATTAGTAAAACTAATCAGACGGTAAGTATAGCGGATCGCGAAATCCAGTTTGATAAGGATGAGTATGTTTACATGGAAATTTCACAGAAGTACGATGTTGAACAGATCAATAAGATGGCGGAATTATCCGGATTTAAGCCGGTCAAACATTTCTTTGATTCTAAAAGTTGGTTTTTGGATGCTGTATGGCAAAAGAAGTAACGTGCTAAGCTTGATAAAATTAAAAATTAATAGATTGCAACAAATGAGATTTAATTTCATTTTTACTAAATAAAATGAAAGTAACCCAATGCGATATTATTATATCCGGAGCAGGTATGGCGGGCTTAAGCCTATTGTACAGAGCTATGAAAGATAAAGTATGGGCAGATAAGAAAATCATCGTCATTGACAGCAAACTGGAAAAAACGAATGATAAGACCTGGTCATTTTGGAAAAGGAGTGATGGTCCTTTTGATTTTCTGGCTTATTCTACATGGCGTAAATTGCTTTTTTTTAACAACGGAGGTCGAAAAATACAGTTAGACTGTGGTCCCTATGTTTATAATTCTATCCGTAGTATAGATTTTTATGAACACGTTCTTGGTTATCTTAAAAATTGTACAAACATTAATTTTGTAGAGTCTGTAATAATTTCAATTGACAGTAATCCTGATGGATGCACTTTACTAACCGAAGACGCCCGTTACCAATGTAAGTATGCATTTAATTCTGTCTTTAATAAGCCGGAGATAAAGAAAGATGATCAATACATGTTGCAGCATTTCAAAGGTTATAAAATAAAAACGAAAGATCCATTATTGGATTCTACTGTTGCTCATCTAATGGATTTCAGGACCTCCCAGGAAAACGGTACTTCTTTTATTTACGCGTTACCAATAAAAGCGGACGAAATCTTTATAGAATACACGATTTTCTCTAAAAGCTTATTGAAGCAGCATGAGTATGATCTTAAAATAAGAACATACTTGTCGGATACCTTGATGTGTAAAGACTATGAAGTGTTGGAAGAGGAATATGGTGTAATTCCAATGACCGATTATGAATTTACCAGAAGGAAGGAGAATGTTATTAATATTGGAAGTATTGGCGGTGACACGAGAGGTTCTACCGGTTACACCTTTGTGAATACGCAGAAAACAGTATCTGAAATCATAAATAGTTTTAAGCAATATGGGCATCCTTTTAGTCTTAAAGAATCCATTGGATTCAAAGAAAAATTGTATGATACCACATTACTAAATGTTCTAGCCAAGAGCAATTACGAAGGACATGAGTTATTCTCAGACCTATTTAGCGGTACAAAAGCCAGCGTAGTATTTTCTTTTTTAGATGCAGAGACAACTCTGGTAGATGATCTGAAAATTATGAGAAGCTTAAAAGTAATGCCTTTTTTAATTGCATTTATTTTTGCAATTAAACGCCAGCTTAGTTTTAGAAGTTAAGCTCTTTATTATAAACGATTGAAAAGTTATAGAATTTTTAAGCATAAAAAACCCCGCTAATTAAGCAGGGTTTTTTTATTTAAAGAGGTATTCTAATTAAAATAATGAGAACTCAACTCTTCTGTTTTGTTGACGACCTGCAGCTGTTTTGTTAGTTGCAATTGGTTGGTTTGGACCGTAACCAGTAGCCTCAATTGTAGAAGCATTAGCTCCTTGAGATACAAGATATGCTTTTACAGCTTCTGCTCTATCTTTAGAAAGACGTAGGTTTAATGCCATTGAACCAGTATTATCTGTGTGACCAGCTAATTTCAAGCTAAAGTTTTTCTCTACTAACAAACTAGCAACTCTATTAAGTGTGGCATATGAAGTAGCTTTGATTGTAGCTTTACTCAAATCAAATTCAAGATTTTTAATTGCTTCACCAACTACCTTACGGTCAGCTTCAGTTACGATAACTTTCTCTCTGATTACTGGAGCAGGAACTTTTAAAGGACAACCAGCACCATCAACAATTGTGTTAGCAGTTGTACCTGGACATTTGTCAAATTTGTTAGCAACACCGTCACTATCATCATCACCCATGTCTTTAGCATATTGTTCCTGATCTCTTAATCTGTTTTGCTCTGAAGTAGATAATGCTCTTCTTAACTCAGCACTTTCAGCTGCACTTTCTTCACGAATTGCTGCAATAGGACTGAAGTTTTGAAGTTGAGATGTACCTTTTTTACCTAAAGCAATTTCAACACCAGCATGTGCATAAGAGAATCTATCATTTGCTGCACTAGCAACACCATCAAAATTATTGTTTTTAAGGAAGTTAACTGTGTATCCTAAATCGATATTAACACCTTTAGAAACACCTAATTTCACACCAGCACCAACTGGAATAAACCAGTTTTCATCGTAATTGGTACTTGCTCCATTTGGTGCATCAGTATTAGCACTTGAAGACATGTAACCAGCACCAGCAGTTAAATAAGGAGAAAGGATGTTACGTTTTTGATTTAGGCTTAAGTTAGCAACTGTAAAGTTTGCACTTAAAGCAGCAGACCAGTCGATTCTTGATTCAAAACCTGCTTCGCTACCAGTTACAGCATTTGGTCTGAAACCTTTTACTTTACCAGCAAGGAAATCAGCCTGGATACCAAAACCTGGAACAATTTGTTTTTTAATGTAACCTCCGTAACCCCAGCTCTCTTGTGGAGTTAAGAAATCACCATTAGTTCTATTGTTAAAAGGAGTGTAGTGCGTTAACATACCTCCGTTTAAACCGATAGACCAAGTACGAAATTCTTTTTTATCAAAACGATTAGTTGAGTCAGAAGACATTTCCTGGGCAAATAGTGAAGATGAAAGTCCTACTAAGGATAACATCAGTGCCGTTTTTGTAATTTTTGAGTTCATTTCTATAAGTAATTTTAGTTGTTGGAATCAGTGTAATTCGACTGATTTGGTTATGCTACTTGTAATAACCTTGCCAAATTGAAATTAACCTGCAAAATATTACGAAAGTATTAGAATCCAGTACTTTAAAATTCTTTCAAGAAATAATAGTGTGCATATTTGCAATATATAGCCGCTTGCAAACGTGTATAGTATTTGAGACAATATTAGCTAAACTTTGAATATTTGACTTGTAAAGTCAAAAGTCTGCTGGATAAAATAAATCCATTAATGACGTTCGTTGCGCTTTACAGTTCGTTTACTTCCCCTTTTTCCGGACAACTAACCGCATAGCCGCATTCAACTAAAGCATCAGATAACTTCGTCATGCTGCCAATTTCACCATGAACTAAAAAAACTTTTTTGAAAGTATCCCTATTTTGAGTCTTAATGTTATCAACTAAGTCTTGATGATCACCGTGACCGCTTAGTAAATCCGTTTGCTTTATGGAAGCATAAACCATAAGGTCTCTGTTTCTCAACCTTACAATTGGGTCTCCGCGAAGTAATCGATGACCCAACGTTCCTTTAGCACAATACCCAATAAATAATATAGTACAATAATAATTTTGAATGTTATGGTATAAGTGATCTTGTATTCTGCCACCTTCAAGCATTCCCGCAGAAGAGATGATTATGCAAGGCTCATGGTAATTGGAAATAGAAAGGCTTTCCCTTTTATCCTGTACGTAAGAAAGTTGATCAAATTCAAATTCGTCTCCTTTAGACTGATAAAACTCCTGTGACTCTTTATTTACCAATTGGTGATGTTTTCGATAAATATCTGTGGCAAAAGTAGCAAGCGGGCTGTCTACAAATACTTTTACAGGAGGAAGTAACCCATTACTAAATATTTTATTTAGAGAGTATACTAACGACTGGGTTCGTCCGATGCTAAACGCAGGTATAATTAGCCGGCCAGGAAATTTGATGCAGGTTTCATCGATTGTCTGAATTAATCGTTCTTCAAGGCCAATGTCATGACTATGAAAGCGGCCTCCATACGTAGACTCTGATACTATATAGTCAACTTGCGGAAGTGGTTCAGGATCAACTAAAACCGGATAATTTTTTCTTCCGATATCACCAGTAAAAGCAATTTTCTTTTCTACTTCCTCGTCTTTGATGGTAAGTACAACAGCAGCAGCTCCTAATAGATGGCCTACAGGAATAAAGTTAATAGATATACGATCGTTGATAACAAAATCTTTATGAAACGCAATAGTAACAAAGCGGTCGACAGTATCCATTACATGTTTATGCAGGTACAATGGTTGTGCTGAACTGCCTCCACGTTTTCTCCTTGGCTTTGCATTTTGTTTACTTAGAAAGATATTTACAGAATCTAATAATAGTATCTCTGTTAAATCTGCTGTTGGTGGAGTGCAAAGGATCTGGCCATTAAATCCGCTTCTTATTAAAGTTGGAAGATTTCCGGAGTGATCAATATGAGCGTGTGTTAATATTACAACATCAATAAGGGAAGGTTCAAAAGGAAAGTATTTATTTTCATCCTGGTAAGTGTCTCTTTCATAATCTAGCCCGCAATCAATTAGTATCTTATATCCTTCTGATTCTAAGAGATGCATACTTCCTGTAACTTGTTTTGCAGCTCCCCATATCGTTAATTTCATATTATATTATTCTCAAAACACTCCCAAGATATAAATTATTTTCCAGTTGCGTTTAACCAGGAGTTCCAATTCGGTACTTCAAAGTCATATTTTAAATATTTATTGACGTTAGTACTTGAAACAGTTTTCCAATTTAAAAGTTCATCTATAAATTCTGGTGCAGGTAACTCAGCCCTGGTGGATGCTTGCGAATAAAAATCTTGTTTTTGCGGGTGGTCTGGGCAACAACAATTATATATTTTACCGAAGGCTTTCTTTTCGACAATCGATAAACATATTTTAATACAATCTAGAAGGTGAATTAAATTTACTGGAGCTCTTCCATTTGGAATGTTCTTTTTGTTAGCGAAGAAATTTCCAGGATTTCTATCAGGTCCGATCAAGCCAGCAAATCTTAGGATCGTTGTTGTAAAAGAAACCTCATTTTGAAGAAGTCTTTCGGATGATAAAATAGCTTTTCCGGAGTTTGTTGATGGATGCGGTGCACTTGATTCGTCAACACTGTGATTATCATCACCATATATTGCAGTAGAACTAATAAAAATTACTTGTTTTACCTTGGAATTACGTATTGCTGCTATTATATTTTCAATTTTTGAAACGAAAGTATGCTGTTCATTGGCGGATCTTTTTGGGGGAATAGCAATAAATAAGATTTCAGTTTGAAAAAAATCAAGGTTGCCGATTATTTCCATTTCGTTAATTTCAGTTTTGTATGCCTGAATTCCTTTTGACTTTAACAACGTCACTTTTTCAGCTGAGGTTGTGGAACCTTTAACGTGATGCCCTATCCGTACAAATTCAATGGCCAAAGGAAGACCAAACCATCCACACCCAAGAATACTGATCTGTTGTTCTCTATTTATTGTTACTGACATTTTGCCTAAAAAAAGGGGGTATGCACAATACATACCCCCGAATTCTAAAAAGAAATAGTAATTAGAGAACTGTTACATTTGATGCTTCAGGACCTTTTTTACCTTCATTAAGTTCAAACTCAACACTGTCACCTTCATTCAATTCTCTGAATGAATCTCCTGCAATTGCCGAAAAATGCACGAATATATCTTTACCACCATTTTCTGGAGTTATAAAACCGAAACCTTTTGCAGAATTAAACCATTTAACTTTTCCTGTTGTACGCATATTACTATTATAAATATTTTCGATGTGAAAGTAAACATTAGAATATTAAAATCCAAAAGGTAAAATAATACTTTTAAAAATACCTTGTTTATGTAAATAATCTTGTAACGAGGAGTGAATATTCCAAAAACATAACCTTTTATAATTTGTTGAATATTATAGTATACATATAACGTAGTAAAAATATTAACGATTTATTATGAAGGATGATTTTCAAAAGAAACGAAATACCTCATTAACGCAAAATGATGGAACTGAGAATTTAGGTTTAGATGCGGATCGGAGTGCTGATGAGGGTCTACGCTATGATAACGACAATGATATAAAATCTAACAATCCTGATGGAGAAGATGATAATAATGATTCTAACCAGCCATCAGGGACCTCACCATTAGACGATAAATAATTGAAATGAATCTTGGCATCATTTTTACACGTATGTTATCGTATTATATTGTTTAACATAAAAATGAAGATATGAAAAGGTTATTATCAATAATGGCAATTGCAGTAATTATGTCTGCATGTTCAAATAAAGAAAAAGAAGAAGCTGTTAGAGTTGCTGCTGTAAAGGCCGTAAAAGATAGTATGAGGTTAGATAGCTTCAAAAAAGCTGACATTATAAAAAAAGAAGAAGCTGTTAAAACTGCTCGTATACAGGAAGAAAAGAGAATGCTTTTATTATCTGAGGAACGCGCCGCAAATGCAGCTCCTGTAACAAGCTCATCAAGTTCTACTACAACTACCACAACAAAGAAAAAGGGTTGGAGTAGTGCAGCGAAAGGTTCTGTGATAGGTGCTGGTGCTGGGGCAGTTGGTGGAGCATTGATTGATAAGAAAAAAGGTCGTGGTGCAATAATAGGTGGAGTAGTTGGCGCTGGTACAGGCTATTTGATAGGACGGGGGGCAGATAGAAAGTCTGGTCGTGTACAAAAAAATTAAGAATGTATTTTTTATAAATAAATTCCATTAAAATTATAAAAAAGCCACAACAAGTAATGTTGTGGCTTTTTTATTTAACATAAAATTCATTTTGACTTGGTTAACGCAATATTATTATTGTATAATTTCGTATGTTCGTTAATCCTAATGTTAATGTTTTCCATTTATGTCTAAAAAACAGATTTTAATTGTTGATGATGAGATTACTATCCTCAAATTACTAAATTTTGTGTTATCTAAAGAGTACGACTTAATAATCAAAAATAGTGGAGTGGATGCTCTTACCTGGTTAGAAGAAGGGCATTCTCCTGCGTTAATAGTCTCTGATTTGGAAATGCCTTACTTTGATGGCAGTTCTTTTATATACAACCTAAAAATTAGCGGTTTTTACAGAAATACCCCAGTCATCATTCTTTCTGGTGCTAAAAACTTGTCTCAACGGGTATCAGAGATGCCTTTTCAGGTAGATGATTATGTTCCAAAGCCATTTAATCCATTACAATTAAAAACAGCAATTTCTAATGTCTTCAGCAAGTATGACTCAGTGGGGAACTAATACTTCGGATCAGAATTCGAATAAACATTCCATTCGACTACTATATTCTGGAACGTCATTTAAAAATGAGGTATCCGATTTTCTTAATGGTCCTTTTTCCGTTCATACAGAAACTGATATAGATAATTGTGAATCTTACCTAAAAGAACAATCTTTATTTAATCTGCCAGATGTTATTGTATTAGAGGTAGATAACAAGGATAAGTGTTTTAATTTTATCAAGTCTATCAAAAGAGATCCTTTACTAAAAGGCCTTGTCATTATCCTTCTTTCTGATGGTAAGGATGTTACGGTAAGAGAACTAGCGATGCAAAATAGAGTAAACGATTTGTACGTCCTGCCTATACCGCTAAAAGACTTAATCGAAAGGATCGTTTTCCTGGTAAAGTTTAAGCTAATTAAACCACAGTTGGCAGATCTTTCGAAAATTGATGTTACCTACAAAATACCTTTCTATAAACGGACTTTTGATATCGTTGCTTCTGGTGTCGTACTTCTTTTACTTTCGCCATTTTTCCTGATAATCTTTGCAATAATAGCCCTAGAGTCTAAAGGACCAGTATTATTTAGTAGTAAAAGAGTAGGGACAGGTTATAAGGTGTTTGACTTCTATAAGTTTCGGTCCATGAGGAAAGATGCCAGTAAAGAACTGGTTGCACTAAGTGATTTAAATCAGTACGATAAACAAGAAGGCGGCAAAAACACTTTTGTCAAACTCAAAAATGATCCCAGAATTACACGTTTTGGTGGTTTTATTAGGAAATATAGCATTGACGAAATCCCTCAATTATTTAATGTCTTTATTGGTGACATGTCACTAGTTGGTAATCGTCCACTGCCTTTGTATGAGGCTGAAATGCTCACTTCCAACGAATGGAGCATGAGATTTCTTGGTCCTGCCGGGTTAACAGGATTATGGCAGGTGAGTAGAAGGGGGAAAGCTGATATGTCCGAAAGAGAACGCAAGAAACTAGATAACTTCTATGCTCAGAATTATTCCTTTTGGCTAGATGTTAAAATCATCATGAGTACTATTCCAGCAATGGTTCAAAAAGAAAAAGTTTAAGATTAATCTTAAACTTTTTCTTTTGCTAGTTGATCCAGGATGGCAATAAATACTTTTATATAATATCTCGATAAGATATACATCTTTAGGAACTAGCCTAGTTGTTACAGTTTTGTTGAGTAAGATTTACACCATTTAGAATAACATCGAATTCTGTTCTTCTATTCAATTGCTGGTCCGCTTCAGAGCATGGTACATCATCAAAGCATCGGTTAATCAACCTTGTCTTACCATAATACTCAACCTTGATCCTCGTCGCGGCAATACCTTTGGATAACAAATAGGCCTTGGCTGATTCACCTCTTCTTAACGATAAATTTCTATTATAAGCGTCTGATGCACGACTGTCGCAATGACTTGAAGTGATAATCTTAATCTCTGGATACTTTCTCATGAGCAATACCAACTCATCTAAGGCTGGACGTGCATCGTTTCTGATTTCAGATTTGTCCAGATCATAAAATATATTTTTTACATGAAAGACCTTCTTTAGTGAATCACAATGATTAATTACGTACTGCTGTAGATTTTCAGTTTTGTTTAACTTAATATCCATATGGATCACAGAGTCGGTTGTAATTCCCGCGGAAGTTACAAAGCCCAAACTATTTACATAACCAAGTTTTTGAGCGTTAACTTCATAATCAGTTTCTGAAAGTAACACCCGATTAAATTCACCTTTAGCATTAGTTTTTAGTGTATCAGCTCCGTCTGAACGACGCATAATTAAGCGGCTGTTTGCTAATGGTAAATACGTTCTTACATCAGATATTGTCCCTTTTAAAATTATTAGTTTAGAAGCTCTTTTAAATTGATAGATGTCATCATTTCCTCTTCTATTTGAGCTAAAAAACCCACTTTTACCATCAGCATTCTTAATCAGACTGAAGTCATCTTTGGACGAGTTTATTGGACTGCCAAGATTCCTTGCAGGACCAGAAGGTTTCATGTCCTTTAGTTTTATTTCAAATACATCAAGTCCCCCAAGTCCTGGAAGACCAGTAGATGCGAAATACAACGTTCCATCTGCATCCAGATGAGGAAACATTTCATTGCCTTCGGTGTTTATTTGCTTTCCAAGATTTGTTGGCCTTGTCCACTGACCTGTACCCGAACGGACGCTATAGTATAAATCAGTTCCCCCAAAACCTCCTGGCATATCAGAAACGAAAATCAATATGGAACCATCTGAATTTAACGATGGATGGCCGGTTGAATATTCGTCACTGTTATATGGATACTCAGTTATTTTGTTCAAATTATTGCCAGTCGCTGTATATAGCTTGAGTTTATTGATACCATCCTTACTTGTTTTGACGCTTCCTTTAAAATAGTTGTTTCTGGTATATATTATTGAACCATCAGGAAAGATCGCTGCAGAACCCTCATGATATTTGGTATTTACACCGCCTTTTAAAAGATAAGGTTGAATTTGCTTTGCAAGTACTTCTCTTAAGGTATCCCGTTGTACTGATAGCTTATAAATTCCTAAGTTTTTTGTGTCGTTACTGGTGGGAGCAGTATCATCATCATTGAACTTGTAGTTTGATTTTGTTTGACCCGATTCCTGTTTTATCAGAGTGTCAGGATTCACTTCTTTAATGTCTGCCAATTTATCAATAACATATATGTTGGTAAACGGCGTGTTGTCCCATGAGAATACCTTTTTTGAAATGGATTCGGCCCTGCGATTGCTGCTAAACAACAATCCATTTTTGTAAAATATGGGGGCATATTCTGAACTTTGAGTATTTAAATTTGTAAACGAAATCTTCCAATTTTCTACATTTTTATCAAAGGAAGTTTGTTTCGCAGCAGATAGTGCTGCGGCTCTTTTATCTGCCGGTACCATAGATAAATACTTCCTGTACCAACCTTCGGACCGTTCATATTGTTGATTGTTGGCAAGAGCTTCAGCAAAATATAAGGCCCATTCAGGCTTTAGCGGTTTAAGCTTAGATAATTTCTCATACCATACTAAAGTCTGGGGATAATTTTCAACCATCTTATAACTATAGGCAAGCATTTCTTTTACGGGAATATTCACGGAATCTTTTGCTGTAATTTTCAATAGCTTTTCAATTGCCAAAACATAGCTTAACGACTTAAAGTCCTTTGTTGCTTTTTCGATCTCTGCCTTTGACACCTTATCTTGAGCATATCCCTCAGGGATAATTGCTAAGATTAGACAGATTGCAATTACGGTTACTTTATAATTATATAATTTCATAAGTGCTGTTAGAAAAATCTTGGTGTTAAAATTTTACCTCGTTCAAAACCGAATTCGTAGCGTAGCATTATCTCATGACTACCAGAATTGAAATTTGATAATTGTGTTGTACTGCGGTCATAGCTATAACCAATTCTAATTTGTGGTGTTGCTTGAATTTCGATTAAAGCACCTACATCAGCACTGGTTCTGTATTGTGCTCCTAAGCCAATTACATCTTTAATCCAGAAAGTTGCATTTAAATCAGCTTCAATAGGGGCACCTTTTACCCCTTTAATTAAGAATGATGGCTTAAGTTTGAATTCTTGAGATAACGGAAAGACATACCCTGAAGCAAGAAAAACATGTAGTTCTTGTTTACCGCTTAATTTTGTTCCATTTGAGCTTTCAGCTGATAAATCATTTGGCATAATGTCCTGTGCAGAAAGACCGATATAAAATTTATCAGTGTTGTAGTAAGCTCCAGTCCCAAAATTGAATAAGGTTTTGTTAATGTTGTTCGCAAATGCCGGATCATAAGATTGAAGAGAATTTAATGGTATGTCTGTTAAGTTTGAAGTAAACTGGTTCAGATCACCCTGGATTCCAAAACTCAATGTTCCTGTATTCATTTTGATCCTATAAGCGGCACTTAATACACCACCCGTAGTTTGGGTCACTCCT
>Ga0247813_10001482_pt1 | contig 17796 bp, 8 predicted proteins | sample UWRJL169409C1_FD_180719 | JGI IMG/M metagenome (GOLD analysis project Ga0247813, IMG submission 180719) | Plant litter microbial communities from Arlington Agricultural Research Station in Wisconsin, United States - UWRJ-L169-409C-1 | ecosystem: Environmental > Terrestrial > Plant litter >... | reverse complement strand
TTTTGGCTGCTTATTTTAGCTGTAGAACATAAAAAAAGCTCTTTTGTTCGAAGAGCTTTTTTAAATCTTTTAAAAGGCTAATTACTCTGATTTTACAATTAAAATGTAAGTCTTTAGTGGGAGATATGTACGCAAACTATTAAATAGGGCGCAAAAAAAAGGGCTTGGAATGAACCAAGCCCTTTAAAAATTTAAGCTAACGCTTTTTTCAAGTTATCGTCAATAGCAGCCAGGAAATCTTCTGTGTTCAGGTAGTCTTTACCTAAAGTCACTTTGTTTCCGTGGATACACACCGCTAAGTCTTTGGTCATCTTGCCGCTTTCAACAGTAGCTACGCACACTTTTTCCAATGTCTGACAGAATTTGATCAATTCTGCGTTGTTGTCCAATTTGCCTCTGAATTCCAAACCTCTTGTCCAGGCGAAGATAGATGCCAATGGGTTAGTAGAAGTTGGTTTACCAGCCTGGTGATCTCTGAAGTGACGAGTTACCGTACCGTGAGCCGCCTCAGCTTCCATTGTTTTACCGTCTGGCGTAATCAATACAGAAGTCATCAAACCTAATGAACCGAAGCCTTGTGCTACCGAGTCAGATTGAACGTCCCCATCGTAGTTTTTACAAGCCCATACGAAGTTACCATTCCACTTCAATGCAGAAGCCACCATGTCATCGATCAAACGGTGTTCGTAAACGATGCCTAATGCTTCAAATTTGGATTTGTAATCTTTTTGGTAGATCTCTTCAAAGATGTCTTTGAAACGACCGTCGTATTTTTTAAGGATGGTGTTTTTAGTAGAAAGGTATAGTGGCCATTTCTTGCTCAACGCCTGGTTGAAACAAGAGTGCGCAAAACCGATGATCGATTCGTCTGTGTTGTACATACCCATAGCGATACCCGCACCTTTGAAATTGAAGATGTCGTACTCTTGTACTTTTCCATCTTCGCCTTCGAATTTCATGGTCAATTTACCTTTTCCCGGAACCAGGAAATCGGTTGCACGGTATTGATCACCGAATGCATGACGACCTACACAGATAGGAGCTGTCCAGTTCGGTACTAGACGAGGTACGTTGGCACAAATGATCGGCTCGCGGAATACTGTACCATCAAGGATGTTACGGATGGTACCGTTTGGTGATTTCCACATTTGTTTCAAGTTGAATTCTTTTACACGTGCTTCGTCAGGAGTAATAGTCGCACATTTAATTCCAACGTTGTATTTTTTTATAGCTTCTGCAGAATCGATCGTTACCTGATCGTTTGTTGCATCACGATTTTCCATTCCCAAATCGTAGTATTTAATATCTACATCCAGGTAAGGAAGGATAAGTTTGTCTTTGATGAATTTCCAAATGATGCGTGTCATTTCATCACCATCAAGTTCCACTACGGGATTTGCAACTTTGATCTTGCTCATTGTTTTATGAAAAGGTTAATTGTTTGAGATGCTAAGAACATCAAAGATAGGAATCGAAAGGGAAAAATCCGATAGCTATCGGATCAAATTCAAAAGGACAAATGCGAGATTGGTCTTATCGCTCAAATGTCTGGTAGTTAGTGGTTTTCTGTTTTGAAAAGAGTTTTTTTTAGATTTGTAGTAAAGAAAGATGATGTTTAGTTTCTTCGCTGGCCAGATAAGGGCGTGCCCCTGCGGGTCGGGCTATCCGCTTCAAGTCCTCGCTCGGAACAATTCTTTTCGCCTGACTAATCTTGGCTGCTCGCTGTGGGCTTTCCGCTGCTATCCCTCACGCGAACGACATCGTTAGATAGGATCGGCTCAATCCCTAACACTCAAAGAAAGATCCCAAGGCTTCGGTAAACTCAATCCCTAACGCAAATTCTCTAAGAGTAATCGAATGGGCAACGTCTTTACATCACATTCCTGGTATTCCAGCTCCGCATCAGAAGCCATCGTGATGGCGCTTCCAGCATGGAATTTATACAATCCTTTTTCTTCGTTGAACAAAATACTTCGTATGATGACATTGAAATCAAAATCTCCGTTGGGTTGTATGTAGCCCACCGTTCCTGAAAATAAGCCTCGTGCTTCTTTTTCCAATTCATCAATCAATTGCATGGCTTTGAGTTTGGGAGCTCCTGTCATACTGCCCATGGGGAAAAGCGCTTGCAGCAGTTCGGAAAAAGTAATTTCTGTGTTTTCCAGTTCACCTTTGATGGTAGAAATCATTTGGTGTACTTTTTCAAAGGTATATACTTTGCAAAGTTCTTCTACGATGACACTTCCTCCCGCACATACTTTCGAAAGGTCATTGCGCACCAGGTCAACAATCATGATGTTTTCGGTCCGCTCTTTCAGCGAGTTTTCAAGTTGTATCTTTTGCTGTGCATCCTGAGCGTGATCAGCTAATCTTCCTGCGGTTCCTTTGATGGGTTGACTGACTAACTGATTGTTTTTCTTTTGGATGAATCGTTCCGGAGAAGCAGAGAGCAAGATATGCGCTTTGTGTTTGTATAGCGCAGAGAAAGGCATGGGTGAAATGCCATTCAATTCTTCGTAAAGCGTAATATAATTCAGTTGCTGAAAAGTGCCGCTGTAACTGTTGCAAAAATTAATTTCGTAAATATTTCCTTTTGCGAGTTCTTCTTTTATGCGATGCATCACAGCGATGTATTGGTCGTGAGAGAATTGAGCAACAGGAGAGGAGGCTTGCGCTTGTTGGTGATGAACAGATGGATGGTGTACTTCCGCCTTTAAATTTGATACCAATTCCTCTGATGCTTTGTCGTAGGGTTTCCAGGCCAGGCCGTCTTCTTGTATAAACAAATATTGGGGAACATACAGATGCACCAAAGGAAACTCCAGGGGATCATAACCCGGCGAATTAAATTGTTCGATGCGATTCTTAAGGCCGTAGTTGATATAACTCAGCATATGTTTACCCTGGTGCTGTTGAATGAAAGCATTCATGGCAGCCCATGAAAAGTCTGATTCGCCGGAAGCCAAGTATTCGTCCTGTATCCCCATGCCTATAAGCCTTGGAAAAGCCCCGTGTGGATAGGGGATATGATTTCCATTGAGGTAGCAATACGTATCAAAATGAGTTGCCGCATACGCCAGCAACAGATGACTGGATAACGCTTGTTGAACAATCATTTTTCTAAACTGGAAAGGCCTGCTTTGGCTTTGCTTTCAATGGTCTCTTCGTATTCGTATTTGCTGTAGTCAAATACTTTTTTGAAGTACATCCGTGCTTTGTCGTTTTGCTCCAGGTTACGGTAAATGTAGCCCAATTGCAAGCAGGAATTAGGCGCAAAGTAATCATTGGTTTTGACGCTGGCTTCAATGGTTTGATTATAGAGCATGATGGCTCGCTCAATGTCCATCGATTTATGGTACAAACGTGCCTTGCGGTAGGCAAATTCTATATTATCCGTTGGGTTGCTGAAGGATTGCTGATCCATTTTCTCACTGAGGGCGAGGGCTTCTTTGAGATAGCCCCCGTCAGTCATCAGACGAATCCTGTAAATGTTTTTATCAGGCAAGGATTCCTTGCTTGCCATTTTTTGGGCCTGCTTGTCGCTGTCGTTTTTGGTGGAACCTTTACTTAGCGTAAGTGCTTTATAGCGCTTGGCTTCTTTGTCGTTACCCAATAACCAGTAAGCGAGAAAAATCTTAAAATAAGAATCTTTGATGTAGGCTTGTCCTTTGTAGGTTTGTATGTAGCGATGGAAGCAAGAGATGGCTTGTGTATACAAACCTTTTTGTAAATAGATTTCTCCTTGCATGTAGTGTAAAGAAGGGATGAGTGCAAAAGCTTCTGCATCTATTTGTTTATTGACGTAGTAGGATAACGCACTTTCACTGTGCGCGTCGTGTATGAGCAAGGATACTTGAAGGAAATTGAAAAGAACGTTTTGAGGATTTGATTTACTTAAATTATTGATCATATCCATGTGATCGGTCTGCCCCATGACATAATGTTCACAAAGGATTAACCAGAGCTTTGCTTCGGTATGATAAATTGTATTTCCATTGGCAACAGCAGTAAGTTCCTGTATGCCTTTATTCAGATTGCCATACAAGCCTACAAGGTCAGACAGCCAGGTGTAGCTTTCTGGTATAGTGCCTATGATAATTTTAAGGAATGCCATGGATTTTTGCATCGGAACAAAGTCAGGATATTTTTTCAATCCTTCATCCAGCAGTTTATAGGCTGCTCTTACATTCAATGCTGCGGCGGCATAGTCGCCAAATTTCAGCTTTAACATCGCCCAATGTAACTTGACTTCCGCTTGTGTGAAATAATAATATGGGGAAGTAACAGGGAGTTTAGAAAGGGTATTGAGAACGGTCTTTTCTCTCGAAGCTATTTTAGAATAGGCATTTTTATCTTCCAGGATGAAGATGGGGAGAATGTCATTGAAGTTTTTGAGGTATAACGCAATGGCATGATCAGGAACGGTTTTTAAATGCTGATCAAGAAGTACCTGAGCTTCCTGGTAGTGCAACTGCAAGATATGTTGATAGGCTTTCTGAAGCGTAGGGTTAAAGTCGTAATGCTGTGCGCTAAGCGGACGGTAACTAAGCAGGAAAAAAAGGGCACTAAAAAACAAAGGGTGTAAACAATATGTATACACCCTTGAGCTTTTGATTTTATTTTGGAGCGTTATCGCTTTCAACTTATTTTTTAGCTTCTACTAGAACCATTTCAACGTTAGCCAGGATACGACCGCAGTGTTCACATACAATGATTTTCTTTCTGTCTCGGATCTCCGCTTGTCTTTGAGGAGGTACAGTGTTGAAGCAACCACCGCAAGCATCTCTTTTTACAGATACAACAGCTAAGCCGTTGGCTACATTGCTTCTCAATTTATCGTAAGAAAGAAGTAAACGGTCTTCGATTTGTTTGATCGCTTTTTCACGGTCTTTTACCAACTTCGCTTCTTCATCCTGACTTTCTTCAATGATCACTTGCAATTCACCTTGCTTGTTTTTCAAATCCTTTTGTCTGTCTGCAAGACTTGTCTGCGTTTTTTCGATGTCAGATTTTTTGAATTCACCTTGTTGCAATGATTCTTTGATTTTCTTTTCAAAGACTTGCATCTCCAACTGCTGCAATTCCACTTCTTTGGTGATGGCGTCGTATTCGCGGTTGTTGCGAACGTTCTTCTGTTGCTCTTCGTATTTCTTGATCAGCTTTTCAGAATCTTTTATTCCTTGCTTGTAGCCTTTGATGGTTTCATCAAGTGTAGCAATATCTTTTTCGTATTTAGAAAGGCGTGTTTCGTAGCCTGCTAATTCATCTTCTAAATCTCTTACTTCTTCGGGTAAATCTCCTCTGATTATTTTGATTTCATCAATTTTAGAATCAATGCTTTGAAGTTTTACAAGTGCTTCGAGTTTTTGAGCGATCGTCAGGTTTTCCATTTAATTAGCTATAGTAATGTATTGGATTTGTGTTTATTTCAGAAATTAGAACTGCAATATTACTAAATTTTTCTTTCAAATAGTCATAAATCAAATCTTTTGTATAGACTTCGCTTTCATAATGTCCGATATCGGCCACCAGGATCTTGTCTTCGGCATCAAAAAACTCGTGGTATTTGAAATCTGCTGTGACAAAGGCCTGTGCTCCTACGGACAAGGCGTTTTTTAACAAAAAGCTGCCACTCCCTCCGCATACAGCTACTTTTTCTATTTTTCCCTGGAAAGGAGCGGTATATTTAAAGGTCGTTAAGTTCATTTTTACCTTTAAATAAGCATTAAACTCGTTGATAGTCATCGGTTTTGGTAAAAGACCATACATTCCTGCACCCACGGTCTCCCATTCATTCTGTAATTCAAAAATGTCGTAAGCAACTTCTTCATAAGGGTGTGATTTCTTCAGAGCCGACACGATCGAAGATTGAAGATGGGTAGGGAAAACGGTTTCTATTTTGGTTTCCGATACCTGTTCCAACTTATCTGTTTGTCCAATAAAAGGTTTAGCGGATGCATTGGGTTTGAACGAACCGACGCCTTCTGTTCGAAAGGCACAGGAGGAATAATTTCCTATTTCACCTGCTCCAGCAGTAAATAAGGCGGTCAAAACAGTTTCTTTATCTTCTACAGGTACATAGGTAACGAGCTTGGAGAGCAATCCTGCCTTTGGAACTAAAGTATGCAGGTCAGTTAAGCCTAGCAGTTGGCAAATTTTATAATTGACGCCATTGGATACATGGTCCAGGTTGGTGTGGATGGCATAAAGTGTCATGTCGTGTTTAATGGCTTTGATCAGGCAACGCTCGATATCCGTTTTGCCGGTGATGCTTTTGACGCCTTTAAACAAAAGAGGATGATGGGAAACAATAAGGTTGCACCCGCGTTGAATGGCTTCGTCAAGAACCTTTTCTGTCAAATCCAGGCTGATGAGTACGCCCGTCAGTTCATGATGGCCATTGCCAGTTTGTATCCCGCAATTGTCATAGCTTTCCTGAAAGGCTTTGGGTGCCCATTGTTCCAGTTGTTCTAGTACCTCTTGTATTCTCATGCTCAAATATAATAATTTGAGCACACTATAAACAGCAAGAGCAAGAGTATAGGACAATAATCTGCGCTGTACCTTGCTCTTGCCTGAAAGAGGGATTTTAAAGATTATTTCGTCAGGTAAACTTGTTGCGAAGCACTCGTATGGGCATTGTTCACTCGCACGATGTATATGCCTGCAGATACCGGAAGAGTAAACTCCATTTTACCAGACGAGGTCGTGGCATTATATTGTTCGTATACCTTTTTGCCCAATGCATCCAGTACCACAATGTTTGCTTGGTCTGAAGGGTTAGAGAAAAGAACAGATACGGTTTGAAGATGGGAAGTGATCTCCATACCCTGGCTTGCTGATTGCCCTGTATTTCCAGTTACCATTTCCAATGCCTGATTTCTGTAGTGAATAAAGAACCTTCCTTCTATGTTTTCTTTTTCCAGGGTTACATGGTAGATTTTATCTTCTCTTAAATTTTGCAAAGTACCCAGCAGTTTATCTTCTAACCAAATGCTTTGTTCTCCTTCAAATTGAGAGAAGTCGGCCGTTAAGGTATACCTGCCCGCAAATCCTGTAACAATGCTAAGAGGTATTGTTTTTTCAAGCACGTTGCTTGGTAAACTATTGATAGAATAATCATCTTCGCCTGAAAGAGAGAAAAGAGAAGGGGATGATCCTCCATTTAATAATTTGTATGCGTCCAGGTGAATGTCAAAATCTGTTGTAGCATCTTCTTTGAATCGGATCACTGTTTCATCATTGAATTCGCCGCTCGCCGCTGTTAACCGGAGAATATCTCCATATTCAGGTTCGGAAGTTCTCCATACATCAATCAAGGTAGATGTTACACGCACCGCATTGGTCATGCTTAACGCACCTGTACTTGCGCCGGATACTTTTACAAAGAAACCTTGCATAGATCCGATGTATCTGCTGCCTCCATTGCTTCCGATGTTGTTTACAAAAGATACATATTTGTTTGTTCGTCCATCCCAGGTGTAAATGGCATCATCAATGTTGGTCTTTGTCCATCCCGTTCCGGCTTTCCAGTCAATGGTAGTAGGGTATGGGTTTCCTACAAAATTCCAGCCGTCTGAACCCGGTTTGTTAAAAGGTGTGGTAGAAGGGGTATTGGTTAAGCTTTTGGTAAATGTGGATCCGTGCGTATAGGCTCCACTCATGTCCAGTAAGGTATTATAAGTGAATCTCGGGAAGTACAAGGCATACCCGGTCATACTTTGAAGAGTGGTGGCATTCGACGTCACAGTAGTCCATCCGACCAGCTTGTTGGTATCCGGTACTGTTTCCGTGTAAGTGTATAAATTATAAGCAGGTCCAAACTTCATCGTGACGTTGTCGTTCCATTCGGATACGGTGCTGCCATTGATAGGAGAAGAAAGGTAATGGTAGCGATCTCCCCAAATGGTTTTAAAGAATCGGATGTTTCCGGTTGTAGTTCCTGCACCTGTTCCCGCAATGGCGCCGTTGTATAAATTTTGATTTAAGTTGCCGTTGGTCGCAAATGTTCCTGCTGTGAGTGTAAGTATTCCATTCACCGTAGCGCTACTGTTGAGCGAAACGCCATTGGCATTATTAATGGTCAGGTTATTAAATGTAGTGGCACCATTTATGTTTTGTGCTGCGGATCCTCTGAAGCTTACGGTTCCCGTATTGGTGTAGATTCCATTGTCGGTAAAGGTTCCGTTGTTGTTAAAGTTACCATACACGTTTAGAATACCTGTAGGCGCTTTTGTCAATACAGCCGCAGCGTTGATGGTTAAAACTCTTACATTGGCTGTACCGGAAATGAGTGGCATATTGACAACGGAAGAAATGATGACATCCGTAGTGGTGCCAGGAACGGCATAGGTACACCAGTTGGTGGCGGTATTCCAATCGGTAGAGGTCGTTCCAACCCATAGTCCCGTGCTACTTGATGTAACAACTGTAGAAGCAGGAGATGTGCAAGTTCCAAGTGTAGCGATCACATGGTACGTTCCTGCAGCGGCTGTTGCATAGGTAAGACCGGGATTTTGAGAAGAAGAGGTAAAGCTGTTTGGTCCAGTCCATGCGTAGGTCGCACTCACAACGGTACTTGCTGTTAAGTTTAGCGAAGTGCCATGACATACAGGGCTGTTGCTTCCTGCTGTAATGTAGGGTGTAGTGTTAACTGTTACGGCAATGATTCTTGGTGTTAGAGTTGCGCCACAAGCATTATTGGCAGTAAGTGTTACAGTACCAGAAGTAGCTATGGAAGAGAAAGAGGCATTTGTAGTAAAGGTGGTTCCCGTAAATGTTGCGCCTGTGCCCCCAGGGAATGTCCAGGTATAGGATGTGGCATTGGTTGCGGCACTGGATGTGTAGGCAACAGCTGTTTGTCCCTGACATACGGCAGACGGTCCGGTTGTAAAGACTCCCGGTTGTCCTGGCAGAGGATTAACTGTAATGGTTGCGGCACGTGCCGAAGTAGATATTCCGCAGCTGCTGTTGTTGGCAACGACACTCAATGTACCAGATGTTGCAGCAGTGGAATAACTGATCGCAACACTATTTGATGCACCTGTAATGGTTGCTCCTGATCCGGTATAAGACCAGGTATAGGATGTTGCTCCATTTACCGGAAGTACAGTATACGTTAAATTGTTTGCACCTTGACATACTGTAACAGGACCCGCCGTAAAAGCAGCGGGCGATGTGGAAATGGTCGTAAAGTTTACCCCCCCGTATGAATTTCCTGTATTGTCCAGCCACCTGAATTCTACAGTAGAAGTAGAGGTAAGGAAACCTCTCCAAACATTGAGTTGATTCGTTGCTACTCCGCCTTGAGACCATACCTGAACACCGTCCACAAGTAAAGCCGCATCGTCGTCATGAGAGGCTATATCAATTTGATATTGCGCGCAGGCAAAATTGGTGCGTTTGTAACTGACACCATGGTATTCGTTGTTAACGGGACAACCGGAATAAGGATTTCCACTTGTTGCATTCGCAGAAGAAGGCGATACACCTTGTGCCCAGCGACTGGTAGAAGTGAATGAAAGGTTATTTTCTGTGTATTTTCCTCTGTAGGCTGTAAAAGCCGTGTTGTTGTAACAGTATACGTTCCAGAAGCCATTACCAAAGGTATTGGGATTTCCAATGGTATCTGCAATGACCGTTATCGTATTCAACGTGGTACAGCCTCCTGCTGTTGATCCTGTTACCGTATACAGGGTGTTGGCAGTAGGTGAAGCGGTGACACTGGCACCGGTAGTAGAACTTAAACCGGTAGCAGGCGACCAGGAATAAGTAGCGGCATTGCTTGCTGTCAATACAGCAGATCCTCCGTCGCAAATAACCACAGTAGAAGTAGATACCTGCACTTGAGTATTGATGGTATTGGAGTTGCCGCTTGTTATCCCGCATCCTGTATTGGAAGCACGTACTCTATAATAATATACTGTGCCAGGTGTAAGGTTTGTAACCAGGTAAGAAGATCCATTACCCACATTTAAATTGTTATATCCCGATACGAAAGAGGTGAACGTTGCATCCGTTGCTACATCCAGGAAATAATGCGTGCTGTTGTTCACCGCTACCCAGTTGGCTGTCATCTCTGTACAGTTTGCTCCAGGTGAAGCTGCCGTTGCTACAGGTAAGGCAACGGGATTGATGGTGACAGATCCAACGGAATTTCCTCCATACTCTCTCCATCTGAACTCTACGGTGGAAGAGGCATTTAGAAATCCTTTCCAAACATTGCCGTGTGCATCGCAACAACCGTTATGTACCCACACCTGTACTCCATTGACAAACAATGCAGCGTCATCATCGTGGTTAGAAATATCAATTTGATATAAACCGCAAGCAAAATTAGTTCTTTTGTAAGTGACAGAATGTTGGTCGACAGGAACTGGACATCCTGTGTAAGCATTACCTGATGACCCATCTGCTGAAGACGGGCTTAATCCTGTATCCCATCGTGTGCCCGAGTTAAAAGAGAGATTGCTTTCAGAATAAGTACCATAATATTGGTTAAAGTTATTGCCATTGTAGACATAGGCATTCCAAACACCGTTACCAAATACAGAAGCGGTACCAAATGTAGGGTTAACGTTGACTGTAATCGATTGTGTATTACAAGCCGTGGCGTCAGCCGCTACGGTATAAGTGGTGGTGGTTGTCGGGGAAGCGATGACAGCTGCCGTATTCGTAGCGCTCAATCCGGCAGCCGGCGACCAGGTATAGCTCGCAGCGTTTCCAGAGATCAGAGTTACACTTTCTCCCTGACAAATGGTAAGGGGGCCGCTAGGAGATAAAGTGATTCTTCTGGAGATGACATTAGAGTTTCCTGTGATCAATCCACAAGAGCTGTTGGCTGCTCTTATTCTGTAGTAGTAATCTGTACCAGGTGTTATACCTGTAACAAGTTTACTGCTCACATTCCCTGTACTAAGGTTGCCAAAGCCTGGAACCATGGATGTAAAGCCTGGATCTGTAGCAACGTCCAGAAAATAATTGGTCGCGTTATTAATGGCTGTCCAATTGGCTGTAAATTCTGTACAATTTGTTCCTTCAGAAGAGAGCAGTGCAACTGGCAAAGGTGTACTCGTTAATAAATTGATTCGTCCGTAAGATTGCCCGCCGTCTTCCTGCCATCTGAATTCAACAGTACTCGAGCTTTCTAAGAAACCAGTCCATGCATTGGTATAAGTTGCGTTTGTTGCCGTTGTTCTGCTCCATACCTGAACACCGTTGATCAATAGGATGGCATCATCGTCATTTCCTGTTACATCAATTTGATAAAGATCACAGGCAAAGTTGGTCCGCTTGTAACTGACAGAATGATTGTCAGCGGGAACAGTACAACCTGCATACGCACTTCCTGAACTGGCATCAGCAGAGGATGGAGTCCCGTTTTGATCCCAACGTGTGATAGAACTTAAATTGATAATGTTTTCTGTGTAGAAGCCATAATAGGTATCATAATTATTACCGTTATAAGCATAAGCATTCCATGTTCCGTTACCAAATACTGATGGATTACCGGGAGGAAGAGTGATAGTAAGAGTAGCTGCAGAAGTAGAACTTATTATAAGGGGTGTGGATGATACTACGCGGATTTTATAACCATTCCCTGATGGTGTACCTGAAGGTATTGTAGCAGGAATTGTTCCATTATTGACAGAGGTAATACTTCCTATAGCAACCGGACTGCTAAACAAACCCAATGCGTTTGAAAGTTCTGCAGTAAAAGTATTGCCAGCAGTAAACGTACCTGTCTTGGTATAGGTGACATTCAACGTTACATTTGTTGCCGAACAAATAGTTGTTGCGGAAACTCCTGTTGTCGTAATAGTTTGAGCATTACTGTAAGCGATACTAAACCATATCATCAAAAGAATAATGAATATTTTTGCTGTAACTTTTATAATGAATGGTATCATATCTAAGTTTGGTAACTTTTTCATATACATTCACTTACGTGGTATGGAGAGGAGCGGTTTGTAGTAATTTTGCCTTTAAGTCAAAAAGCCTATATCTCTCGATGAATTTCAGTTAATCATTCGATCAAAAAATACTCTTGAAAAACAGTTACAAACTCTGTTTTTTGCATGAAAAAAATTGAATTCTCTAAATCCGGTGTTAGTTTTTTTTTAATAATTACTTAATAGATTGATCTCAAGATTTTATTACGTCAATAAAAAAATAATCCCATCCACGTAAACGCAGATGGGATTAAAAAGAAAGGCTTTTCTTTATTTCTGAATATAAACCTGCTGTGTTTTGGAAGAAGTAGAAGTCTGTACTTTTATAATGTAAATGCCACTATTTGCATAGGGCAGATTCAGTTCAATTTTTCCTCCGGTAATCGCAACATTTTCCCTAGCGTACACTTCTTTGCCTAAGGCATCAAATACAGCAACATTGGCGCTGCCTGTGTTGTTTTCAGCAAATAACAAGAAAATGCTATGCTGGGCCGCCCCGATCGTTATTCCTGAATTTTTAGCAGCAGTGTTCGTATTCATCACTATATTTTCTTTAGCATAATGAATAAAGAATCTTCCAGGATAAGATCCTTTAGGAAGAGTAACGGTGTAAGTAGGATCATCAGAAAGGTTTTGTATAATTTCCAATGCACGATCTTCCAGGTAGAATGATTCTTCATTTTCAAATCCACTCGTTGTGCTGCTTAGTGTATATGTTCCGTTAAAAGCAACATCTAACTGCAGAGGAATAGTTTTGTTGACCAGGCTTGTTGATAAACTATTGATGGCATATTCTTCCTGTGCAGATACAGAGGAAAGAGAAGGGATACTGTCTTCATTGGCAAGCTTGTAAGCATCCCATTCGTTATCGAATGTTTCAGACGCTTCTTCTCTGAAACATATGACTGTTTCATCGCTGTAGCCTTCACTGTTTATGGAAATTCTTAACAAGTTATTTTCAACTGTTCTCCATACATCATGCAAGATAGATGTAACCCTCACATCGTTGTTGAGACCTAATGTTCCTGAACCACCTGCGGCCATTTTTACAAAGAATCCCTGCATGGATCCAATGTAACGCGAACCTCCGTTTACATTGACACCAGCTGCATAATAAGCATAACGTTTTAGCCTGTTGTCATACATATAGATGGCATTACCAAGTAGTGCCGGTTTGGTCCATCCGGTAGATGCATCCCAGTCTATAGTGGATGGATAAGGATTGCCTACCAGGTGCCATCCATCGGAAGAAGGTTTAGCTACAGGTGTAGTAGAAGGCGTATTGGTAAGTGTAGGACTGGTAAAACTTGCATTGTGAATATAAGGTCCAACGATATCCAATGTCGTCGTGTAAACCCATCTGGGGAAGAATAAAGCATATCCCTTTACATCAGCCAGAGAGGATCCGGTCGATGTTACAGCTGTCCAGCCTACTTTTTTATTTGTATCTAATGAGGCTTCATTATAAGAAAAAAGGTTGCTGTTGGCTCCGAACTTAATCGTTACATCGTCATTCCAATCGAGCGCTGTCCGACCTGTAATAGGAGAAGAAATATAATGGTAGCGGTCTCCCCATATTGTTTTGGTAAAATTGATATTGCCCGTTGTGGAACCGCTACCGGTACCTGCGATAGCTCCTGTATAAAGATTTTGGGTCAGGTTGTTGTTGGTCGTAAATACACCAGTTGTAAGCGTGAGTATGCCATTCACTCGTGCTGTACTGGCGGCATTCAATATAAGGCCATTGGAATTCGTAAGGGTCAAATTACTAAAAGTATTTGTACCCGCTCCTGATATGTTTTGAGCAACAGAACCGGTGAAGTTTACATACCCACCACTTAAATAAGTTCCGTTATCGGTAAAAGTTCCTGTATTCACCCAGTTGCCATATATGCTGAGCGTGCCGGCTCCGGTGTTTGTTAATGTAGCCGGGCTGTTAATGGTTATATTATTGGCCAATGCACCTCCAGTATTAACAGGTAAATTGGCGACTGAAGAAATCGTCACATTGGTAGTGGAAGAAGGTTGTACGCCACCACACCAGTTATCATTGTTTTGCCAGCTGGTATTGGCATAGCCCACCCAGTTGCCTGGTGTTGTTGTATTGGGAACAGCTATTGTGTAAGCATTAGAGGTACATCCTGCAGAGGAAGCAGAGAGCGTAAAGACTTCTCCTGAGTAAGCGGAAATGAAAGTAGGGGTAGGGTTTTGTACCGAGGCGGAATAACCACCGGGTCCGCTCCAAGCATAAGTAGTAGACCCAACCGTTGTGGCTGATAACGTAAATGTACTTCCTACACAGACGGGTGTATTGTTGCTTGCACCATCCGGTGATCTGTAAAGTATAAGCGCTTGTGCAGCCGTTAATGCGGTATTGTAAATCAATACGTCATCTATTGTTCCATTGAAATAGTTGCTGGCAGGGGGAGTTGTCCAATCGGCAAGATTGTCGTATCCAATTCTCCAATAACCTCCGTATGCCGCTCCAGTAGCTGTCGCAGCGGGAGCAGCATAAACGTTTGTTCCATCAATGTATACATTCGTTCCTACTCCTGCTGTAGTCGAAGCGGTGACTACGATGTGATGCCATAAGTTATCATTATAGGAAAGAGTAGACGTATATTGCAGACCACCTGTACCCACTAAAATTTTCCCTGCATTGTTCATGTAAATATGCCGGTCTCTTGATCCGGATGTTCCATTTTTAGAATCTCCAAATCCCACTAAACGGCCTCCAGTGTTGGTCGTAGTTTTAAACCATAATGCTATGGTATAAGTGGTTGGACCGGGGCTTGGATAGTTTCGCGTGGTCGACATAAACTGATTGATGCCATTAAACGACATAGCCTTATCGGTATTTGTAAATCGATCTGCAGCAGCAATAGGAGAGCCATTGAGGACACCAGGATTAATTCCTTGTTCGTCTTTTGCATTGGCATCTAATTTATAGCGAGACAACAAACCCGTTGTTGGTACTTGTGAAATTGCAGGTCCAAGGTTGGGATTAATTTTAGCAACGGCATAGGAAGTTGTTCCGATGGCACAGCCAGCTACCGTGATCGTCAGGGTATAGGTTCCTTCCTTTACAGCGCTCATATTGGACACCGTTGGGTTTTGTAAAGCAGAAGAAAAGGAATTGGGGCCTGTCCATGTATAAGTAGCACTGGCAACAGTAGGAGCGGTAAGGTTTAACGTGCCTCCGTTACATACAGGGCTATTGCTTCCCGCGCCATCAGGGTTGTTGAAGGAACTTGTAACCTCTGCCGGTGTAATTGCTCTGTTATAAATTAAAAAATCATCTAAGGCAGCATGGATAAACAGGCTGGTGGAAGGAGGATTCCATCCGCCTGATTCCCATGCTAACTTCCAGTATCCGGCATAGGCTTGTCCTCCCGAAGCTGTGTTGCTGGCTACTTGTATTCCATCTATATATAATTTAATACCTGTGCCCGTTGCGCTGGTAGCAATGACCTGATGCCAGGTATCGTCATTGTAATTGAGTGGTGATGAAATAACTGTGCCTACTCCTCCCGGATTGACACAAAAGTTAATTTTCCCATCATCATCCATCCAAATCATCCGGTCGTGGTTTGCACTGGTTCCTACCCTCGAATCGCCAAAGCCTATAAGCCTGCCGCCTACAGTAGTGGAAGTTTTGAACCACACCGCGATGGAGTAGTCGGGTGGATTGACATAAAGATTTGTCGTAGCCATAAATTGATTCACCCCATTGAATAAATAGGCTCTATTCGCAATTCCAAAACGATCAGTAGTTGGCGTCGGCCCGTTTTGAAAAGATCCAGGATTCACGTTGGCATCATCACCGGCGTTCCCATCTAATTTATAACGACCAATAAGCCCTGAAGTCGCTACTTGTGTTGTGTTCGGTCCTCCGCAAAGCGTGGCCCGAGAACCACTCAAGGCATTGCTTAAACCTCCTTCGGACAAAGTATAGACTCTCCAGTAGTAGGTGGTTAAAGCATTTAATGTACTTACAGTGGAGGTATTCAACAAGGTTGTATTGGCTGCTACGGAGGTATAATAAGTGAATGTGACATTATCCGTGGAGCGATAAATCACAAATTTTGTTTCATTGGAAGAGTTGTCTGTCCAATTCAATCGCATGGAGTTGGATGTCACCAGTGAAAAGTTCAAGCCAGACGGAGCGGGCAGAGTGGGAGGTGTAAAAGTAAAAGTTTGACCGGCATTAAGGGGTCTGAAATTAATCGTATTGGTTTCAACAGAAGAACTTACCGTTGCGGTATTGTCAAAAATTGTATTTAGAGAAAGAAACGAGCCCGCTGTAAAACCGGAAATTCCTACGGAAGCTGAAGGATTATTCACCAGACCCAATGTAACTCTTCTATAGACGAAAGTGATGCGCCCCGTAGTTTCTGTAAGCTTAACCTGAAATTCAACAGCTGGTCCTGCTAAAACACCGGCTTGCCATTTGGTATTGAGGTATTGAATGGTAAATACTCTATTGGGTGCAGTACCTGTTGTTATATAACTAATGTTAGTTCCCAAAATGACGTCCAAATCATCCCATAGAGGCGCAATAACTGGTCGTTGTATGCCTCCTGTATTTAAGTTATTGTTAGATTCTGAATCGGTGATAGGAAAACCTAATGTAAGCCAACCGTTTGTGCTGGCAGAAACGGTAGTATAATATTCTCCCATATAGAAAAAATCAAATCCCATGGGAATGTTATTGATGTATCCATCATCCGCTCCTCCAGCAGTAAGCCCGGGGCTGGTGGCGCCTGTCAAAGTAGTAAAAGTACCAGATGTGGCTGCGAAGGCATAATTAGTGATGTTCTGCGCAAACGACCAAGAGGTGCTTGTAAGAACCAATGCAATCGTCAATAAAAATAGTGCATGGCACCTTGTTGTTTTTCTTTGGGTCGGGAGATCTTTCATATCGTTTTCTAATAGCTATATGAAAATAATGTAAAACTTTTAAAATTGCCATTTCGTCATATTATTTATCTGTTTAGTGGATTTATTTGATTATTTCGTCTAAACACATATTGTGTATTTGAATACACATAATGTGTAATAATAATCTTTTTTATCTAAGTATATTATTCGTATTAAATTGTTTTTCAATTTGTTATACATTATTATGTTAATTGTCATATACTTTTAATATTTAAATAATAAGCAAAAAAAGACACCGCTTGTTAAAAGCGGTGTCTTTTTTTGGATGTAAGAATGAGCTTATCTTTGAATAAAAACCTGTTGCGTTTTCGAACCAGCATGACTTTCAACTTTTACGATGTAAATACCTGAATTCGTATTCGAAAGATGAATGTCTAATCTGCCTGAGCTGACGGATGCCTTTTCAATGCCATATATTTTTTTACCCAGTGCATCGAAAATAGAGACATTCACATGTTGTGTATTCAGATCAGTAAAGTGTACAAAAACATTTTGTTCAAAGGCACTGATTTGTATACCTCCGTTTGCAGCCGCATGTTGGTTGTCGGTAACAATACTTTCTCTTTTAGAGTAACGAATAAAGAAACGACCCTTGTGTTCTCCTTTCGTCAATTCTTGTGAATAAGTTGGATTGTCATGGAGGTTTTGTAAAGTGCCCAACAGACGATCTTCCAAATAGACGGTTTCGCCATCTGCAAAGTTAGTAATATCTGCAGTCCAGCTGTGGAGTCCGCTGTTCATAACATTCAGTTGTAGTGGAATGGTATTATTTAACCAATCCATGGGCAAACTGTTGATCGAATAATCCGCATCGGAAGAAATAGAGAAGAGCGAAGGCACACTCGAATCGTTCAGTAGTTTATACGCATCCAGGCTTTTATCAAAGTTTCCGGATGCTGTATTA
>Ga0247813_10001480_pt1 | contig 17808 bp, 11 predicted proteins | sample UWRJL169409C1_FD_180719 | JGI IMG/M metagenome (GOLD analysis project Ga0247813, IMG submission 180719) | Plant litter microbial communities from Arlington Agricultural Research Station in Wisconsin, United States - UWRJ-L169-409C-1 | ecosystem: Environmental > Terrestrial > Plant litter >... | reverse complement strand
GAGCACCGGCAGCCGTGCCGCGCGGATCGCCGGCCACGCCGCCGCGAGCACACCGACGACGACCGAGATGCCCAGCATCACCGCGAGACCACCCCACGGGACGACGAGCTCGGTCAGCCCGGAGCTCTGGAACACCGTCGGCATCCCCGCGGCCAGCCCGACGCCCACGGCCAGCCCGAGGACTGTGCCGAAGACCGCCGTGAGGACCGACTCGATGGTGATCGTCGCGGCGAGCTGCGCCCGGCCGAGGCCCACGGCCCGCATGAGGCCGATCTCGCGGGTCCTCTCGATGACCGACAGGGCCAGGGTGTTGACGATGCCCAAGATCGCGATGACGATCGACAGCCCGAGCAGCGCGTAGAGGATGGTCAGCACCTGGTCCACCTGCGCCGCGAGCGAAGAGACGAACTCGTCGTTGTCCATGACCGAGACGATCATGTACGGCTTCGCCGCTGCGGTCACGGCTGCGTCGAGATCGGCCTGGGAGACGCCGTCTGCTGCCTGCAGCAGGACCATCGTGGCCATGTCTGCAGGACTCAAGGCCAGTTGGTCGAAGATCGAGTCCGCCACCAGGAGCGGGGTGCCCAGGGCCGGGGAGTCGAAGACCGAGCCGATGGTCACCTCGACCTCGCCGACCTGCGTCGACAGGGTGAGGCTGTCTCCGAGCGCCCAGCCGTTCGACGTCATGGCTGACTTCAGCACGCTGACCTGACCGTCAGCGAGGGTGTCGAGATCGCCCTCGACAGCCTCGGTCGCCCAGCTGCGGTCGAAGACGCCAGGGTCCGCGCCGAGGGCGTAGAGGCTGACGGGGTCACCCCCGGAGGCGTCCGTGACGAAGTACTGGTCGAGCAGCATCGCGTCTGCGGCACCGACCTCGGGCAGCGCGTCGATGTCGGAGACGACCCCGGCGGGCAGGGTGCCTGTCGCCGACTGGACGATGAGGTCTGCACGCGACTCGTTCTCGACGATGCTGCTGACCGACGACTGCGCCGACGCGGCGAGGACCGAGGCGGCCCCGACGAGCGACATGCCGATCATCAGCGCGCTGGCTGTGCTCGCCGTCCGGCGAGGGTTGCGGGTCACGTTGCCGGACGCGAGCTTCCCGAGCGGCTTGACGAGCCAGACAAAGGGCAGCGCCATGACGCGCAGGACAGGCTTCGCGATGGCCGGCGCGAGCAGCAGCACGCCCACGACCACGGCAGCTGCACCGACCCCGAGGATGCTCCCGGTGCTCGCCGTGTCGTCCCGGGCGGCGGTGACGACAGCCGCGACCACGGCGCTCGCTCCTGCGCCGGCGACGACCAGCCCGGCGACGGTGCGGACCCGCAGCGAGGCGCTCTGGGCCGGGGACTCGTCGCGCATCGCCTCGACAGGCGCGACGAGCGCCGCACGCCGGGCGGGCACCGCCGCCGAGAGGATGCTCACGACGATCCCGAGCACGAGCGAGATGACGACCATCGAGGTCGAGACCGGCACGCTGCCCGCGAGCTCCATGCCCATCGAGGCGAAGAGCGACTTGAGCGCGAGGACCAGCCCGAGCCCACCGGCGACCCCGAGGGCGCCGCCGATCGCCCCGACGACAGCCGCCTGGACGAGGATCGACACGAAGACCTGGAGCGGTGACGCCCCGACAGCCCGCAGCAGCGCGAACTCGCGCTGACGCTGACGGACCGTCATCGCGAAGGTGTTGGAGATGATGAACCCGCCGACGAACAGCGAGATCCCTGCGAAGACCAGCAAGAAGGTCTCGACGAAGCCGAGCATGGTCGAGATCTCGTCCCGGGCCTCCTCACGGGCCGTCTCGCCGGTGACGACCTCGACGGGCGCCGCGTCGGTGGCACCGGCCGCCGGCCGGACTGCCGCGTCGACGCGCTCCGCGAGTACCGTGTCGTCGACGCTGCCGTCGCCGAGGACCGAGATGGTCGAGACCATGCCGTCGGGCGAGAACGCCGCGGCAGCCGTGGCCTCGTCGAAGAACACGATGGTCGCACCGGCCATCGAGGCACCCATGTCGACGATGCCCGTGAGCGTCGCCTCCGTGAGCTGCCCGCCGACGACGAGCGTCGTGGTGTCACCGACCGCCAGCCCCGTCGTCTCGAGCGCACCGGCCTCGAGCATGAACTCCGCAGGCCCGCTGGGGGCGGCTCCCTCGGAGATCGGCGTCGCCGGGTCGTCGGCGTACCAGGCGAGCCCGAAGGTGGGCGCGCCCGTCGTCGGCGGCACCGTGCCGTCGGCCCCGACGAGCACGAGCGGACCGGTGAGGTCGGCGAAGGCGTGGGCGACGCCGTCGACCTGCGCCACGGTGGTCACGAGGTCGGCCGGGATCGTGTTGCGGACGGCCCCGGCGCTCGCGTTCTCCTGCACGAGGGTCGACACGTCGTCGGCCCCTCGCAGGTACACGTCGGACGAGGTGCCGGCGTCGACGATCCCGTCGAAGGTGTCGGACAGCATCTCGCGCAGCGAGAAGGTGCCTGCCACGAAGGAGACGCCGAGGACGACGGCGAGGATGGACAGCCCGAGGCGGACGAGGTGCGCCTGGACGTTGCGCAGCGCGACGCGGAGCATCAGCCCGTCACCTTCTGGCGCGTGAGGGAGCCGAGGACGTCGAGGACTGTGGCTGGGGTCGGCTCGGAGAGCTCGGCGACGATCTGCCCGTCCGCGAGGAACAGCACCCGGTGCGCGTTGCTGGCCGCGACGGGGTCGTGCGTGACCATGACGACGGACTGGCCCAGGGTGTCGACGGAGGCCCGCAAGAACGAGAGCACCTCACGCGAGGACGTCGAGTCGAGGTTGCCTGTCGGCTCGTCGGCGAACACGACCGACGGCTTCGACACGAGAGCCCGGGCGCAGGCGACACGCTGCTGCTGCCCGCCGGAGAGCTCGGCCGGGCGGTGCTTGAGCCTGTCGCCGAGACCCACGGCCTCGACCACCTCCGCGAGGTACGCGCGGTCGACAGGCACCCGCGCGATGTCGAGGGGGAGCGTGATGTTCTCCTCGGCGGTGAGGGTGGGCACGAGGTTGAAGGACTGGAAGATGAACCCGAGATGGGTGCGGCGCAGACGTGTGAGCTGACGCTGGTTCATCGACGACACCGTGAGGTCGTCGACCACCACGGTCCCTGACGTCGGCGTGTCCAGGCCCGCCATGCAGTGCATGAGCGTCGACTTGCCCGACCCGGACGGGCCCATGATCGCGGTGAACTGCCCGCGGGCGAAGTCGACGTCGACCCCGGCGAGAGCCCTGACGACGGTCGAGCCCTTGCCGTAGGTCTTGGTGAGACCACGGGCCGTCGCGATGGCCGCTGAGCGGCTGCCGGGTCCCGGGGACGTGGGGGCGGTGCTGGCGGGGGAGGGCGACATGACCGTGCTCTTCTCTGCTGAGTCGGGTGGTGCGCGGGGTGCGCCCGCGTCTGAGACCATCCTGGCCGTGGCCGACCGCTGCGGGAATAGGGGAGGTCCCCCACCCGACCCTGAGACCTTCCTGAGAGTCCTGTCGCTCGGACCCCGGGCTGCTGTGGCGTTCTCCCGGCTCCGCTGACCTGCTGCTATACGTCGAGGTCGCTGCTGAAGCGGCGCTTGGCCCCGGGCCCGAGGTCACGCGGGCCCGAGACCGTCGTGGTGAGGACAGGACGCCCCAGCAGCACGGTCAGGGCCGCGTCGAGCGTGCTGAGCCCGGGCTGTGCGGGAACCGTCGCCACGGGGGGAGGCGTGGCCCGGGTCGGCAGCGCGGTGAGGTGGATCGTGCCGTCCGCCGCCTGGTGCAGGTGCCAGGCGGCGAGCCCGTAGGCCTGCAGCAGCTGGGTGGTGTCGACCGACGGGACCCAGCGGCCGTCGGCCGTCTGGAAGCGGACGGCCGCCCGACCCTCAAGCCCGACGAGGACCGTCGCCCAGGTCCCCTCGGCATCGCGCTCGCGGACGAGGGCCGCGGTGTCCCCGGTGCGGTACCGCAGCAGCGGGAGGTACGGGTTGTCGTCGACCGTGACGACCACGTCGCCCCGCTCGCCGTCGGGGACCGGCGTCCCTTGCTCGTCGAGGATCTCCACGTGGACGCGGCGGGGCAGGACCGTGTGGCGCGTCTGGCCGTCCGTCGTGCGGTCCCCGGTGAGGTCTGCGGCGACGAGCCCGGCCTCACGGGTGCCGTAGACGTCGACGACGGGCGCTCCCCACCGCTGCTCGAGCCGTCGCCGTGCCCCCGGTGCCAGGTGGGCGGCGCCGGAGAAGACGACGAGAGGGTGCAGGTCGACCTCGAGGTCGGCGAGGGCGAGGAGCGACAGGGGGTTGCCGCTGAGCACCTTGGCGTCTGCGTCGGCGAAGAAGGCCTCGCGGTCACCAGGGGTGCGCCAGCCGTCGGGGTGCACGTTGACGCGGGCCATCGGCGCGCCGCCCTTGGCGGTCAGGGCGGAGGCGTAGGTGAAGGCCGTGCGCTGGTCGACGACGTTGAGCAGGCACGTGCGTCCAGGCTCGGCCTCCCATGACACACCTGCGCGAGCGGCGAGGTCGGTGAGGTAGACGACCTCGGCGGCGGTCGAGAGCGGGTGCAGCGGCACGACGAGCGCGGCGCCGGTGCTGCCCGAGCTCGACCCCTCGAGCACACGGTCGAGGGGGACGTCGACGGGGACGAAGTCCGCGACCCCGCGCCCCAGGTCGTCGCGGGAGACAGGTGCCACGTCGTCCAGGCTGCGGGGCGCACGACCCTCGCGGCGGGCGAGCGCCCTGTAGTGCGGGACCGTCGTCGAGACCCGCTGCACCAGCTCGTCGACCCAGGCGGGGCGAGCCCACACCTCGCCCCTGGGCTCCCAGGACCTCTGTGCTGCGTCGGCGGCGCGCTCTCGCAGCACCGGGAGGTCGTCGGGGACCACCCTGTCGCCGCAGACGTGCACCCACGCGGGGGCGTGCGGGTGGTCCCGCAGCGCCTGCATCCCTGCGAAGTCCTCCTCGGACAGCGACGGCCACCGCTCGGCGTCCGTCAGTGCCACGGCCGAGAAGGCCTCGTACTCGGCGAGCGCGGGGTCGGGGACACCGCGGGGGAGGGCCTTCAGGTCGGGCCCGCCTGGGGAGGCGTGCCGCGGAGGGGCCGCTGACGGGCCGCTGGCGTGGGCGCCGGTGACGTCCTGGTCCTCAGACATGGCTCACCTGCGCTGCGGCCTCGCGGGCGCGCTTCGCGGCGAGCGCCCTGTTGAGCTCTTCCGTGCGGCGGGCCTCTTCGGCGAGCTGGGCGAGGACGAGGCTCTGGATCTCTGTGCTGACGGTCTGCCACCGGGCCTCGGCGTCGACGGCGGTCTCGTCGCCGGGGTGCAGTCCGCAGGCGCGCAGCACGGCGCGCGCAGTCTCCTCGCGGGTGGCCGTCGTGCTCGGCCACGTGGAGGGCTCGAGGACCGGGGCGAGGACCGTCGACAGGCGCGAGATCGCCGTGAGGGCCCAGTCGGTCGTGGCCTCTGGTCCCGTGAGCACCTCTGCGAGGACCGGGGTGCGCCGCAGAGCGGGGTCGGCCAGCACCCAGGAGGTGATCAGCGCGGCGCGTGCGCGCTGGTCGCCGAAGCCGCCCGGGGCCGAGAAGAACGTCCGCAGCCAGGCGATCTGCTGCTGGGTCCGCACACCCCCCGGGGCGAGGTCGGCGAGGGTGTCGGAGACGACCGCGGCGGCGTCGACGTGCGCGCGGCCGGGCCGGGGGCTGCCGTCGCCGAGGGCACCGACCGCTGGCAGCCTGTCAGCGGGGGTCTGGGCGATCCGCTGCATCACGGTCGCGAGCGTCGGGCCGGGGCGCAGCGGCTGCGCGGGGTCGACGAGCCCGTCTCGTACGGTCATGCGTTCTGCCCCCAGAGGGTCCGGGCGAGGTCTCTCGCGAAGGGGACGACATCCTCCCAGGCCGACACCGTGTAGACGGCGTAGCCAGGAGCCATGTCGACGTAGCGGTCGGGTGGTCCTGCGACGTTGAGCACGAGCGATCCTCCGCCGCCGGCGGCCCGGACCGCTCGGGCCGCGCTCGTGGTGAGCGGCTCGAAGTCCTCGGGGAGGCTCCAGGCCCCGTCGGCGAACATGCTCACGACCCCGCTGTCCGAGATCACCGCGATGTGCCGACGCCGACGCCGGGCGGGACTGCCCGCGCTCGCGGTGCTCCCGGTGCTGCCGGCGGTCGTGGTGCTCGCGGCGCTCCCGGTGCTCCCGGAGCGGTCGGCCTCGTCGAGGTGCGTCTGCTCGAGCAGCGGGATGGGGAAGGACGTGCTCCCGCCGAAGTAGGCGACGACGGCTGACATCACGGCTGTCGCGTCCCGGGTGAAGCCGTCGGTCCCGGCGATCTGCCCAGGCCCGCTCCAGGTGGTCGCCTGCACGCGCGCGCCGCTGCGCAGCGCGGAGAGTGCGAGGACGGCACCGGCCAGCGCGATCGGGGCGGGCTGGTGGCGAGGGTCGGGCATCGAGCCTGAGGAGTCCAGGTACAGGTCGAGGTCGACGGGCTGGTCGTCGGTCTCGGTCGAGGTGGTCGAGTCGAGGTGGCGCTGGACCGTCGTCATCCCGGGTACGACGACAGGTGAGGCGAGCATCGTCGCGGTCCAGTCGACGTCGGCGAGGTCGTCGCCCGTCTCCCACGGGTCGAGGCCGCCGAGCAGCGTCTCGGGAGCCGCGGGGGTGGCGGTCGTCGGGAAGGGGACGAGGTGACGGGCCGCGTGCTCCCGGTACCAGGCGATCGCCGCGGACTCGACGTCGGTCGCGACCCCGAGCGACTGCAGCACGGCTGCGTAGTCGGCTGGGGTGAGCGTGCTCCCGGCGCTCTGGGACGCGACGGGGTCCCGCTGCAGCCCGGACTCGGGTCCAGAGGTCGGCGAGGTCGAGTCGTCGGTTGCTGCGAGAGCGCCGACGACGCGGGGGTCGAGTGCTGGGTGGACGGGCGGGCGGAGGGCGTCCGAGGCTGTCGCCAGACCGGGGACAGGCGTGCCCGGGTGCTCGTGCTGGGCGCAGGGCAGGTCGACGACGGTCTGCCCGCCGCCGCTCCCGGTGTCTCGTGCCAGGAACGGACGCAAGACCATGGCGAAGCCGCCAGCGCCGGCAGCGGGGTCGTCGGCGTAGGTCCGGACGAGCCTGGCGAGCACCTGCGCCTCGGCGTCAGCGCGCGGCCCGGGTCCGCTGAGCGTCCCCGCAGGGAGCGACCACAAGATCTCGTCCGTGCGCAGCACGAGGCTCATGACCTCTCCCTGTGGCGGACCGAGCCTGCGCCACAGCCCGACCATGTCGATCCCGGCGCGGGTCTGCAGCCTGTCGTTGATGAGCATGTCCGACCACAGGTTGGTCACCAGGCCGGCCCGGTGGTCCAGGTCCACCAGCCCCAGGCGGACCTGCGCGGTCATCCGGCCGGCCGTGAGCATGTCGGCCGGGGAGTAGACGTGGTGACCGATCTCGTGCGCGAGGACAGCCACGGCGTGGTCTTCGATCCCTTCGTGGAGCACCTGCTCGAGGTCGATCGACACCTCGACGTCGCCGAGGCTGAACCACGCGAAGCTCGTCGCCCCGCTCACCTCGCCAGCACCGTGGAGCCGCGGTGGTCGCAGACGGGTGAAGCGGCCCCACGCGCCGAGCGCCTCGGGCCAGGCGTCCGTCCAGGCAGCCCTGAGCGCCGCATACCGTGCGTCATCGGGTCGGGGCGCGCGGGTGACGGGGAGCGGGAGCGCCGCCGGGACCGCAGGAGCCTGGTCGGCAGAGGTCCCCGTCCCGCGACGACGACCGCCCCTCACGGCTGGTCCTGGGGGACGTGGTGCGAGGCGGCACGGGCACGGTCCTCGCCTGCGCCGGTCCGCACGAGGTCGAGCCTGTACGACGTCGCGCGGCTCACCAGGACCATCCCTGCACTGGTGGTGCCCGCTCCGGTGACGGTGTCCTGAGCACCCAGGTGGGGTGCGACTGCGTCGACGAGCGCGGGGTCTGGTCGCACGGCCGCCAGCAGGCTGTCGAGCTCGGTGGTCGAGGTCGAGCGTTCCGCGCTCTCGCGCAGGACAGCCGTCCCGTGGACGTCGGCGACGACCACCCAGACCTGGTCGTCAGCCGCGACCCGCCATGTCGGTGTGGCTGCCTCGACGGTCCCCAGGACGACGGGGACACCGACCCACGGCCCGCCGCTCCCACGGAAGCCACCGACCTGTCCGGTCCGGCCAGCCGCCGGGGCACCGGGCCACCAGAAGGGGTCTGCAGCGCTGCGCGCCAAGACGTCCCGCGGACTGTCCGTGCCGTGTCCCGAGACCCGTGAGCCAGGTACCGCAGGACCTGCACCAGGGGTACCGGCTGCGCCGGAGGTCTCACTGTCGGCACCGACTGCACCACCTGCGCCGCCTGCACCGTCGGCACCGTCGGCACCGGACCTCTCACCGGCTCCACCGCCAGTACCGCCAGCGCCGCCTGCACCGAGGCTCTCGTCGACGGCACCGGCCAGGTCGAGGAGCCGGACGAGAGCAGCATCGGGGAGCGATCCTGCAGCAGCGAGCGCTGCGCCGCGCAGCCTCACGAAGCCCGACCTCCAGGCGGCGACCGCAGCCGCCGCACGCAGGGCGTCGTCGTCGAGGTGCGCGTCGGCTGCGCAGAACCGCCGGCCCCACTCACCGAGGTCGGCCCCTCGGGCGACCCGTCCGGCTCCTTGGACGACGACGTCGACGGTCACCTTCGGCGAGCGGCCCATGGCACGGGGCAGGAAGGGGACGACCCCCAGGAGTGCCCAGCGGTCGGCCGAGGACTCGTGCCACGCGCGACGCACGACGACGGCGCTCACGGCGTCGACGAGGACGGGCACGACCGCCGCGAAGGCTGCCGGGTCGCCCATGGTCCGCGCGAGGTGGTCGGCCCCCGGACCCATCTCGAGCAGGGCGGTGCGAAGCGCGTCGGCTGATGCGCCGGCGGACCGAGCGGCGGCGACACGGGAGTTGAGGACGTCGCGCTGCGCGACCAGCTCGCCCTGCCACGTGGGGACGGTCGTGGTGGACGGGGCCATCAGCGGTACCAGCGCAGCCACGTGAGGTAGTTGGTGTACCGCTGGTGCGCGTACTTGAGCACGAGGGCGTCCTCGTAGACGTGACCGTGCAGCTTGCCGGCGCCCTCCCACCCGGCGAGGATCTGCTCGATCCGGCGCATCCTGTCGAGCACGACGTCCTCACCCAGGGAGTCCAGCCCGGCCTGCACCTGCTCGAGGACCTCGCCGACGGGGTCGTCCTGGTCCAGCCCGTACGCGTCGTACTGGGCGCAGGCGTCGTCGAACATCGTCCGGATCCACGACACGCGGTCCGAGCGCAGCGGCTCGCGGTCGGCGTCGTCGAAGACCGTCGACTGCTGGTCGGGCACGAGCTTGTCGTGCAGCACGAAGGGCAGGACGGCGCGCAGGTCGTCGAGGCCGACGCTCGAGCGACCACGGAAGTAGGCCATCGCCTTCGCGTACGCCACGAGGGACTGCAACGCCCGGACGGAGAGCCCGTTGAGGGTCTGGGCACCGATGTCCGAGAGCTTGTCGCGCCCGGTGTCCGAGCTCGCCACGAGGTGCGGGTCGATCCCGGCGAGACGCGCGGTGTCCTTCGTGCGGTACTCGAACTGCCACGCCGACCCCTCGAGCAGCTCGAGCTGGCTCGCGAAGAACTCGAGCCGTCGTCGGACGGGCCGCTCGATCTGCACGGCGGTGACCTCGCGGTGCAGGCGCTCGTGCTGCGCGTCGTCGAAGACGATCGACTCGGGCACGGCCCGCTCGGGGTGGATGCCCTGCTCGGCCCGCGCCACGAGGTCGCCGAGGAACCTGTTGTTGAAGGGCAGCGCGTGCACCACCACGTCGATGCGGTCCCGCAGCGCCTCGACCACCTGGTACGTGCCGCCGCCGGCGTCGTCGTTGGCGGTGAGGTACCAGGCGGACTCGCCCGTCTCGTAGAACTGGTCGAAGACCTCGACGTACCCGTCCGCGAGGACCGTCAGCAGCGCCGACTGCGTACGAGTCGGGATGCGGTTGTACTCGTCGACGATCTTCACGCGCATGCCCAGCCAGGACCGCCAGGCGACGTCGACGTCGGCGAGCGAGTCCGCCTGCACGAGGTCCTTGGGCAGCGGTGTGCCGAACATGTCGGAGACCGTGAGCTGTGGGTGACCGTGCTGCATCGCGCGGCGCACGTCCTGGATCGGGTACCCGGCCAGCACGCCCATGAGCACGGCGCTCGCGGTCTTCCCTCGGCCCGGTCCGCCGATGAGCAGGCACCGTCCTCGCACGGCGAAGGTGAGCAGCGGCAGCAGCACGAAGCTCGAGTAGGACTGGTCGGAGGGCAGCGTGAGCAGCGCCTTCGAGTCGCCGAGCCTGAAGCTCGTCTCCGGGGTCCCCGGCCCTGCGGAGAACTCGACGTCGTAGTGCGGGGAGATGATCGCGTGGTTGACCACCCAGAAGTACGCCTGCCGCAGCTTCTCCGCGAGGTCTGCGTCCTGCGAGCCCTCGGTGGGGGTCGCCGTGCCGAAGAGGTCTGCGACGTCGAGGTCGTAGTCACCCTGCGTGCTGGACGTCCCGCCCGGGGCCGGCCTGGTCGGCGCGTCCGAGACGTGCCCGAGGGGCGATGCTGGAGACGATCCGGACGAGGTCGCTGACGCGGGGCTGCTGGTGTGCTCTGTCACACGGGCGAGTCTGCCACGGGGGCACCGGCCCGTCAGGCCGTCGCAGGGCCGCTGGGGAGAAGGCCCCATCACTGCTCCCTGTGGACGAGCACCTTGGCTGAGAGCCTCAGCCTCAGCCTCAGCCTCAGCAGCCCGAGCCTCCGCGGCGTGTCTGTCCTGCTGGCCCAGCCCCTGCGGTCCGAGCCAGCCGGCGCCGTCGGGTCGGGCAGCGGGGCGCCGACCTCCTGACCCTGCTGGTCCATCGGCGGGGCCACCCACCGCGGGACCGCGACGAGGGCGTCGACCAGGCGGACCGCCTCGGCGAGCCGTTCCTCCCGGGTCCCTCGGAGCTCGACCCACGGGGCACCGCCGTCCTCCTGCGCGGCGAGCTCCTCGCGGAAGCGCTGCTGCATGCCGTGCCGGATGTGCTCGCCGTCGCGCAGACCGTCCTGCACGAAGGGGATCTCGTCGCCGGTCAGCAGGTAGAGGTCGGGCACGCGCGAGGCCGCGAGGGCCTGCACGGACGGAGACGGCATCCCCATGTACCTCTCGTGCCACAGGGTCGTCGCGAAGGCGTCGGTGTCACAGACCACGAGGGGGAGCGGCGTGGTGGCCGCAGCATGGTCCTCCACCCGGCTCTGCTCCAGGGCGATGAGGTCGAACTCGGCCGTGTGCCAGGGGGTCTCGAGCCCGCCCGGACGGACCTCGGACCACTCCCGGCCGAACTCCGGGACCGCAGGCAGCCCGTAGTGCGCCTGCAGGGCGTCGGAGAGGGTCGTCGTCCCCGTCGACTCCGCCCCGACCACCACCACGCGCCGCGCGAACCAGGACCGCACGGCTGGCGGCAGCGCCCACCAGTGCGCCCCGGGGTCGGACCGGACCGCCGAGCCGCTCACGCTCACCGCGGCACGGCCCGGGTCGACCTGGACCCACTCCGCGTCGAAGCGGCGTGCCATCTCGGCTCCGTAGACGTCCGAGGTGAAGACAGCGTCGACAGGGACGCTGACCGAGCACCCGGGCACGCAGCCGGCGTCGAGCAGGTCCTTCATCACCTGGACGTGCGCCTGCCACGCGTCGTGGGACTCGTAGTCGACGGGCGCGTCGTCGAGCCCGGTGACGACGTGCGCGCCCGGGAGCTCGTCGCGCAACCACTGTGCTCGCAGGTCTGCCGGGATCGACTCCTGCGACGACCACAGCACCTGCACGGTGACGTGCTCGCACTGCGCCAGCGCCGTGCGCACGAGGTTCAGGTGCCCGGCGTGGACGGGGTAGAACTTGCCGATGACGAGGCCGTGCCGGGACCGCCGTCGCGGTCCCTGCTCCTCGACGGGCACACCGTCAGCACCGTCAGCACCGCCAGCACCACGTGCCCCGCCCACGGTGCTCGTGCTCCGCCCGCCGGTCACCGTGACGACCCCGGAGCCGGAGCACCAGGTCGAGGCTCGGCGAGAAGCGCCTCGTCCGCAGCCTCCGACCTGAGCAGCGCGACCTTCCAGTCCCGCAGCCCCAGCAGGCACAGCCCGATGAATCCCGCGTAGAGCACAGCGGTCAGGTACAGCCCGGACGACAGGTAGAGCCACACGAAGATCACGTCTGCGACGATCCACACCACCCAGTTGCCGACCCACTTACGACCGAGCATGAGCTGCGCGACGAGGCTCAGGGAGGTGGTCACCGAGTCGAGCCAAGGGCTCGACGCGTCGGTCCAGGTGCTCAGCACCCAGGCGAGCAGCCCGACGAGGGCGACCACGGTCACCGCGGCTGCCGCCCACACCCAGCGGGGTGTCCGGCGCACGGCGAGCGTCCCGCCGCCGCTCCCTCCGCGGAGCCACCAGTACCAGCCGAGGCTGGCCAGCACGAGGTACACCACCTGGAGCCCCGCCCCGGCGTAGAGCCCCGTCGAGGCGAACAAGATGATGTAGACACCGTTGTTGACGATGCCGACGGGGAAGGTCCAGACGTTCTGTCGTACGGCCAGGTACACGCACACGGCACCGGTGACGAACCCGATGATCTCTTCGGCAGACATGCGGACAAGATTCCCACACGCCAGCCCGCCACCTATGCGCCACTCAGATGCTCGGGCGCCAGGACGCGACCCCGGCGTGCGCAGGCGTCCGGAGAGTGGTTGGCGCGCGAGGTCCTGCGCGGGCGGTGGAAGAATGCGCGTGTGGCTACCCCGGTAGAGGTTGAGATCAACGGTCCCGACGGCACCCCGCGCACCGTCCGGTCCGCAGACGCGCACGCAGACCTCGTCGCGTCGCTCCGCCGAGCCGTCGACGGGGAGGTCTCCGACTCGACGCTCCGCCGTGCCGAGTACTCCTCGGACGCCTCCAACTACCGCGTCGTGCCGCAGGTCGTCGTGGTGCCCAAGGACGTCGACGACGCGCTCGCGGCCATCACCGTCACCCGCGAGGCCGGTGTCCCGCTGACCACCCGCGGGGCAGGCACCTCGTGCGCCGGCAACTCTGTGGGCCCGGGCGTGGTGATCGACTTCTCCCGCCACGTCAACACGATCCACCACCTCGACGTCGAGAACCGCACGGCGCGCATCGACCCCGGCGTCGTCATGTCCTCCCTGCAGAAGGTCGCCGCGCCGCACGGCCTGCGCTTCGGCCCTGACCCGTCGACCCAGAACCGAGCGACCCTCGGCGGGATGATCGGCAACAACGCCTGCGGCCCGCACGCCGTCGCCTACGGGCGCACGGCCGACAACGTCGTCGAGCTCGACGTCGTCGACGGGCTCGGCCGCCGCTTCACAGCGGGGGCCGACGGCCAGGGCGTCGACAGGGTGCCCGGGCTCGGCGAGCTCGTCACCACCAACATGGCTCTGCTGCGCACCGAGCTCGGCCGCTTCGGCCGCCAGGTGTCCGGCTACTCCCTCGAGCACCTCCTGCCGGAGAACGGCACGAACCTCGCCAAGGCCCTCGTCGGGACCGAGGGCACCGTCATGTCGATCCTCGGTGCGACGGTGAACCTCGTCCCGATCGCCGGTGCCCCGACCCTCGTGGTCCTCGGCTACCCGGACATGCCGAGCGCGGCCGACGCGGTCCCCGCGCTCCTCGCGCACTCGCCGCTCGCCGTCGAAGGTCTCGACGCCCGGCTCGTCGACGTCGTGCGCCGCGCCAAGGGCGCAGGCTCGGTCCCCGAGCTGCCGCCGGGCGGCGGCTGGCTCATGGTCGAGGTCGGCGGCACGACCGCGCAAGAGGCCCTCGCCAACGCGCAGGCCATCGTCCGAGACTCCGGGACGATCGCCACCCGCATCTTGCCGGCAGGCCCGGAGGCCACGGCCATGTGGCAGATCCGCGCCGACGGCGCCGGCCTCGCCGGACGCACGCCCTCTGGCGCGCAGGCCTGGCCCGGCTGGGAAGACTCAGCCGTCCCGCCCGTCCACCTGGGTGCCTACCTGCGCGACCTCGACGCTCTCATGGCGCGGTACGGCGTCGACGGTCTGCCCTACGGCCACTTCGGCGACGGCTGCGTGCACCTGCGCATCGACATCCCGCTCGAGGCCTCGGGCGACGTCCTGAGGTCCTTCATGACCGAGGCTGCTGCGCTCGTCGGCACCTACGGCGGGTCGCTCTCCGGCGAGCACGGCGACGGCCGCGCCCGCTCCGAGCTGCTTCCCTCGATGTACTCGGCCGAGGCCATCAGCGTCTTCGAGCAGTTCAAGGCGCTCTTCGACCCCCACGACCTCCTCAACCCCGGCGTGCTCGTGCGTCCCGACGCCGTCGACGCGCACCTGCGCCGCCCGGCCGCCAAGCCTGTCGCGCTCTCGGGCGGCTTCGGCTTCGGGCACGACGGCGGTGACTTCACCACCTCGGTCCACCGCTGCGTCGGCGTCGGCAAGTGCCGTGCGGACTCGACAGCCGCGGGCGGTTTCATGTGCCCCTCGTACCTCGCGACCAAGGACGAGAAGGACTCGACCCGTGGCCGCGCCCGCGTGCTCCAGGAGATGGCCAACGGCACCCTGGTCACCGGGGGCTGGCGCTCGCCCGAGGTGCACGAGGCCCTCGACCTCTGCCTGTCCTGCAAGGCCTGCTCGAGCGACTGCCCGGCCGGGGTCGACATGGCGCAGTACAAGTCGCAGGTGCTGCACGAGTCCTACAAGGGCCGGCTGCGCCCGATGAACCACTACGTGCTCGGCTGGCTGCCCCGCTGGGCGCGCCTCGCGAGCCGCATGCCACGCCTGGTCAACCTTGCGCTGAGCGTCAAGCCGCTCGCCAAGCTGTCCCTCACGATCGGAGGCATGGACACCCGACGCTCGATCCCGTCCTTCGCCGACGTCCCCTTCCGCACCTGGTGGAAGCGTCAGGGCACCCAGCTCGCTGCCGGTTCGCGCGCGGTGGGCACGACGACCGAGCGCCGCAAGCCCAAGGTGGTCCTGTGGACCGACTCCTTCAGCGACTCCCTCGCCCCGTCGGTCCCCGAGGCCGCCGTCAAGGTGCTGCTCGCCGCCGGCTACGACGTCGTCGTCCCCGAGGGCGAGGCCTGCTGCGGTCTGACCTGGATCAGCACGGGTCAGCTCGACGGCGCCAAGAAGAAGCTGTCGACGCTCCTCGACACCCTCGGTCCCTTCGCCGTCAACGGCGTGCCCATCGTCGGCCTCGAGCCGTCGTGCACGGCGGTGCTGCGCTCCGACCTGCTCGACCTCTTCCCCGACGACCCGCGCGCCCACGCCGTCTCGACAGCCACGCACACCCTCGCCGAGCTGCTCACCGACCCGCAGACGCGCCCGGCCGAGGACTCCGGCTGGGCCATGCCTGACCTCTCGGACGTCACGGCCGTCGTGCAGCCGCACTGCCACCAGTACTCGGTCATGGGCTACAAGACCGACGAGGCCCTGCTCGTCGGGGCCGGCGCGAAGATCCGCACCCTCGCCGGCTGCTGCGGCCTCGCCGGGAACTTCGGCATGGAGAAGGGCCACTACGACGTCTCGGTCGCCGTGGCTGAGAATGCGCTCCTGCCCGCTCTGCGAGAGGCTGAGGAGGGCGACGTCTTCCTCGCCGACGGATTCTCCTGCCGCACCCAGGCCGACGACCTCGCCGGCGTGAAGGGCAAGGCGCTCGCCGAGCTCCTCGCCGACAGGCTCTGAACCGTCGGACGGCAGACGTCGCACGGTCGTCGTCACGGCCAACACCCCACTGCCTGAGAGGAGCACCATGACCCGCATCGTCATCGTCGGAGGGCACGGCAAGATCGCGCTCAAGCTGGCCACGCTGCTCACCACCGCCGGCCACGAGGTCACCTCGCTCGTGCGCAACCCGGACCACCGCGACGACGTCGCCGCCACGGGCGCTGCGCCCGTCGTCGCCGACGTCGAGAAGCTCAGCACCTCGTCGATCGGCGACGTGATCGCCGGCCACGACGTGGTCGTCTGGTCCGCCGGAGCCGGTGGCGGCTCGCCCGAGCGCACCTACGCTGTCGACCGCGACGCGGCGATCCGGTCGATCGACGCAGCCGTCGCAGCAGGCGTCCCGCGCTACGTGATGGTCTCGTACATGGGCGCCGGACCGGACCACGGGGTGCCCGAGGACAACTCCTTCTTCGCCTACGCCGAGTCCAAGGCCGCGGCTGACGAGCACCTGCGCGCGTCCACCCTCGGCTGGACGATCCTCGGCCCGAGCAGCCTCACGGACGACCCGGGGACGGGCGCGATCGAGGTCGGCGACGACCTGGAGTCAGGCTCCGTCCCGCGCGACGACGTCGCTGCTGTCGCCGCAGCCGTCATCGAGGCACCAGCCTCGGTCGGCCGCACGATCCAGTTCAACTCCGGTCCGACCCCGATCAGCGACCTCTTCGACTGACCCGCGTCCGCGGGGTCGGGTCGGAGGTCCTCGGCCCCGCATCGTGGGTGGGGCTACCGGCTCGCCCGGCGGTCTCCTCTGTCGCCCCGCGCCGGGCGGTGGCACGATGGGCGGATGCTCTTCGCCTTCTCTGTCGCCCCGCTCGGTGCTGGGGAGTCCGTCACGGACTCCGTCGCCGAGGCCGTCCGCATCGTCCGCGAGTCCGGTCTGCCCAACCGCACCGACTCGATGTTCACGACCATCGAGGGGGAGTGGGACGAGTGCATGGACGTCATCAAGCGCGCGACCGAAGCCGTCGGTGCCGGCGGGCACAGGGTCTCGCTCGTGGTGAAGGCTGACATCCGCCCCGGGCACACCGGCGAGCTCGACGGCAAGGTCGAGCGTGTCGAGGCACGGCTCGCGGCCTCGACGGGCAGCGCGACAGGCAGCACAGACAGCGGGACGCGGTCCGACCGCGTGTGACATGGACCTCCGCCGCGCAGGTCTGGTCGTGCTCCACCCACGAGGGTCCCGCGACCCTGTTGCCGTGAGGTCGGGATCGCTACCCTGTGGGGATGCCCCTGTTCGACCTCGAGGGTGGCGCGCGCGCCGAGCCCGTGACGACGATGCGCCCTGACGACGCCTCGTTCGGGCAGGTCCTCTCGGTCGTCCTCGAGCACCTCCCGACGCTGCTCGGCGAGCGGCTCTTCATGACACTCGAGCGCGAGGCGGCTCCGGCCGCCCTCGGTGACGGTGCCGCGACGGTGCTCGCGATCGACGCCGCAGGAGACCCGGTGGTCGTCCAGGCTGTGCCGCTGCTCGCCGCCCAGCATCTCGTCGTCGCGCTCCGCGGCGCCGGCCGGGCGTCGGGGATCACCCGGCGGGCCTTCGCCGCGTCCTATGCCCAGGGGCCCGACAGGTTCCACCGTGATCTCGCCGCGTTCTTCGACCGGGACGGCGCACCGCGCGCGACGGGATCAGGCCGCACGGCCCGCCTGGTCCTGGTCTGCTCGGAGATCGACGACGACGCCGTCGAGGCGGTCTCGTTCCTCTCGGTCGACGCCGCGCGCGTGCAGGTCCTCACGGTCGGGGTCGTCGAGGGGGCGAACGGTCGTCGCCTGCTCGACGTGTCGTCCTTGCGGCCCGGAGAGCTCGGGGCCCGTCAGACGGTCTCGCTCGACCTGAGCACTCCCGACGTCAGCCCGCAGGCGCCAGCCGAGACGACGCCCGCGCCTGGCCAGAGCCCCGCCGAGTCGCAGCCGCTCGAGGCCTTCGGGCGCAGCGGCCCGCAGCCGGCACGGCCGGGTCCAGCACTCCGGCGCGAACGCTCCTACCCGGTCTACGACTCGCCTCCGCAGGACGGCGAGCCCACCGAGACGAGCGCCGCGCCCCCCGTCGACGCCCGGCTCGCCCTCGTCGCGCGCACCCTCCAG
>Ga0247813_10001479_pt1 | contig 17824 bp, 17 predicted proteins | sample UWRJL169409C1_FD_180719 | JGI IMG/M metagenome (GOLD analysis project Ga0247813, IMG submission 180719) | Plant litter microbial communities from Arlington Agricultural Research Station in Wisconsin, United States - UWRJ-L169-409C-1 | ecosystem: Environmental > Terrestrial > Plant litter >... | reverse complement strand
ACCGGTATCTCAAGGCGGTCGGCTACGCGACCAAGTCGAAGAAGCACGGCGGCCTGCCGAAGATGGTGCTGTTCGGCGACATCGCGGGCGACAACGCTGACGACGTGGCCCGCGCCACGTCGGAAGTGGTGCGCATCGCCAACTCGCGCAGCGGCGAAGGCTTCATCGCTATCAGCCCTGAGGCGCGCAAGAAGTTCTGGCTGGATCGCAAGCGCACGGCGGCCATCAGCCGCCACACCAACGCCTTCAAGATCAACGAGGACGTGGTGATCCCGCTGCCGCGGATGGCCGAGTACACCGACGGCATCGAGCGCATCAACATCGAGCTGTCGCTGCAGAACAAGATCGCGCTGACCGATGCGCTCGAAGACTTCTTCGCGCGCGGCAACCTGCCGCTGGGCAAGACCGACGACCCGCACGACATCCCGTCGGCCGAGCTGCTGGAAGACCGCGTGGCGCAGGCCATCGCGCTGGTGCAGGAAACGCGCGAACTGTGGCGCGGCTGGCTGCAGGACGTCGATGCGCTGTTCCCGCAGTTGCAGGACCATTCGCTGCGCGCCAGCTGGAAGACGCAACTGCGCGCGCCGCTGCAGCAGATCTTCACCGGCGCCGAGTTCGCGCCGATCCTGGCCGAGTGCACGGCCATCCACCAACGCGTGCTCAAGGGTCGCGTGTGGGTCGCGCTGCACATGCACGCGGGCGACGGCAACGTGCACACCAACCTGCCGGTCAACAGCGACAACTACGAGATGCTGCAGACCGCGCATGCCGCCGTGGTGCGCATCATGGCGCTGGCGCGCAGCCTGGACGGCGTGATCTCGGGCGAGCACGGCATCGGCATCACCAAGCTCGAATTCCTGAGCGACGAAGAGCTGCAGCCTTTCACCGACTACAAGCACCGGGTCGACCCGGAGGGCCGCTTCAACAAGGGCAAGCTGCTGCGCGGCGGCACCGGCGCGGCGCACGGCCTGCAGGCCGACCTGACCAACGCCTACACGCCGAGCTTCGGCCTGATGGGCCACGAGTCGCTGATCATGCAGCAGAGCGACATCGGCGCCATCGCCGACAGCGTCAAGGACTGCCTGCGCTGCGGCAAGTGCAAGCCGGTGTGCGCCACGCACGTGCCGCGCGCCAACCTGCTCTACAGCCCGCGCAACAAGATCCTCGCGACCTCGCTGCTGGTCGAGGCCTTCTTGTACGAAGAGCAGACGCGCCGCGGCATCAGCCTCAAGCACTGGGAGGAGTTCGAGGACGTCGCCGACCACTGCACCGTCTGCCACAAGTGCCTGTCTCCCTGCCCGGTGAAGATCGACTTCGGCGACGTGTCGATGAACATGCGCAACCTGCTGCGCAAGATGGGGCAGAAGAGCTTTCGCCCCGGCAACGCCGCGGCCATGCTGTTCCTGAACGCCACCAATCCGCAGACCATCAAGGCCATGCGCGTCGGCATGGTCGGCATCGGCTTCAAGGCGCAGCGCCTGGCCAACGATCTGCTGCGCCGCGTGGCGCGCAAGCAGACGGCGGCACCGCCGGCGACGCTGGGCCCGGCGCCGATCAAGGAACAGGTCATCCACTTCATCAACAAGAAGATGCCCGGTGGCCTGCCCAAGCAGACCGCGCGCGCGCTGCTCGACATCGAGGATGCCGACTACGTGCCGATCATCCGCGACCCGAAAGCGACCACTTCGGAAACCGAAGCCGTCTTCTACTTTCCGGGTTGCGGCTCGGAGCGCCTGTTCTCGCAGGTCGGTCTGGCGACGCAGGCGATGCTGTGGCATGCCGGCGTGCAGACGGTGCTGCCGCCAGGCTATCTCTGCTGCGGCTACCCGCAACGCGGCAGCGGCCAGTTCGACAAGGCTGAGAAGATGATCACCGACAACCGCGTGCTCTTCCACCGCGTGGCGAACACGCTCAACTACCTCGACATCAAGACCGTGGTGGTGAGCTGCGGCACCTGCTACGACCAGCTGCAGGGCTACCAGTTCGACAAGATCTTCCCGGGTTGCCGGATCATCGACATCCACGAATACCTGCTGGAGAAGGGCATCACGCTCGGCGATGCAGCGGGCGGTGGTTATCTGTACCACGACCCCTGCCACAGCCCCATGAAGCTGCAGGACCCCATGAAGACGGTGAAGGCGCTGGTGGGCGACAACGTGCTGAAGAACGACCGCTGCTGCGGCGAATCCGGCACGCTGGGCGTGACGCGACCCGACATTTCCACGCAGATCCGATTCCGCAAGGAAGAGGAACTGAAGAAGGGCGAAGCCCAGCTGCGCGACAGCGGCAAGGTCGAGGCGCAGGGCAACGTGAAGATCCTCACCAGCTGCCCGAGCTGCCTGCAGGGCCTCTCGCGCTACGGCAACGACCTGAACAACGGCCTGCTGGAGGCCGACTACATCGTGGTCGAGATGGCCAACCGGATCCTCGGCGACCAGTGGCTGCCCGAGTACGTGGCTGCGGCCAACCAGGGCGGCATCGAGCGGGTGCTGGTGTGACGGCGGCGGCTTGCGTTCTTTGCGACACGCCGGGCGGACGCCTGGTGTTCGAGGCGCTGGACTATCGGGTCATCCATGCGGACGAAGCGGGTTTTCCGGCCTTCTACCGCGTGGTCTGGCGCGCGCACGCGCGTGAATTCACCGACCTGTCGGCCGCCGAACGCATGCGCTGCATGGACGCCGTGGCCGTGGTCGAGCAGTGCCTGCGCGCCCATCTGTCGCCCGACAAGATCAACCTGGCTGCGCTCGGCAACGCGGTGCCGCACCTGCACTGGCACGTGATCGCGCGTTTCGCGTCGGACAGTCATTTTCCGGGTTCGGTGTGGGCCGGGGCGGTGCGCGAACGCGTGGCCGCGCAGGAACTGGCCATTGCAGGCAAACTGCCAGCCATCGAACACGACATCGTCCAGCAACTGCTGGCGCTCAGGAGTCATTGATGGCAGGTTTGCAGGCTGGCGCACCGACGCCCCGATCGATCACCGTGCACGGGCAGTCGCGCGTGCTGGAGGTGGGTTTTTCCGATGGTGCGAATTTCCGCATTCCCTTCGAGCTCATGCGCATCTATTCGCCTTCGGCCGAAGTGCAGGGCCACGGTCCTGGCCAGGAAGTGCTGCAGACGGGCAAGCGCGACGTCGGGCTTGCCGACCTGGAATCGGTCGGCAACTACGCCGTGAAGCCGGTCTTCACCGACGGCCACGACACCGGCATCTTTTCGTGGGACCTGCTGTACGAGCTTGGCGCCAAGGAGGCCGAACTCTGGGCTGAGTACGAGCGCCGCCTGGCCGCCGCCGGCGTCGACCGCGACGCGCCGATGGCGGAAAAAGGCGGCCACGCCTGCGGCAGCCACTGAGTTTTCCAGGGCCGATCGCGGCCTGCGCTGCTCAATGTCCGGCGTGATCGCGGGGTCGTCGGCTTGATGTGCCGCAGGACGCCCTAACATCGGTGGTATGAGCACCACCCATTTCGGCTTCGAGAAAGTCGACGAAAGCGACAAGGCGCGCCGCGTGCGCGGCGTGTTCGACTCCGTCGCCACCCGCTACGACCTCATGAACGACCTCATGTCGATGGGGTTGCACCGCGCCTGGAAGGCGTACACCGTGATGGTGGCCAACGTGGGCGAGGGCTCGCGCGTGCTCGACATCGCGGGCGGCACCGGCGATCTGGCACTGGCCTTCTCCAAGAAGGTCGGCACCACCGGCCAGGTGGTCCACACCGACATCAACGCCGCCATGCTGAGCACTGGCCGCGATCGCCTCATCGACGCTGGCGTTTCCTTGCCCACGATGGTGTGCGATGCGGAAAAGCTGCCTTTTGCGGACAACCATTTCGACGTGGTCACGGTCGCCTTCGGACTGCGCAACATGACGCACAAGGACGTGGCGCTCAAGGAAATGAACCGCGTGCTCAAGCCGAACGGCAAGCTGCTGGTGCTGGAATTTTCCAAGGTGGCCAAGCCCCTGGCCAAGGCCTACGACTGGTATTCGTTCAGCGTGCTGCCTCGCCTGGGCAAGCTGGTGGCGGGCGACGACGCGAGTTATCGCTACCTGGCCGAATCGATCCGCATGCATCCGTCCCAGGACGAGCTGAAATCCCTCATGAAAGAGGGCGGTTTTGGTCATGTGGACTATCACAACATGTCGGGTGGCGTGGTCGCCCTGCATGTTGGAATCAAGTGTTGAACTCAGTTTTTCTGAAAGAGGAGACGCGATGAAAAAGTTTTGGTCTGTGATTTTGGTTGGTGCACTGGCGCTCGGAAGCATCCAGGCCGAAGCTGCCCGCGTGGGCGGTGGCAAGTCCTTCGGACGTCAGTCGTCCAACGTGACGCAACGTCAGGCCACGCCGCCAGCAGCGACGCCCGGCGCACCTGCGCAGAACGCCGCGGCCCAACGCCCTGGCACGCCACCCGCAGCGGCTGCCGCGCCCAAGCGTCCGTGGGGCGCCATGCTGGGCGGCCTGGCGGCAGGCCTCGGCCTGGCCTGGCTCGCGAGTTCGCTCGGCCTGGGCGCCGGCTTCGCCAACATCCTGCTGATCGGCCTGCTGGTCGCTGCCGGTTTCATGGCTTGGCGCTTCTTTGCCGCACGTTCGCGTGCCGGCAACGGTTCGCGCAACGGCAACCTGGCTTTCCAGGGCGCCGGCAACGCCTCGACGCCCACGCCCTACAGCCCGTCCAACGTCGGCAATGACGCCTCGGCGCGCCCGTGGGAGCGCAACACGACGGCCTTCGACACCGAGCCAGCGCAGCAGCCCGAGCGCAGCACCGGCGGCTCCTCGATGGCCGGCGCAGCGGTCGCCGGTGGCGGCAGCATGATCGGTTCGGCCCTGGCCGGCTCGCAATCGTGGGGCATTCCCGCCGGCTTCGATGCGGACGGCTTCCTGACCGCCGCCAAGCGCAACTTCGTCACGCTGCAGGATGCCTGGGACCGTGCCGACGTGACCATGCTGCGCTCGATGATGACCGACGAGATGGTCGGCGAGATCCAGACGCAACTGGCCGATCGCGCCAGCCATACCGGCGGCCAGCCGAACAAGACCGACGTGGTCATGCTCGACGCGAAGCTGCTGGGCATCGAGGAGCTGCCGGACAGCTACATGGCCAGCATCGAGTTCTCGGGAATGATCCGCGAAGACGCATCGGCAGGTCCGAGCCCGTTCCGCGAGGTGTGGAACATGACCAAGCCGACCAGCGGCGCCGGCGGCTGGCTCGTTGCAGGCGTCCAAGCCTTGCAGTGACGAGAACCAGATGGCCGCAAGGCCATCCGTAGACGAGATAATGGGGACATGGCCACACCATCGTCCCCATTTTCTTTTTTCGACGACCTCTTCAGCCGCATCGGCAGCAGGCTCCAGCCGCCTGCCTGGGCGGTGCATGAGGTCCAGCACCGTGCCGTGCTGTTCCTCAACCATGTGCTGCAGCAGGAGCCCGAGGCGCAACAGCGCCTGCTCCGCCAGAAGGGCCGGGTCGTCCAGTTCGAGTGGCGCTTCGTCACCTTGCGGCTGGTCGCCACGCCGGCCGGCCTGCTCGACCTCGCGCCCGTGGGTGCCGTGCCCGAACTCACGCTCACCGTCACGGAGACCTCGCCGCTCGGGCTGGCCCGCTCGACGTTGCGCGGCGAAAAGCCCGCCGTGCGCATCGTCGGCGACGTGCAACTGGCGGCCGAGGTCAACTGGCTGGTCGACCATGTGCGCTGGGACGTCGAGGACGACCTCGCACGCGTGATCGGCGACGTGCCGGCCCACACCATCGGCAACGGTGCGCGCCGCATGGCCGAAGCGCTGCGCCGCTTCGTGGGCGACCGCGCGGGCAGCAGCAAGAGCGCTGGCGGCGCCGGGTCCGCGAGCGCCGAATGAGCCGCTTCTATCGCGGCATCTACATCGTCTGGATTGCCCTGCGCTACGGGCTCGACGAACTCGTCCTGACCAGTTTCCAGAAGCCCTGGCTGCGCGTCGTGGCGCGTGTGGTGTCGGTGGGGCGCAACCTGGACGCGCCGCGCGGCCAGCGGCTGCGCGAGGCGCTCGAGCGGCTCGGCCCGATCTTCGTGAAGTTCGGCCAGGTGCTGTCGACCCGGCGCGACCTGCTGCCGCCCGACATCGCCGACGAACTGGCTTTCCTGCAGGACCGCGTGCCGCCGTTCCCCTCGGCGGTGGCGGTGGCCACCATCGAGCGCGCGTTTCGCCGCCCGCTGGCCGACATCTTCGTGCAGTTCGACGAAACGCCGGTGGCGAGCGCGTCGATTGCCCAGGTCCACTTCGCCACCGTGCGCATGCGCGACGGCCAGGTGCGCGAGGCCGCCGTCAAGGTGCTGCGTCCGGGCATGCGGGGTGTCATGGAAAAAGACCTGGCGCTCATGGCCATGATGGCCGGCTGGGTCGACAGCCTGTCGGCCGACGGCAAGCGCCTGAAGCCGCGCGAGGTGGTGGCGGAGTTCGACAAGTACCTGCACGACGAACTCGACCTGGTGCGCGAGGCCGCCAACGCGGCGCAGCTGCGTCGCAACATGGAAAAGCTGGAGAAGGTGCTCATCCCCGAGATGTTCTGGGATTTCTGCCATCCGGAAGTGATCGTGATGGAGCGCATGAAGGGCGTGCCGATCGCCCAGCTCGAACGTCTGCGTGCTGCCGGCGTCGACATCCTGACGCTGGCGCGCGACGGGGTCACCATCTTCTTCACCCAGGTGTTCCGTGACGGCTTTTTCCACGCCGACATGCATCCCGGCAACATCCAGGTCAGCCTGGCGCCTGAAACCTTCGGACGCTACATCTCGCTGGATTTCGGCATCGTCGGCACGCTGACCGAGTCGGACAAGGAGTATCTCGCCCAGAACTTCGTGGCCTTCTTCCGTCGCGACTACAAGCGCGTGGCCGAGCTGCACCTGGAAAGCGGCTGGGTGCCCGTGGGCACGCGCATCGACGAACTCGAGGCGGCCATTCGCACCGTGTGCGAGCCGTATTTCGATCGGCCGCTGAAGGAAATCTCGCTGGGCATGGTGCTCATGCGGCTGTTCCAGACCTCGCGCCGCTTCCACGTGGAAATCCAGCCGCAGCTGGTGCTCCTGCAGAAAACGCTGCTGAACATCGAGGGCCTGGGTCGCCAGCTCGACCCGGAGCTCGACCTGTGGGCCACGGCCAAGCCGTTCCTCGAGAAATGGATGATCGACCAGGTGGGGCCGAAGCGGCTGTTCGCGCAACTGCGTGCCGAGGCGCCGCGCTACGCCAAGCTGCTGCCGCAGCTGCCGCGCCTGCTGCACGAGTTCCTGGAGCATCGGCCTGCCGACAACCGGCGCGAGCTGCTGGAACTGCTCCGCGCGCAGAAGCGGCAGAACCGCGTGCTGCAGGGTTTCGTCTACGGTGGCATGGGATTTGTATTGGGTCTGGTGGCGATGCTCGTGGGCATGCGCCTGAATCTTTTCTGAAGGAAGTCCTGCCGTGCTGTTGACCCTGGTCGTCGTCTATCTGCTGGTCACGATTGCCATTGGCCTCATTGCGGCCAGGCGCGTGAAGAACACCACCGACTTCGCCATCGCAGGGCGGCACTTGCCGCTCTTCATGATCGTCACCACCACCTTCGCGACCTGGTTCGGGTCCGAAACGGTGCTGGGCATTCCGGCCAAGTTCATCGAAGGTGGACTCAACGGCGTGATCGAGGATCCTTTTGGTGCAGGCACCTGCCTGATCCTGGTCGGCCTCTTCTTTGCCGGCAAGCTCTACCGGATGACACTCCTGACCATCAGCGACTACTACCGCGAGCGCTACGGCCGCACGGTCGAAGTGGCCTGTTCGCTGATCATCATGCTGAGCTACCTGGGCTGGGTGTCGGCGCAGGTCACGGCGCTCGGGCTGGTGTTCAACGTGCTGTCGGCCGGCGCGATCAGCATCCCGGTGGGCATGGTGATCGGCGTGGTGTCGATCCTGGCCTATACGCTCTTTGGCGGCATGTGGTCGGTCGCGGTGACCGACTTCATCCAGATGATCATTCTGGTGCTGGGCCTGGCGGTGATCGCCGTCTTCGCGGGGCAGATGGCCGGTGGCGCCGACAAGGTGGTCGCGTTCGCGGTCAGCAAGGACCTGTTCAAGTTCTGGCCCGAGCCCAGCTGGCACGACATCGTCTTCTTCTTCGCGGCCGCCATCACCATGATGCTCGGCTCCATTCCGCAGCAGGACGTGTTCCAGCGCGTGATGTCCGCCAACAGCGTGAAGGCAGCCACGCGCGGCCCGGTCATCGGTGGGGTCGCGTACATCCTGTTCGCCTTCGTGCCGATGTTTCTCGTGGCCAGCGCCTTGCTCATCATGCCGGAGCAGACGGCGGCGCTCCTGAAGGAAGATCCGCAGAAAGTCCTCCCCACGCTGGTGCTCGAACGCATGCCGTTCGTCATGCAGGTGCTGTTCTTCGGCGCGTTGCTGTCGGCCATCAAGTCGACGGCATCGGCCACGCTGCTGGCGCCCAGCGTCACCTTCACCGAGAACATCTGGCGCCAGTTCCGCCCGGCCGGCACCGATCGCGAAAACCTGCGCACCATGCGCATCACCACGCTGGTGTTCAGCGCGGCCGTGCTGGCTTATTCGATCCGCATGCAGGGCACGCCCATCTACGAGCTGGTGTCGGGCGCCTACCAGGTGCCGCTGGTCGGTGCCTTCGTGCCGCTGGTGTGCGGCCTTTACTGGCAGCGCGCGAGCACACAGGGCGCCGTGGCGTCGGTGGCGTGCGGCATCGGTGTATGGCTGCTGTTTCTGGGCATGCCGTGGGGCGAGCAATTCCCGGCGCAGCTGGCGGGCGTCCTGGCGTCGTTCGCCGGCATGCTGATCGGATCGCTGGCGCCGCAATGGGTCGGCAACACACGCACGCCGCATCGCCCACTGGCCGTGGACTGAGTGCGGCAGGCGGGCGGGCAGGGCGCCGTGGCGGCACCGCTATAATCGAGGGCTTTGCGAGCGGCAGCTGCGTCGCTCTTTTCTGCCTCCAACTTCCATGCCTATCTACGCCTACAAATGCAGTGCCTGCGGCTTCGCCAAAGACACCTTGCAAAAAATGTCCGATGCACCCTTGACGGTGTGCCCGGCGTGCGGGGCGAGCGCGTTCGAAAAGCAGGTCACCGCGGCCGGCTTCCAGCTCAAGGGCTCCGGCTGGTACGTGACCGATTTCCGTGAAGGCGGTGGCAAGAAGTCGGGCGACACGGCGGGTGGCGATGCGGCTGCACCTGCAGCAGCCGGCACCACGTCGGCGCCCGCCACCGGGCCTGTCACCGCACCCGCCGGCGCACCGGCTTCCAGCCCTGCGCCCGCACCCGCCCCGGCGCCTGCGCCCGCTCCGTCCACCAAGACCGACTGAGCCCTCGCCATGCTTGCACTTCGCAAATGGCTGCTCTCCGGCTTGCTGGTCATCGTGCCGCTTGCGATCACTCTGGGCGTACTCAACTGGATCATCGGCACGCTCGACCAGACGCTTTGGCTGCTGCCCGAGGAATGGCAGCGCTGGCTGTATGACCACCATGTTCGCGGCCTGGGCGTGCTGCTCACGCTGGCGATCCTGCTGGTGGTCGGCGCCGTGGCCAGCAATTTCGTCGGCAAGCGCCTGCTGGGCTGGGGTGACGCCGTGGTGCGCCGCATCCCGGTGGTGCGCTCCATCTATTCCAGCGTCAAGCAGGTGTCGGACACGCTGTTCTCCGAAAACGGCAATGCGTTTCGCACGGCCGTGTTGATCGAATGGCCGCGTGCCGACGTGTGGACCATCGCCTTCGTCACCGGCACGCCCGGCAGCGACGTGCAGGCCCACCTGGGTGGCGGTGACTACCTGGGCGTCTACGTGCCGACCACGCCCAACCCGACGGGCGGCTACTTCGTGATGCTCAAGCGCAGCGACTGCATCGAACTCAAGATGAGCGTCGACGACGCGCTCAAGTACATCGTCTCGATGGGCGTCGTGGTGCCTGGCGGCCCCACGGCGATCGCGACCAAGTAAAACAATGAATTGCGCCCCCGTGGCGCCGGAATCCACTTATGGCCATGCGTTCTCACTATTGCGGTCTCGTGACCGAAGCCCAGCTGGGCGAAACCGTCACCCTGTGCGGCTGGGTCAATCGCCGGCGCGATCACGGTGGCGTGATCTTCGTCGACGTCCGCGACCGTGAAGGCTACGTGCAAGTGGTGTGCGATCCCGATCGCGCGTCGACCTTCGCCGTGGCAGAAGGCGTGCGCAACGAGTTCTGCGTGCAGATCAAGGGCCTGGTGCGCGCGCGTCCCGAAGGCACGACCAACGACGCCCTCAAGAGCGGCAAGATCGAAGTGCTCTGTCACGAGTTCAAGGTGCTGAATGCGTCGGTCACGCCGCCGTTCCTGCTGGACGACGACAACCTGTCGGAAACCACGCGTCTCACGCACCGCGTGCTGGACCTGCGCCGCCCGGCGATGCAGAACAACATGATCCGTCGCTACAAGGTGACGATGGCCGCGCGCAAGTTCCTCGACGCCAACGGCTTCATCGACATCGAGACGCCGATGCTCGGCAAGTCCACGCCCGAAGGCGCTCGCGACTACCTGGTGCCCAGCCGCGTGCACGACGGCGCGTTCTACGCACTGCCGCAGTCGCCGCAGCTCTTCAAGCAGTTGCTGATGGTGGCGGGCTACGACCGCTACTACCAGATCGTCAAGTGCTTCCGCGACGAAGACCTGCGCGCCGACCGCCAGCCCGAGTTCACGCAGATCGACATCGAAACCTCGTTCATGGCCGAGGAAGAGATCCGCGAGATGTTCGAAGGCATGATCCGCAAGGTGTTCCGTGAAGCGGCCGACATCGTGCTGCCCGTGTTCCCGACCATGACCTATGGCGACGCCATGTTCAAGTACGGTTCGGACAAGCCCGACCTGCGCGTGAAGCTCGAGTTCACGGAACTCACCGAGCTGATGAAGCGCGTCGAGTTCAAGGTGTTCTCGAACGCCGCCACGATGAAGGGCGGCCGCGTGGTCGCGCTGCGCGTGCCCGGCGGCGGTGCGGAAGGCGGCATGCCGCGCAGCGAGATCGACGCGTACACCGAATTCGTCAAGATCTACGGCGCCAAGGGCCTGGCCTACATCAAGGTCAACGACGCGGCCGCCGGCCGTGACGGCCTGCAAAGCCCGATCGTCAAGAACCTGGACGATGCCTCGCTGGCCGAGATCGTTGCGCGCACGGGTGCCCGCAACGGCGACATCCTGTTCTTTGGCGCCGACAGGGAAAAGGTCGTCAACGACGCCATGGGCGCTTTGCGCGTGAAGATCGGCCACAGCGCCTTCGGCAAGAAGGCCGGCCTGTTCGAGGATCGTTGGGCGCCGCTGTGGGTGGTCGACTTCCCGATGTTCGAATTCGACGAGGAAGGTCAACGCTGGTCGGCAGTGCACCATCCGTTCACGGCGCCGAAGGACGGCCATGAAGACCTCATGGACACCGCGCCGGAAAAGTGCATCGCCAAGGCCTATGACATGGTGCTCAACGGCATCGAGATGGGCGGTGGTTCGGTGCGTATCCACCGTGAGGAAGTGCAGAGCAAGGTGTTCCGCGCGCTGAAGATCAGCGCCGAGGACGCTCAGGAGAAGTTCGGCTTCCTGCTCGACGCGCTCCAGTACGGCGCGCCGCCGCACGGCGGCATTGCCATCGGCCTCGACCGCCTGGTCATGCTGATGACCGGCGCCGACTCGATCCGCGACGTGATCGCCTTCCCGAAGACCCAGCGTGCCCAGGACTTGCTGACGCAGGCGCCCAGCCAGGTCGACGAAAAGCAGCTGCGCGAACTGCACATCAAGCTGCGCAACACACAGCCGGCTGTCTGACGAAAAGCAGCGGCGCGTGCCCCGGCGTGCGCTCCAGGCAAAGAAAAAGGGTCGCCGCAGCGACCCTTTTTTGTTTCTGGCAACCGACCGGCCGTGCGGCTGGTCGTGAGTTTCAAGTCATGCTCAAAGTGCGAGGTCGGCGGTCGGCTTGGTCTTTTGCTTGGGTGCAGCGGGCGCGGGCTCGGCGGTGCCGTTGCGCGTTGCAGCCTGGGGTGCAGGCGCCGTGGCCTTGGCCGGGATGACGGTGCTGATCGCAGGGGGCGGCGCGAGCTGCAGCACCTGGCTGGTTGCGGCCCATTCTTCGGCCACGCGTGCCGGGTCGCTGTTGAGCTGCGTGCCGTAACTGGGCACGATCTGGCGGATCTTGGCCTGCCACGCGGGTGTCGCCAGCTTGTCCTTGAAGACCTGCTTGAGCAGGTCCAGCATGATCGGCGCCGCAGTCGACGCGCCAGGCGACGCACCCAACAGGCCGGCGATGCTGCCGTCTTTCGCGCTGACGATCTCGGTGCCGAGCTTCAGCACGCCGCCATGTTCCGCGTCACGCTTGATGACCTGCACGCGCTGGCCGGCCTGCCAGAGGCGCCAGTCTTCCTTCTTCGCGTTCGGGAAGTATTCGCGCAGGGCCTTGAGCCGGTCATCGTCGGACAGCATCAGCTGCCCGGCCAGGTACTCGACGAGCGCGTACTGGTCGACGCCGACCTTGACCATCGGCCACACGTTGTGCGGCGTGGTGCTGGTGAAGAGGTCCAGGTACGAGCCTTCCTTCAGGAACTTCGTCGAGAAGGTGGCGAAAGGTCCGAACAGGATCACGCGCTTGCCGTCGAGCATGCGGGTGTCCAGATGGGGCACCGACATCGGCGGTGCGCCCACCGAAGCCTTGCCGTAGGCCTTGGCCAGATGCTGGTCGGCGATGGACGGGTTCTCCGTCACCAGGAACGAGCCGCCGACAGGGAAGGCTGCGTAGTCCTTGGCTTCGGGGATGCCCGATTTCTGCAGCAGGTGCAATGCGCCGCCGCCTGCGCCAATGAAGACGAACTTCGCATCGGTCTGCGTGGCCGTGCCGTCCTTCAGATTCTTGTAGGCGACGCGCCAGGTGCCGTCGGCGTTGCGGGTGATGTCCTGCACTTCGCTGGACAGCTTCAGCGAGAAGTTCGGCTGCGCCTGCAGGTGACCGACGAACTGGCGCGTGATTTCGCCAAAGTTCACGTCGGTGCCCAAGGGCGACCAGGTCGCCGCGACCTTCTGCTTGCCGTCACGGCCCTCCATCATCAGGGGAACCCATTTCTTGATCTGCTCGGGATCTTCCGAATACTGCATGCCGCCGAACAACGGGCTGGCCTGGAGCGCCTCATAGCGCTTCTTCAGAAAGGTCGCGTTTTCGTCGCCCCACACGAAGCTCATGTGCGGGGTGGAATTGATGAACGATCGCGGGTTCTTCAACACGTTGTTCTTGACCTGCCAGGCCCAGAACTGGCGCGAGATCTGGAAGGCTTCGTTGATCTCCACCGCCTTGGCGATCTCGACCTTGCCGCTCTTGTTCTCGGGTGTGTAGTTCAGTTCGGCGAGGGCCGAATGGCCCGTGCCGGCGTTGTTCCAGCCGTTCGAGCTCTCCTTGGCCACAGCGTCCAGACGCTCGACCATTTCCATGGACCAGCCGGGCTCCAGCTCGTTGAGCCACACGCCCAGCGTCGAACTCATGATGCCGCCGCCGATGAGGACGACGTCTACCTTTCGGGGCTCCGCCGCCTGTGCGGGCAGTGCCGCCACGGCCAGACAGAGTGCGAATCCCAGCAGCGCCGGGTACGTTTTCTTCAGCATCATTTCATTCATACTCACGGAAAGATGTCCGAACTTCCGACTCGGACTGTGCAATGGCAGGGAAAAGGAGCACGGCAACGCGCGGTGCTTCCAGCTAGCTGTCAATCAGTATTTTACCGGGGGTCAGAAGCCGGGTCGACCGAAGGGCGGCATGCTGCGTTAACGTGCGCGTCTTCCACTTCCCGGCGACCGTCAGATCATGAAAGCTTTCAAGATTCCAGAGTCGGTTCTGGTCGTGATCCACACGCCATCACTCGACGTATTGCTGATTCGCCGCGCCGACGCCAGCGAGGTGTTCTGGCAGTCGGTCACGGGCAGCAAGGACACCACCGACGAGCCGCTCGCCGTGACGGCCGCGCGCGAGGTGGCCGAAGAAACCGGCATCGATTGCAGCCCCGCGAGCGTGCTGGCCACCGGACTGCGCGACTGGGAACTCAGCAACGTCTACGACATCTATCCTCGGTGGCGCGCCCGCTACGCACCCGGCGTGACGCGCAACACAGAGCATCTGTTCGGCCTTTGTGTGCCCGAGCGCATCGTGCCGGTTCTGGCACCGCGCGAGCACACACACTGGCAGTGGCTGCCTTACCGCGAGGCGGCAGATGCCTGCTTTTCTCCTTCGAACGCCGAGGCCGTGCTCCTGCTGCCACAATTTGCGCAATGACACCGAACCCCAACGCCTTCAGGGTGGCAACCTACAACATCCACAAGGGCGTCCAAGGCATCGGGCCGGCACGCCGGCTCGAGATCCACAACCTGGGCCATGCCATCGAGCAACTCGACGCAGACATCGTCTGCCTGCAGGAGGTGCGCAAGATGAACCGGCAGGGCGCGCGGCATTTTGCGCGCTGGCCCGAACTGCCCCAGGCGGATTTTCTCGCGCCGGAGGGCTACACGGCGGTCTATGAGACCAACGCCATCACACGCCACGGCGAGCATGGCAACGCGTTGCTCACACGCTGGCCTGTGCTGCGACAGAACCATCACGACATTTCCGACCATCGGTTCGAACAGCGCGGGCTGCTGCATGTGGTCATCGAGGTGGAAGGGCGGCCGATCCACGCGATCGTGGTTCACCTGGGGCTCATCAAGGGCAGCCGGGTGCGACAGATCGCGCGCATGCGCGAGTTCATCGAGCGCGAGATTCCGCCGGACGACGCGGTGATCGTGGCGGGCGATTTCAACGACTGGGGCGCGCGCATGCGCTATGCGATGAACGCCATGGGCATGCGCGATTCGAGCGACCTGCGCGGGCCGCCGACGCTCACGTACCCGTCGCGCCTGCCGATCACGCAACTGGACTTCATCTACGCGCGCCAGTTGACACCCGTGGGGTCCACGGTGCCGCGGGGACCGATCTGGGCGCGCATGTCCGATCACCTGCCGCTCACGACCGATTTCCTGCTATCAAAAGAGTAGCTTTGTCGCACGGCGGGCCGCGCGCTGCGGGGCTCCTGCCGGCACGGCATTCGCTGGTACGATATTTGGATGCTTATGAAACTGGACGCAGACACGCAACCCGCTCCGGGCCCCGACGACGAAGGCACGCCCATGTCGGTGAAGATTCGCCAGCGGCTGGTGGCCGCCCGCAAGCGCTTCAATGCCAACGACAACATCGCCGACTTCATCCAGCCTGGCGAGATGGCGGCCTTGCTCGACGAGGTCGAGCTCAAGATGAAGGGCGTGCTCGAAAGCCTGGTGATCGATGTCGAGCGTGACCACAACACCGACAACACGGCACGCCGCGTGGCCAAGATGTACCTCAACGAGGTGTTTGCCGGCCGCTATGTCCAGGCGCCCAAGCTCACCGAATTCCCGAACGCCGAGCACTTGAACGAGTTGATGATCGTCGGGCCCATCACGGTGCGTAGCGCGTGCTCGCATCACTTCTGCCCGATCATCGGCAAGCTGTGGATCGGCGTGATGCCCAACGAGCACACCAACGTCATCGGGCTGTCCAAGTACGCCCGTCTGGCCGAATGGATCATGGGACGCCCGCAGATCCAGGAAGAAGCGGTGGTGCAACTGGCCGACCTCATCCAGGAAAAGACGCAGCCCGACGGTCTGGCGCTGGTCATGGAAGCGGAACACTTCTGCATGGCCTGGCGTGGCGTGAAGGAAATGGACAGCAAGATGATCAACTCGGTCATGCGCGGTGTGTTCCTCAAGGACTCGAGCCTGCGCCGCGAGTTTCTGTCCCTGCTGCCACGCAAGGGCTGAACGCCATGCTCGTACGTCTCCTCTACGCAAGCCGCGCGGTCGACAGCAGCCCGGACGCCATCGACGGCATCCTGTCCCAGTCCCGTGCGCACAACATTCCGTGTGGAATCACGGGCATCCTCTGCTACGGCGGTGGTGTGTTCCTGCAGGCCATCGAAGGCGGCCGCGTTGCCATCAGCGAGCTCTATGGTCATATCCAGCGCGACCCCCGGCACAAGGACGTGGTGCTGTTGCACTACGAAGAAATCGCCGAGCGTCGCTTTGGCGGCTGGACGATGGGCCAGGTCAACCTGACCAAGGTCCATGCAGCCACGCTGCTGCGTTATTCGGAGCGTCCTGAACTCAATCCCTACGCCGTCTCTGGCAAGGTTTCGCTGGCGTTGCTTGAAGAGTTGATGGTCACGGCCGCCATCGTCGGCCGCAACTGACCGACGCTCCCTTGCTTTTCGGCTGCGATTTTTCGAGCGCCCCCACGGCGCGAAAACCGATCGTCGTTGCGCTGGGCACTGCGCGTGGCAGCCGCGTCACGTTGTCGAAGCTGCAGGCCTTCGCCTCGCTCGACGCGTGGGGGGGCTGGCTGCAGGAACACCCTGCCTGGCTGGGTGGCTTCGACTTTCCGTTCGGACTGTCGCGCGAGCTGGTGGTCACACTCGGGTGGCCTCAGGAATGGCCCGCACTGATCGCTCACTACGCCAGCCTGAGCCGTCCGGAGATCCGAGAGACATTCGCGGGGTTCTGCGCGTCACGGCCGGTGGGAGGCAAATTCGCCCACCGTGTCACCGATGGGCCTGCGGGCGCCAGCCCCTCGATGAAGTGGGTCAACCCGCCTGTGGCCTTCATGCTGCACGCCGGCGTGCCCCGGCTGCTCGCCGCTGGCGCCATTTTTCCTGGGCTCCATGTACCCGACCACGCGCTTGCCGATGGCGATCGACGTATCGCGCTCGAAGCCTATCCGGGCTTGCTCGCGAGGGAACTGATCGGCCGGCGCAGCTACAAGAGCGACGATGCGGCCAAGCAGACCACCGAGCGGTGGGTTGCGCGCGCCGATTTGCTCAATGCGCTGGAACGCGGTGCGACGCGCCTGGGCTTGCGACTCTCCGTCAGCCACGCCCAGCGTGACCGCTTGCTGGCGGATGCCCAGGGTGACCTGCTGGATGCCGTGCTGTGCCTGATCCAGGCGGCCTGGGCTGCAGCGCATCGTGACAGTCCTGGCCCGGGTTTTGGCCTGCCAGAGGGCATAGACCCTCTGGAGGGTTGGATTGCGACTGCCTGAGTCTGCGTCTTACAGCGGGACGCGGTCCCGGCGGCGACGAGATTCGATGTGCACTCGATAGATTGCATTGGGTGGTTCATGCGGAGCCACTGCAACAGAACTTCAACCCAACTCACAGGACTGAATCATGAACAAAGACCAAGTAGAAGGCCGCCTCGATCAAGCCAAGGGCAAGGTCAAGGAAGTGGCAGGCAAGGTGAGCGGCAGCGACAAGCTGCAAGCCGAAGGCGTGGCCGACCAGGCATCGGGCAAGGTGCAAAGCACCTACGGCGATACCAAGGAAAAGGCCAAGGACGCCATCAAGTCGGGCGCCGACAAGCTGTGACTTCCATGGCGGCGCCGTCGCTGCTGTGCGACGGTGCGCCATGGCACACATGCTCCCATCACGCACAGGAGGTTAAAAAATGAAGATGACAATCGAATCCATCCGCACACCGCGGATGTTCATGGCCACGGCCGTTGCATGCGCTGCCATGGCGCTTGCAGCCTGCGGTGACAAGTCGAACAACACGACTGCGGGCGAGAAGGTCGACGCTGCTATTGCCAAGACCGAACAGGCTGGCGCCGAAGCCAAGGCCAAGGTCGATCAGATGGCCAGCGAAGCGAAGGCGAAGATCGATTCCTCCACGGCCACGGGCGAGGCCACTGCACGCCAGAGTGCTGCAGATGCGAAGAGCACGATCGACGACGCATCGCTGACGGCTTCCGTGTCAGCAGG
>Ga0247813_10001478_pt1 | contig 17830 bp, 19 predicted proteins | sample UWRJL169409C1_FD_180719 | JGI IMG/M metagenome (GOLD analysis project Ga0247813, IMG submission 180719) | Plant litter microbial communities from Arlington Agricultural Research Station in Wisconsin, United States - UWRJ-L169-409C-1 | ecosystem: Environmental > Terrestrial > Plant litter >... | reverse complement strand
CTATCCGGAAATCGCCGATCTTTTCGACCTGAAGATATTCATGGATGCCGATGAAGAGATTACGCTGAACAGGAGAATATCCCGTGACGAAATGGAACGCGGTTATTCCCGAGATATGGTCATGTATCAATGGGTGAACCACGTGATGCCGGCTTATAAACAATACTTGTTACCCTATAAAGAGTCGTGCCAGAAGGTTATCATGAACAACAAACATGTAGCTGATGATATTATTACGATTTCTAAAGAAATATCCGACGAACTTAAAGAGACGGTACTGATGCCTTAAGGCATCAGTTTAAATCCATTTCCTTTACATCTGCCTCAGCAAATAATTTTCCTGAGGTAGATTGAATGATAAAATCCACGCTTACTCCGGGTGCCCGTTCTATTAACCGGAACCCGCCTTCTGGTAAAACATCCAGTACTGCCAGTTCTGTGACGATCTTCCTGATACACTTTACACCTGTTAAAGGCAGGGTGCATTGTGGCAACAATTTACTTTCGCCGGCTTTATTGATATGCTGCATCGCAACAATAATATTTTTGGCAGAAGCTACCAGGTCCATCGCCCCCCCCATTCCTTTTACCATTTTACCCGGAATTTTCCAGTTAGCGATATCACCGTTTTCGGAGACTTCCATGGCTCCCAGTATGGTGAGATCAATCTTTTGGCTCCTGATCATACCGAAGCTCATCGCAGAGTCAAAAACTGAAGATCCGGGCAAAGTAGTAATGGTTTGTTTACCGGCATTAATCATATCAGCATCTTCTTCTCCTTCAAAAGGAAAAGGTCCCATACCTAAAAGTCCGTTTTCCGATTGGAGTACGACATTTATTCCTGCCGGGATATAATTGGCTACCAAAGTGGGTATACCGATACCGAGGTTCACATAATAACCATCCTGTATTTCTTTAGCGATACGTTTCGCTATTCCATTTTTGTCTAACATATAATTCTGATTGGTTAGCTGCGTGGTCTAACTGTACGTTGTTCTATTCTTTTTTCGTAATCTGATCCCTGAAAAATCCGGTGTACATAAACACCGGGGGTATGGATATGGTCGGGGTCGAGGTCACCTGGCTCTACCAGTTCTTCGACTTCCGCAATGGTAATTTTACCTGCCATAGCCATTACAGGATTGAAATTACGGCTGGTGGATCGGAAAATAAGATTTCCGGCAGTATCGCCTTTCCAGGCTTTTACCAATGCGAAGTCTGCTTCAAATGCATATTCCATCAGGTAGTCTTTTCCATTAAAATTTCTGATTTCTTTGCCTTCGGCAACTTCTGTACCTACTCCGGCAGGGGTAAATATCGCTGGCATGCCGTAACCCGCAGCCATACATCTTGTAGCTAATGTTCCCTGAGGAATGAGTTCCACTTCAAGTTCACCACTTAACAACTGGCGTTCAAACTCGGCATTCTCTCCTACATAGGAAGAGATCATCTTTTTTACCTGCCTTGTTTTTAACAGCAGGCCGATCCCAAAATCGTCGACCCCGGCATTGTTGGATATGCAGGTGATATCTTTAACTCCTTTTTTTACTAATGCGGTGATGCAGTTTTCAGGTATACCACAAAGACCAAAGCCCCCTAACATCAGGGTTTGGCCATCTGTAATATCCCGGATAGCCTCATCAGCCCCCGATACTTTTTTATTGATCATATATTTGGTTTGGTCGCTAAATTATAGATAAAAGTAAAGCCGACCAAATATTGGTGGTGATTTAAGGTTAACGTCGGGAGATTTCTATGATTTTATCAGCTCCCGTCCCATTGCTGGTAGCTATGTATACTTTTCCTTCGGGCGACTGGCAAATGGCGCGTAACCGGCCATGCTCGGGGAAAAATTCTGCGGTGGAAGTAATTTTATCACCGGTCTGATTAAGCAGCAACTGCATCACTTTCGTGCCCTTCAGTGTAACGCCAAGCAGGGAGTTTTTCCATTGCGGGATATAGTCTGAATTGTAATAGGTTAAACCGGAAGGCGCAATCGTAGGTGTCCACGCAATCATAGGTTCTGTGATTTCATTTAATGCACAGAACGCCCGCTCAGTACCCGTATTACAGTAACCTTCCACATTGGGCCATCCGTAGTTTTTACCTTTCTGGATCAGGTTAATTTCATCATCATTATTCGGTCCGTGTTCCGAGGAATACATTTTATCCCCAACGATGACCAAACCCTGTGGATTACGGTGACCGTACGACCAGAACCGATTATTCGGTAAAGGGTTATCTGTGGGAATTGTTCCATCAAGGTTGATCCTTAATATTTTACCTGATAAGCTGTTTTTGTTTTGCGCTTCCGATGCTGCATTGGAATCACCTGTTGTGATCAGCAGTTTTTGGTCGGCCGTTATCAGCAGACGTGAACCATTATGAATGGAAGCAGCAGAGATCAGATCTAAAAGGATTAGCGGGGATTCCAGTTTGCCGTTGTTAAATGTAAATCGAACTACCTTGGCTTTATAGGCATTGCCACTGCCGTAATCATAAACGACGTAAACATAAGGATTAGCACTGAATTGAGGATGTAATGCCATTCCCAGTAACCCACCTTCACCGATGCTGTTAACTTCGGAAATGGTATGGACAAGTGTTACAACACCATTCATGGGATTTAAGCGGCTGATTTTGCCCGGTCGTTCGGTAAACCAGATGAAGTTATCAGGTCCGTAGATAATTTCCCATGGGAAACTCAGCGATTGAGCCAGCACTTCTATTTTTAGATCTGCATTGGTTTTGGCTTCTTCTTCTTTATCCCTGTTTTTTTCACATGCAGCTAAACTGATCAGGATAACGAGAAAGGTAAATAATCTTTTCATAAGCTCATATTTGGTTTTACAACGCTGATGAAGATATGAAGACCACAGCTTCATCAGCGCCTGACGTTCTTTATTAAAAACAGTCAAGGACCAAATATGTTTGCAGCTAATTAATTGAAATACACATAAGTTATTCCGTCTCCGCCACGATCGGCATGTTCATCTTCCACCCGGTTAACCTGGCTGTATTTTCTCAGATACTCCCTGATCAGTTTCCTGAGGATGCCATCGCCCTTACCGTGGATGATTTTTATAAACGGAAAGCCGAGCATAATCGATTTATCCATATATTTTTCAACTTCCTGCACTGCGTTCTCACCACGCATTCCCCTTAAATCAAGCTCCGCTTTAAAACTACCGATGGCGTCAGAAATCCTTCCTGAAAAAGAATTACTCTGTACTACTTTTTTTGCTTGTTTATTACTGATTTTCTGTACCCTGTCTTTTTTTACGACAGACCGCAGATCGCCGAGCGCAAGCACCAGATTTCCCCGGTTTACTTCCAATACCTGTCCCATAGTCTCACTGTTCAGCAACTGAACCCAGTCGCCCACCTCTATTGGCGTACTCAGTGGAAGTGGTTTTTCCGGTTTTTTTTCTTCTTTAACCTGATGCTGTACCAGGACCTGCTGCAGGTTTTGTCTGAGCTGTTTGGTAGCTTCCTTATCAGCCTGGTTCTCTTTGATGCCAGCAATCGTATTCTCTACCAGTTTATTTGCGTTTTTTATAATCGCCTGAGCTTCGAGTTTCGCCTCTTTGATCAGGGTTTTCCTGTTCTCGTCGAGGAACAACTGCAACTTCTCATTTTCCGCAACCAGGTTTTTTACCTTGTTCTGCTGATTGGCCAAATTTATTTTGGTATCATAGATTTGCTTTTTCTCCCTTTCCAGATCTACCAGCAAGCTATCCACCCTGTTCTGGTTGGTACCAATCTTCGCCCGGGCCAGGGTTAACACTTCTTTTTGGAGACCGATATTCTGCGCAATCTCAAAAGCGTAAGAACTTCCCGGCTTACCGATTTCCAATACATACATCGGCTTCATCTTATCATTATCAAACAACATGGAAGCGTTTTCCAGTCCTTCTGTATTGCCGGCAAACAATTTCAGGTTAGAATAATGCGTAGTGATTACTCCGCGTACCTTTTTATTATTCATTACTTCAAGTACCGCCTCTGCCATCGGACCACCGAACTGCGGGTCTGTACCCGTACCAAATTCATCAATCATAACCAGCGTTTTAGGCGTGGCATGGGCAACAAAATACCGCATTTTGATCAGGTGCGCACTGTATGTACTCAAATCACTTTCAATACTCTGGTCATCGCCAATATCCGCAAAGATATTATCGAAGATTCCAAGTTCGCTTGATTCATGCACGGGGATCAGCAGGCCCGACTGTAACATGAGCTGCAAAAGGCCAACCGTTTTCATACAAACTGATTTACCACCCGCATTGGGTCCTGACACCAATATAATCCGCAGGTTTTCGTTCATATGGATATTCAGTGGTACTACAGTCTTTTTATCCTCCTTAAAGGATAAATACAACAGCGGGTTCCGTGCATTGATCAGTTTGATCCTCGGCTCGGCAACCAGCACCGGCATATCTGCCTCTACCTCGATCGCAAACAACGCCTTGGCGCGTACAAAATCAAGTTTGGTAAGAAAGCCATGGTAAGAAAGCAATAATGGAGTATACGGACGCAATTCGTCCGTCAGCGCAATCAGAATCCTGATGATCTCCCTTCGTTTATCAAACTCCAGGTCACGGATTTTGTTATTCAAAGTAAATACTTCCTCCGGTTCCATATATACTGTCTGGCCACTGGCCGACTCATCATGTATGAATCCTTTTAGCTTACGTTTATTTTCCGCAAGGATAGGAATACACATCCGGCCATCACGGATTGTAAGGCTCCCATCGCCTACCCAGTTACTGGAAACTGCCTGACGATAGATCACATCCATCCGTTTACGCACTTCCTGTTCACCTTTAGCGATATCACCGATCAGTTCCTGTAATTTGGAAGATGCATTCGGCTTGATTTTTCCTTTGGCATCGAGCACCATTTCTATCTTTTTCAGGATATTTTTTTCTACCGGAAGATGCTCAAATAAAGCCTCGAGGTTAGGATAAACATCCTTTCTTTCATCAAAAAAACGAAGTACTGAAAAAACCGTCTGTAAAGAAAGGTAGATCTGGAAAAGTTCGTCTTCTACCAGGTAACTTCCTTCCACGCGGATTTTATCAGCTAAAGATTTAATATCAAAAAATGTACTGATCTGTAAAGGTTCCTGGTTTTCAAGGATATTTTTGAACTCCTTGGTCTGCCGCAGGAACTTATTGATCTGGTCATACTTATTCATCACCTGCATTTTCCCAACCATATACTGTCCCATCGGACTCAGGCAGTGTTTGTAGATGAGTTGCTTAACTTCATTAAAGCCAAGTCTGTCTAAACAATTATCGGGGTATATCATGATTAATTCACCTTTTCAATAGGGAGTGATTTGAACTTTCTTCTAAGGCGGCGTGCCTTGCTCAAACTGTCTTTCCCTAATTTTTCCGGATTAAGTACCCGCTCCGCATTGATGCGGGCAATTTTATCCAGGCTATCTTTTAATTTTTTTGCGTCTTCAGCCTTCTTTTTATCGTCGGCCATCTTTTTAGCTTTCTTCTGAGCTGAACTCAATTTAGCTATCCTTTTTGCTTCTATTTTATCCAGGCTGTCCTTTGACTTTTTTAAGCTGTTATTTACCTGGTCGTACATTCCTGTCAGTATCTCGGGATGATCATAGTAAAAAGTCATGCTTTTAGTATAACCTGCGGAATCTATCTTAAACTTGCTGTAAACACCTTTATAATAAGCTGCGGCGACTCTCTTTGCGGAATCCTGGTTAGCGCCTAAAGTAGAAACATACCCGTCTACGACATGGATATCGTACAAAATTTCCTGCATTTTTTCGGGCGGGATGATATCTGCCGGTATCTTGGATTGACATCCTGCCATGAGGATCAGCACCAGACCGACGCACAAAAAGTTTCTCATTGTGTGTAAAACATTATTTTTTCTTAGCAATTTGAACTAAGGTTGTTAATTTTACCAAAAATACTGATAAATGAGCATAGCAGATAACTTATTAAAATATAAAAAGGAATTAGAACCGGAGAATGTAGAATTGATTGCGGTATCAAAATTTAATACTACGGATGCAATTTTAGAGGCTTATGCAGCAGGACAGCGGGTTTTCGGAGAAAATATTGTACAGGAACTGGTTGAAAAGCAGGAAGCCCTTCCAAAAGATATTGAATGGCACTTAATCGGTCATTTACAAACTAATAAAGTTAAATATATTGCCCCTTTTATCAAACTGATCCAGTCGGTCGATAGTCTCAAACTACTCACAGAAATTAATAAACAAGCAGAGAAGAACAAAAGGGTGATTGATTGTTTGCTGCAGATTTATATTGCCGATGAGGACACCAAATTTGGTTTGGACCATGCTGAAGCGATAGAGTTGCTGCGATCAGAAGAATATCTGGCGATGAAAAATATCCGCATTGTCGGCCTGATGGGGATAGCCAGTAACAATGCCGAAGAGAAACAGACAAAAGATGAATTCCAGGAACTTAAAGTTCTGTTTGATGGTATAAAAATGAGCTTTTTCAGAAAAGATGATGCTTTTAAAGAATTATCCATGGGCATGTCCGGAGATTATAAACTGGCCGTTGAGGAAGGTACTACGATGGTAAGGATCGGCAGCAGTATTTTTGGCGCGAGAAAAATTAAACATTATAAAGCTTAATGGAAATCCAACTACGATTTGCGACGCAGGCTGACTGCCCGCGTTTGCTGGAACTGATCCACGAGCTGGCTGTTTACGAAAAGATGCCTGATGAAGTAACAGTTACCCTGGCAGAATTTGAAGCCGCCGGTTTTGGGGAATCGACGGTATGGAAAGCATTTGTAGCTGAAAACAGTGAGGGAATTCATGGTTTCGCCCTGTATTATACCCGCTATTCTACCTGGAAAGGCTGCAGGTTATATCTTGAAGATTTTATCGTAACCGAGAACCAGCGAGGAAAGGGATTAGGCAAATTGTTATTTGAAAGGGTAATGCAGGAAGCTAAGGATAGAAATTACAATGGTATGAGCTGGCAGGTGCTCGACTGGAATGCACCCGCTATCCATTTTTACAATAAATATGCAGCACAAATCGAATCCGGATGGTTAAATGCCTCATTCGCTAAGGAACAGCTTTAACTGTTTAATTACGCTGCCCATAGTAATGGTTTTACCTAACTCCTCCCGACTGCGAGTCGGGATACCAGAAACACATACAACTGAACAATCAATACCTATAGAAATGAAAAAAAGTCTGGCAGCACTGCTTTTAGTTACAGGATTTTATGCCTGTACCAATGATAAAAAATCTGACGAAACAAAAGATACGACCGTTAATGCCAACGTTGGGGCTGTAGCAGATACCCTCACTTATAAATACGATTCTGTAAAAGTTTACAGTAAAAACAGGATTTCCAAAAATACACAGGTAACCGATACCGCAAAGGCAGTGATTGTATATCCGGTATTCAATGATGAGGCCACCAACAAGTTTATAACCGGTCGTGTAATCGGGCTTACTGGAAATGATGGTATTTTGAAAACTTATAAAGAAGTTGCCACAGCATTTATTAAAGCATTTGATACCAACCAGGCTGCGAATGTTAATTCTACTGAAAGCTGGTTTGAGAACCTTAACCTGAATGTGGTATCGAATTACCCTAATTACCTTTCTGTGCTGAATACTTATGAGGATTATAAAGGCGGTGCGCACGCTAATACCTTGTATACCTACCTGAATTACAATCCGAAGAGCGGACAAACGATTACGCTGGATTCACTGATTACATCAGAAGGAATGCCTAAACTGCGTGCAGTAGCGGAGAATATTTTCAGGAAAAATGAGCAGCTGGCACCGAATGCCAACCTTTCTGATAATTACTATTTTGCTGAAGGGGTATACTCTCTGGCGGAAACATTTACAGTAACAAAAGATGGTATTAAATTTCTGTACAATCCCGGTGAGATCAAATCTTTTGCGGCCGGTACAACAGAATTGACCGTACCTTTTTCAAACATAAAAGACATTTTGAAAGAAAGTTCTACTTTAACAAATTTCAAGTAATATGGAAGTATACAAATTTGGTGGTGCTTCTGTGATGAATGCTAACGCAGTAAAAAACCTGGCAGGCATCATTAAACAGTCTGGACATAAAAACCTGCTGATCGTAGTTTCAGCTATGGGTAAAATGACCAATAAACTGGAAGAACTGTCCAACGCCTATAATTTTGGCCAGGATGACACTCATGAGCTGCTGGAGGAGATTAAAACTTATCATTATCAGATCATCAATGATCTTTTTCCGGATCACCAGCATCCCGTTTACAATGATGTAGCCAATACGTTTGTAGAGATTGAATGGCTGCTGGAAGAGGAAGCGAGTGATGCTCCGGATTATATTTATGACCAGATTGTTTCTGTAGGTGAATTCATTTCTACCAAAATCGTTGCGGCTTATCTCAATGAAGATGGTACACCTGCCAAATGGGTGGATGCCAGGAATTTTGTCCATACGGACAATACCTACCGGGAAGGAAAAGTAGACTGGGATAAAACAGAGGCGGAGATCAAAAAAAACTTGCTTCCAATAGTTTCGCAAAGCATTGCCGTAACTCAGGGTTTTATCGGTAATACCAGTGAGAACTTTACTACTACATTGGGGCGGGAAGGTTCGGATTATTCTGCGGCTATATTTACTTCCTGTCTGGATGCGGAGGCGCTGACGATCTGGAAGGACGTTCCGGGTGTACTGAATGCCGACCCGAAGTGGTTCGACCAAACTGAACGCATTCCGCAGCTGTCGTACCATGATGCGATTGAACTTACTTACTATGGAGCTACGGTGATCCATCCAAAAACCATCAAACCGTTGCAGAATAAAAATATTCCTTTGTATGTACGTTCGTTTATTCAACCGGACGGTGAAGGAACGGAGATCAATGGTCTGATCAGTAAACTCCCCGTCCCTTCTTTTATTTTTAAAGTGAACCAGGTGCTGATTTCTATTCTGCCTAAAGATTTTTCATTTATTATTGAAGAAAACCTGAGCGATATCTTCAGTTTGTTTCATCAGCACAAGATCAAGGTGAATACAATGCTGAATTCAGCAATCAGCTTTTCGGTAAGCGTAGATGAGGATGAAGAAAAGATCAGTAAACTGATTGCCGACCTATCCGTGCGCTACAAAGTGAAATACAATAAAAAACTGGAACTGGTTACCATTCGTTATTACAACCAGGATACCATTAACCGGGTAACTGTTAATAAAGACATATTGTTGGAGGTGAAAAGCCGTCATACCTGTCAGATTGTGATGAAAGATAAATCTGTTGAATAAGCATATTGTTACTGAAGAGGTACAAGCCTACATCCAGGAACACCTGCATGATGATGTACATAAAATCGCAATGGCTAAAAGTCCTTTCCCTGAGGTTACCGGGAAAGAGCTGGCTAACCAGATTGCGGCAAGGAAAAAATCCGCACGTAAATTACCTACCTGGTTCAACACCTTGTTGATTTATTTTCCTCCCCTGATTTCTGTTGAACAATGTTCTTCGGAAATCACCGCCGCTTACAAAGCTGGTCTTACAAAGGGACAGTCTATTGTAGACCTTACGGGGGGCTTTGGTGTTGACAGTCACTATTTTTCTAAAGTCAACCTTACCGTTGTCCATTGCGAGATCAGCGAAGAATTATCTGCAATTGCCAGGTACAACGATAGTCTGCTGGGACAGGATAACACAAATTTTATATCCGGCGACGGAATAGCGTTTCTTAGGAACAGTGAACTGGAATATGATTTTGTCTACATTGACCCGGCCAGAAGGAGCACTTCGGGAAAGGTATTTATGTTAAAAGACTGTACGCCTAACGTGGTTGAACATCTGGACCTGCTATTAAGTAAAGCCAAGAGGGTATTGATTAAAACCGCACCACTGCTGGATTTAAGCGCTGGGTTGAAAGAACTGGACCATGTTGCCGAAATCCATATCGTCAGCGTAAAGAATGAATGTAAGGAGCTGATCTGGATAGTAGAAAGAGGTTTTAAAGGTCTACCCCGCATCGTTTGCACTACCCTGAACGCTGAAGAAAAACAATTCAGCTTCCTGATGGGAGAAGAAATACCTGCAACGCATCTGCAACTTCATATTGAAGAAGGGCAATACTTATATGAACCCGATGTGGCGATATTGAAAAGCGGTGCGTTTAACCTGATTGCGGAGCGCTATGAGCTTCAGAAATTTCATGCACAGACACAGCTCTATTTATCTTCAGCGATCCATCCTGATTTTCCAGGAAGGATTTTTAAAATACAACAGGTATTATCAGCTGGTGCGATAAAAAAAGAAAAATCCCTTGTTGGCAATGTGATCGTCAGAAATTATCCTGACAAAGCTGCTGCACTGGTAGAAAAATATCAGATTAAACCGGATGATACACAGTTCATGATTTTTACACAAAGCAAGACCGAAGGTAAGATCATTCTTAAAAGCACAATCATACAGCATTATTAAATAAAAAAGCCTCCGGTATCTGCGAGTTCCAAAAAGTCAGATACTATTTGGAGCTCGCAGATACCGGAGGCGCCGTTAAAATTATTCGATATTTGCAGGTTATACTTTCCGGACTTTCACCGCTTGTAAACCTTTTTTGCCTTCAGCTATTTCAAATTCAACATCATCGTTTTCCTGTATGCTGTCAATGCCCCCAAGTACATCCTTGAAATGGACAAAAATATCCTTATTGCCTTCATAAACAATAAAACCATAACCCTTCTGTGTATTAAACCACTTTACTTTTCCGGTACTCATAATATTCTAATCTATAAATTAATATTTCTTTAAAGTTCTCAATTATATCAAACTTAATAATAATCCATATGTTTTAAAAATTATTTGTTAGGTTGGGGCGTAGTTCTCAAATATGGCTTAATTACCTTATGCCCTTTAGGGAATTTTGAGTCAATATCCTCAGTTTTAATACTATTCATTACCACCACGTCATCACCATCTTTCCAGTCAGCAGGTGTAGCAACACTATATTTTGCTGTTAACTGTAACGAATCAATCACACGCAGGACCTCGTTAAAATTACGTCCTGTAGAAGCCGGGTATGTCAGCATCAGCTTAATCTTTTTATCCGGTGAAATGATGAATAAAGACCTTACTGTTAAAGTTTCTGAAGCATTCGGATGGATCATATCATACAAATCCGCAATCTTTTTATCCTCATCCGCAATGATCGGGAACTCTACAGTTGTATCCTGAGTTTCGTTGATATCATTGATCCAGCTTTTATGTGACTCTACAGAGTCTACACTTAAAGCGATAACTTTAACATCTCGTTTATCAAACTCTGCCTTTAAAGAAGCTGTACGGCCTAATTCAGTAGTACAAACAGGGGTATAATCTGCAGGATGTGAAAAAATCACTCCCCAGCTGTCCCCAAGAAATTCATAAAAATCAATATCACCTATTGAAGTTTTAGCCTTAAAGTTTGGAGCGATATCTCCTATTCTGATACTCATATTTTGAAAATTTAGTTTTTAAATCAACTGACTAATTACTACTAATATAGTAGATATTTTATTGCGATCAAACAAACAATGCAGGTTGTAAGGTTATTTCCGGAATTTTACTGCCCAATATCTTATTGAAAGCCTGAATAGCATACATAGCCAGCCTTACCGATTCCCTTTCATCTTCCTGATGTACAAAGAAAAAGACCTTTTTGAGGCCGCCGGCCTGCCACAATTTTATCCTTTCGACCCACTCATCAATTCTGGCCAGGTCACTAGCCTTGTGATTGCTGCCATTGCCTACAAACCGAATAAAAACTTCAGGAATAGTGACCTCCATGTGCAATACATCCCTCCTGCCACTAACGTCAGTGATGACCGCACCTTTATTTAGTCCGGCAAGTAGCTGGAAAGTCTTTAAGCGGATTGCAGGATCAGCAAACCATTCTTTATTGCGAAGCTCTACAAACATATCCAGGTCTTCCGGCAGGGATTTTAAGTAAACCTCCAGATCAGTAAAATGATCTGGTCCAAAGCTATCGCTTAGTTGTAAAAAGCAGGGGCCCAGGTTTTCTCCAAATTCAAAAATTGAAGTCAGAAATTCATCTGTTGCTTTCTCCGCTCCTTTAAGTCTTTTAAAATGACTGATTGAATCAGAAAATTTCGGACAAAAAAGAAATTCTTTTCCTGGCGTTATTGTAGCTTGCATTTTCCACTTTCGGGCAGTTTCTATAGTCGGTGTTCTATAATGCGCAGCATTCAGCTCTATTGAATTAAAACGTTTCGCATACTCAATGAGAAAGTTCGCTGCTTTTGTTTTTGCGGGAAAAAGAAAATCCACCCATTCCGGCAGTCCCCATTTGGCGCAGCCGACATAGATATCTGGCTGAACTTTCACTTTACCATTCAATACCTGTTTAGTTTGCAGCCCGTCCGGTGGTAACGTAAAATTTATCGATTTTACTTCTTCTGATGTTACTTTTCCAAATTGCATAGTCAAATCTGTAAAAACAAAAACCCCAAAACATGTAAAAATGTTTTGGGGTCCTGAAATTATGTAAGTTATGCCTAATTATAAACTTTGATCATATATACGTAGTTCTCAATTTTATCAATTTGTTTTGTCCTGCTTAAACCCTGCATCGGACTCTTTTTTGAAAAGACTACTTTTTTCCCTAAAGAATCTTCAGGAATAGCATTTAAAGCCTGTTGAATATATTTAGCCTTGATAGCGAATGTAGCTCCGTCAACATTGTTTTCTTTAGCAGTGATCACACCAATAATGTTACCATAATTGTCCAGTAACGGACCACCACTATTTCCGGGGTTGATCTGGATAGACACCTGATATTGTGTAGTGTCCCCACTGTGACCGGTTCTTGAACTGACATATCCTTCGCCCAGAACCGCATCGTCTTTAGGATAGCCTAATGTATAAACATTCTCACCCATTCCTATACTGTTCTTTTTAAGTTTGTAAGGAAGGCTGGAAAGCGGTACGAAGGAGTTATCGGTAATTTTTAATATAGCAATGTCGTGTTCAGCGTCCCGGTGTACAACCGATGCCTTAAATGAGCCATTATTATTTTGTACATAAATAGAATCGGCATCTTTAATCACATGCAGATTGGTACAGAGGTAACCATTCGGGGTTAATGCGAAACCTGTTCCGCCGAATTTGGCCGGTCTGACCGGACCTCTGTCGATTTTAGAACTCGAAATGATTGTTCTCACCAATTTATTCTGATTGCTCTTGATATTCGCCATTTCCCTTCTCATTACTTCATAAGTACCATTTTGCTTGGTATTATGCTGTATTGAATATATAGAAAAGATGGTCAGCAACAGGAATGACGCAGCGACTGCGACAGCTGATTTATTATTACGCCAAAGGTTGACAATAAAAGAAGGATGCGGCCTTAGTTGTTCAGTCAATGCTGCAACATCAATTTTCTGATGTGCTTTATCCATCTGTTGTTTCAGGGAGAGTACACTGCCGTACTGTTTCATCTCTTCCAGAAAAACTTTATGCGTTACTACTTTGTGATCAATTGCCGGATCGTTTGCACGCAGCTCTTCAAAAGCCGCCGCCTCTGTCCCGCTGAGGTTACCCCTAAGGTAATCTTCAATAATGCTTTCTAACTCTATTTCGTTCCTCATGACGTACTAAGATTGAAAAAATAATTTCTTTAATCTCTGCAGACATTTATACTTCTGGGTTTTGGCATTATCCGTATTGGTGTAACCAAACTTCTCACAAATATCCTGCATGGAGAGATTATTAATATAAAAATCCTGAATAATAGTTTTACATGGTTCTCCCAGATTCAGCAATGCTGATCCCATTTTCTCAAACTGAAGATCTTTCTCTTCATGATGTTCTATATCTACTTCCACAGCAATGACATCTTCAAAATCGGAAACGTTATTGGTCTTTTTACTTTCCTGGGAAAGTTTTTTTAACCATATACGTCTGCATACCGAGTAGATATATGTCTTTAATTTGCTGCTTAACTCAAAATCACCGCCCTTTATTTTATTATATAAAATAATAATTGCCTCCTGATAAACGTCTTTCGCATCATCTTCGTCACCGTTATTATTTAAAATAAACTGCAAAACCATCGGATAATAGCCGATGTACAGCTTATTAAGGGCATCTTCCGAGTTATTTAGTATCCCTAAAACTACCTCTCTATCTGTTGGAACTGAACTGCTTAACTTATTACTCACCAATTAATACATTTATACGTGAATGGTAACCCAATATTAGACAAAAAAAATATTCTTTAATCTTTTTTTAAATCGGTGGGTTACCTTTTAAAGATTGCGGTATTAATCTGTAAAATTAATTAATTATTTAAAATCGAATTCAAATGAAAAACATGTTCAAATTTGGCTTTTTAGCTTTAGCAATCTCTTTATCAGTAGCAGCTTGTAACTCAGAAAAAAAATCTGAAGGTACTGATACTACAATCACTGACTCTTCTACTGTTGTTACTGATGTTGATACTTCAGTTAAAGATTCAACTGTGAAAGATACTACTGTAACAGCTACTACTACAACTGTTGATTCAGTAAAAAAATAAGCTTTACTAGCTTTTTAAAAAAGGCTTTGGATATTCCAAAGCCTTTTTTTTGTACCTATATTTCGGTACATTTGCATTTTGCAAACCTATTCTGATACATGAATTTATCTCCATTACAAGCTATATCACCGGTTGACGGCCGTTATAGAAGCACTACACAAAACCTTGCCCTGTATTTCTCTGAATCTGCACTGATTAAGTACAGGGTTTACGTTGAGATTGAATATTTCATCGCTTTATGTGAAACCGGCTTAACAGGCCTTGCCTCTTTTGATAAAGCAAATTATGGTAACCTCCGTGCGATATTTGAACAATTTAGTGATACTGATGCGCAAGAGGTAAAAGACACGGAAAAGGTAACCAATCACGATGTTAAAGCCGTTGAATATTTTATCAAGAAAAAATTCGACAATTTAGGCTTGCAGGATTTTAAAGAATTTATCCATTTCGGCTTAACATCACAGGATATTAACAATACTGCGATACCTTATACATTTAAGTTAGCACTGGAAGAAGTTTACTACCCTCAGATCGGTGAACTGATCACTAAACTGAATGCGCTGGCTACAGAATGGAAAGACATTCCTTTACTGGCACATACACACGGGCAACCAGCCTCACCAACAAAACTGGGTAAGGAATTTATCGTCTTTGCTGAAAGACTGGAAATTCAGTTAAATAATCTTAAAAACATTCCTAACAGTGCGAAATTTGGTGGCGCCACCGGAAACTTTAATGCTCACCATATCGCTTATCCGGGTATCAACTGGGTAGATTTCTCGAATACCTTTGTAAACCATACATTAGGATTAAGTCGTGCCCAGCATACAACACAAATTGAACACTATGATCAGTTTGCCGCTCAGTGCGACGCTTTGAAAAGAATTAATAATATTATTATTGATATGGACCGGGATATATGGGCTTATATCTCTAAAAATTATTTCAAACAAAAAATTAAAGAAGGTGAAGTTGGTTCATCTGCGATGCCGCATAAAGTAAATCCAATAGATTTCGAAAATGCAGAGGGCAATGCCGGCATAGCAAATGCTTTATTTGAATTTTTCGCCGCTAAATTGCCCATTTCACGTTTGCAGAGAGACCTTACAGACTCCACTGTATTGAGAAATGTAGGTGTACCAATGGCACATACAGTGATTGCGATCGCTTCTACCCTGAAAGGCTTAAATAAACTATTGCTGAATAATGATGCGATTGCGGCCGACCTTGAAAATAACTGGGCGGTAGTAGCTGAAGCGATCCAGACCGTGTTAAGAAGAGAAGCCTATCCCAATCCTTACGAGGCTTTAAAAGACCTGACCAGGACAAACCAAAAGATTACCGCACTGACAATGTCAGAGTTTATTGACGGTCTGCAGATCAATGAAGATTTGAAACAGGAACTGAAACAAATCACGCCTTTTAATTACACAGGGGTGTTTTAACATATAATGACCTAAAACAGACATCGATAGCTGGATTTCAAATCCGAATTATTTATTTTTGTAAGAAAAAAGAGAGCATGAATATTAACGTATATACAGAAGAAACCCCGAATCCTGCCACAATGAAGTTTATGGTAAATAAACTTCTGATAAACGGCAGTGAAGATTTCGCCACAAAAGAAAGTGCGGAACACTCTCCTTTTGCAAAAGAATTATTCAAGTTCAACTTTGTTAGCGGTGTGTTTTTTGCGAGCAATTTCGTTACTGTAACTAAAACTGAAGATGCGGAATGGCCGGATATCGAACCTATTTTAAAGGAATTTGTTAAAGGTGCTGTAGAATCAGAATATAAAATTAAAGAAGCAACATCAGAAGAAACTCCGAATTTTGAGGGAACTGACCTGGAAGTTAAGATCCAGCAAATCCTGCATGATTACGTTCGTCCTGCTGTTGAGCAGGATGGTGGCGCAATCAGCTATAAATCTTTTGAAGAAGGTGTGGTTACTGTAGAACTTCGCGGTTCATGCAGCGGATGTCCTTCTTCTACGATCACTTTAAAATCCGGTATCCAGAATTTATTACAAAGAATGGTTCCTGAAGTAAAAGAAGTTGTATCTAACGCACTGTAAATAATTCAGGCAGTAAGACATAAAAAAGGTCAAAAAAAAAGAGGTGCATGATATCATGCACCTCTTTTTTTTGGTTATCTGTTTAGCTGTTAAAATTCCGGCTGATTGCTTCTAAAAGTTCCTCATTTAACAACCCGTTTGTTGCGAGTATTTCCCTTTTCTCTATAAACTCCTCTCCTCCGCTAAAATTCATAATATTTCCGCCTGCCTGCTGTACAAGGTAGGCACCTCCAGCAACATCATAAGCATTAAGGTTATACTCAAAAAATGCATCAAATCTTCCACAGGCTACATAGGCGAGGTCTACTGCAGCCGAACCTATTCTTCTTAAACCATGTGTTTTTTGCATCAATTCGGCCAATAACTTCATATACTGCGGCTGTTTATCAAACTGGTAATAAGGAAATCCTGTCGCCAGTAATGAATCTGCCAGAGTATTTCTTTTAGATACCCTGATCTGTTCATTGTTCAGAAAGGCCGGAGCGTCTTTATATGTATGAAACATCTCCCCCCTGTTGATCTCATAAACAATGCCTATAACTGGTTTATCTTCTTCATACAAGGCAATGCTGATAGAATATGTAGGTACACCATGGATAAAATTAGTGGTACCATCCAGTGGATCAATGATCCAGTTATATGTTTTACCTTTTGTATTTACCGTATCTTCTTCTGTGGTAAACCCTGCGTCAGGGATCAGTTTAGATAAATTGCTGACTAGTTGTTCTTCTGCCGTTTTATCTACATAAGAAACCAGATCGTTTAGTCCTTTCAATTCAATTGCATCAGCATTGAAGTTCATGGATTCTTTCCTGATAAAATTCCCTGTCATCCTTGTGATCGCAATGACTTGTGTACTCAGTAGTTCGTAATTCAAATCTTAAAATTTAGTATTTCCGTAATTCCTCTTTGTTTCTCACCGCATACACCACAAGGAGTAAGCCACAAATAAATAAGAGTGTAGAAATCAGTTCTGCCTGGGTAAAAGAAATACCGGCAACATGGTATTTGGTGTTTACACGGATCAGTTCAATGAAGAACCGCTCGGCACCATTCATCATCAGGTATATACCGAACATCATCCCGGGAAGTTTAATCTGGTGACGGATCCGCCATAGAATAAGAAACAGGATAAAACAAACTATTACTTCATATAATGGAGTAGGATAAACTGGTAAAGGCAGTACGCT
>Ga0247813_10001477_pt1 | contig 17835 bp, 18 predicted proteins | sample UWRJL169409C1_FD_180719 | JGI IMG/M metagenome (GOLD analysis project Ga0247813, IMG submission 180719) | Plant litter microbial communities from Arlington Agricultural Research Station in Wisconsin, United States - UWRJ-L169-409C-1 | ecosystem: Environmental > Terrestrial > Plant litter >... | reverse complement strand
TGAAACAATTTTAGCACATTGTTGCCAATTACATTGCGTTTAAGCCAAATGGCTAAAATTGTTTCATCATCCGGGCAAGTATCTCCAAAGAGTTCAAAATAACGGTTACCCAGCGGACTTGAAGCATTTGCCGTTCCTGGATGCAAGGTATAACCTGCGGAAGCAACTTTAGTACAAGCCGCCAGACATTCTGCCCATTTAGCTGTTCCAGTGTAAACCCCTGCATTGAGGTACATTTTGGCTAAGAAAGTGTAAGCCGCCCATTTATTAAATCTTCCATAAAAGATGCCACCTTTGGTTTCTGGTAATAGATCGGCATTAGCCGTAATCTCACCAACAATCCAGTTGAAAATTTGGGTTCTGGTTTGCGTCTTTAGCTGAGCAGTAGTTACATTGTTGTCCGTGTAAAAAGGTACATCACCGAAATCATCTATTAACAGGTAATAAAACCAGGCACGTAATATCTTAACCTCGGCTAGTTTAGCGGCAGGTGCATTGGCTTTTTCCAGTTGCTCTACTGCCAGGTTCGCCAGATAAATAGAATTGTAGCAGGCATTCCAAGTGGTATTGATTTGACCTAATGCAGGCGTCCAGGCACGGGTGTAAAGCCACGCATTCTCAGGCCCCCAGTCACCGCTTACACGATGCGGCACCACCTGTTCATCTGTACACATATTGTTGGTATCATAGTAACCGTTATCTCCGCCCCCAAACTGAGGCATACGAGCATACACGCTCGCTAAAGCAATATCGGCACCTTTAGGATCTGCAAAGAACTGATCTGCGGTGTATTTATCGTAAACGTTTTCATCAACTTTGGTGCAGCTCTGAAACATCATACCTGTACCTATTATCGCTGTGATTATTAATTTTTTCATGATTTTCTATTTTAAGATAATATTCAGACCTAAAGCAATATTTCTTACCCTTGGATAAATTCCGTTGTCTCCTCCAGTTTCTTCGGGGTCGATTCCAGAATACTTGGTAATTAGTGCCAGGTTTTGACCAGTAAGCGAAAAGCGTACAGAGCTGATGTGTTTTGATTTTGTTGTGGGAATCCTATATCCCAGGTTCACATTCTCCAAACGGATGAATTTTCCGTCTTCGAGCCAGTAGTCTGATGCCAAAGGATAAGCTGAGGTGAAAAGATTATCGTCTATTGCGCTTTTCAATAAATTAGATCTTCCAAGATTTTCCAGAAAACTTAAATTTGAACGCAGGGCATTGAATAGCTTGTTCCCCCCAGAACCGCGAATTAATATAGAAGCGTCAAAGTTTTTGTAGCTAAAGCTTGGTGTAAAGGCGAAGGTATATTTTGGCTGTGTTTGGCCTGCGAAGATTCGGTCGGGGCTGGTTGCAGCTGCATCAATACGACCATTTTTATCCTGATCAACAATAATCTGGGTGCCATTAGCGCTTGCGCCACCATGCTGCAGAATGTAAATTGAACCGATGGCTTGACCAACCACTAAGTATGCATTTTGTCCGCCATAAGGAACATTGTTGGTAATTAATGGAACTCCGTTTAGTGAGCCGCTTAAGTTGAGTACCTTTGAATCCATTAAAGTTACATTTCCGCCAAGCGTTAGTCTTGTGGAGTTATTGCTAATCAGATCATAGTTCAAAGCCATTTCTATACCCCTGCCTTGTATGCTACCCACATTAGCCTGAATTGACCCAGTTGGAAAAGGCGGCTGAGGAACCGTATAGCCATACAACAATTTATCGGTTACATTTTTATAAATATCGAAACTTCCGTTTAAGCGGCCTTTCAACAACGCAAAGTCAAGCCCGATATTGGTCGATTTCTTTTGCTCCCACTCCAGGTCCACATTTGCATTTTGAGTAACCCTAAAATTGGTTTGCACATTCCCGGCAAAATATACCGTTCCCGATCCTTGTACGATTTGCAATGATTGTAACACACTTAAAGGCTGTTGATTCCCAGTAATACCAAAACCGCCTCTCAGTTTCAATACAGTAAAGATATTAAGGTTCTTCATAAAAGGCTCCTGGTCAATCTTCCAGGCCAGTGAAGCTGAAGGAAAATTCCCCCATTTATGATTAGCACCAAACACCGTTGCACCATCTCTTCTAAAATTGGCTGTCAATAGGTATCTATCTTTGAAAGAATAATTTACACGGCCTAACACGGATACAGTTCTGCGTTGATTGCGGTAAGATGAATAATCGCCAGCCTGCACTTTAGAAAAATCACCCAAGCCAAGGTTATTATAAGTTGCCAAGTCATTAACAAAACCTCTAGCCGCGCTTCCGCTTCCAGAATCCATTTGCGCCTGCCATTCATAAACAGCGGCAGCGTCGACATGATGATCGCCGAAATCCTTACTATAATTCAACTGGAAATCCATCAATTTGTAATCCGAGTTGTTATTATTGACACTTGCATAACCTTTCTGATCGATTGCAGCGGCAACTGTGGAAACCGCTGGGGTATAATTACCAGAAGTTCCATTGGTTTTCTGCCAACTACCAAATACCTCGGCAGAAAGGCCGCTGATGATCTTGTAATTAATGCGCATCGACCCCAGCAGACGGTTAGTTTCAGATTCACTGATAATGTTGTTTGCAGCTGCCAATACGTTCAAAGGCTGGAAAAGGTTCGGGTCTGTAAAGTAACTTCCGTCTGGACGATACACCGGATCGGTAGGTCTTGAGATGTAAGCATTGGAAATTAAGTTAGACGTAAATGCAGCACGTCCAATGGAGCCCGGGCTTCCGTTGTTTTGTGAATTGGTTCCATTTAACGTCATTGTAATGGAGAGCTTATTATCCAGAGCTTTTTGGGTAGCCTCAATGCGACCAATAAACCGTTGATTATCTGAGTGAATCACAATGCCATTTTGAAGCACCATACCTAGTGAGGCTCGGTAAGAGAAATTATCACTGCTTCCTCCTAAGGTTAGCGTGTGATTCTGGGTGGTACCATTACGGGTGATCAGCCCAAACCAGTCGGTATCGGCTCCGAAATTAGAAGTAGCTGGGATGCCCCGAGCCGCAGCCTGCTGTGACCATTCGGCTGCTGTAAGCATTTCGAGTTGTCTGGTAACCACATCTACTGAAGAATTCGCGTTGTATTCAATCGATGTACCACCCCTGCTCTTCTTCATCGTCACAATTAGTACCCCCGATGCCCCTCTGGAACCGTATATTGCGGTAGCAGAAGCATCTTTAAGTACCTCGATACTTTGAATTTCCGTTGGAGGAATCTGGTTTAAAAAACTTACATCTCCTTGAACCCCATCGATAACGACAAGTGGATTATTATTGCCCTGAATCGAGGTAATGCCCCTTATCTTTATATTAGGTGCACTTCCTGGCTCACTACCCGTTTGGGTGATGACTACTCCAGCTGCTTTTCCTGCAATCTGTTGCAACGGGCTTGTTATGGCTCCCTGATTGAAATCTTTACTCCCTATACTGGCCACCGCGCCGGTTACATCAGACTTCTTAGTTGTGCCATAGCCGACAACCACCACATCAGAAAGTGATTTTGCATCCTGCTTGAGTTGGATGATTGCCTCTTTTCCCGAAATTAAAGTGCGTTCCGCAGGATCGTAGCCCACATAGTTTACGATTACGGTCAAGGCAGACTGACTGCTGCTTAACTGGAACTCTCCTTTAGAATTGGTAGTGGTCCGCTGAGTGGTTCCTTTAACCTGCAGTGTGGCACCAGCCAAAGCGTCATTATTTTCATCCACAACCCTTCCATTGAAAGCCGATTGTTGAGAAAATCCGATGCTGGAGATGAATAGACAAAGTAGGGTTAGCCCATACTTAAAAAAGTAAAAGAAGTAGTTTTTTCTCATAATGATTTTGTTTACTATTTGGTTATTGCGCTGCTGAAATGGCTCTCAGCGAATGCAAATCAAAGTAAAGAGAGTTTTAAAGCATCCACAATAGCAGGAAATCCAAATATTAAAAATAATGAACTCAACAAATCATTAAAACACTTGTAATCAATATATTAAATCAAAATTCTTACCAGTAATATATAGATAAGTACGGGATAATACTATCGTTTATGGGCGATATATATTAAAAAAAGAGATACAAATCCAGCAATGAAGCCGTTCTGCTACAAATTCATTCAAGAGAAGAATAAATTGAATTTAGTGAGAATCAAGGCCTGAACAAGGAGAACAATTGAACACGCATTTTAGAACTAAAACTACGAATGGAAATCTACTGGCAGATCGTTTTTCACCGTTCTTATGCTCATGATTTTTTCCTTGAAGATATCATTGGCAACTAAAGAGCGGTTCTTGACTTTCGTTTTGTAGGTGTATATGGTATTAACCGAATAATTTAAAATTTTTGCAATGGTTTCGTTTTCATCAATTCCAAGTCGAATCAGTGCAAAAATCCTGAGTTCATTATTCATTAGTTGACCAGGTGAAGGAAGGGTTTTATCTTTTTCAGCAAACAAGGCGTTAAAGTCTAAAATAAAATCGGGGAATAAATTTAAAAATACTTCATCAAATCTCTGAAAGAAGCTTTCTCTTTCAATATTCGTATCCATTCGCTTTACCACAATCTGTAACTGATCATACTGTTTTAAATGGGCAATTTTTTCCAGGCTTCTTTTCAGCTTTTCCAGCTTATCAATATAATCAGAATGGATGTTAAAGAACTGACCGATGTATTCCTCTTTGATCAGGTTGACCTCATCAAGTTTTCTATTCGTCCGTGTTAAAGATCGGTTAGCAACATCAAGTGAGGCATTTATTATAAGCAGTTCGGCGTTTGCATGGTTTAAGTCGTGGTTTTTTTCCATTATCAACTTATCGGCAATACGGATTTTCTTTAATTGCCTAAAAGTTTTTGAAGCAAAATATATCGTTAGAATAATCAATAATGTAATAATCGATGCATAAATTAGAAGAGACTGTTTCTGCTTTTCGATGTCGTTTATTTTATCTTTTTCAATTATGGGCAGAATATTACTGATTTCGACTTTTCGCTGCTTTGCACCGTAGAAGTTATTATCTTCAATAGCGCTATGAATATAATTAAAAGCCTCTTTTGTTTCGCCTTTTTGGTAGATGTATTCAGCAAGCTTAACCATTGCCAAAGATTCTTTTATAGAATGTGTATTATCGAGAATAGAAGACTTTAAAAGATAACGTAAACCAAGTTCTGGCTTATTAACACTGAAATAAAGATAGCTCAGGCAGCTATAATTAATGGCGCTATCGCGATAAGATAATTTAAGCTTGAGTAATGATTCGTATGAACGGATAGCCTGACTAAATTGCTTGGCTCTGAGTTGCTTTAATCCTATTCCCGACAGATATTCATAAGATCCTTTACTATATTTACTCATGATTGTATCACAATACTTCAAGCCTTCAGCCCGGTATAGTTCGCTAAAATCATGAATTTTATTATAGTCTGTCAAATCGAAATTTGCACGGGCCATCAAAAAATAATATTCAAACTTTTGAGCTTTGTTTAATACTTCAGGATTAACACGCTTTAAGGTATCTATACCTTCCTTGAACATACCCGAAGAAACCAATACGAAACCTAAGTTGACTTTAGAGTAGTTTATTTTTTCATTATCATTTAGAAGCTTTGCGTAGCTGGCAACTTTTTGACTGTACACATAAGCTGAATCGTGGATAAAGGATTTATATGCATTAAATAAATTTAGGTAGGCCTGGTATCTTAAATTCGGGGATTGGTCATTTGACCTCAGTTTTCCCTCAAGTTTACGAATGCTTGACCATTTACTTGCATCCAACTCTTTTTTATTCTGCAGAACATCTTTTAACACACTTTTTAAACTGTCAATATTCTCCTGAGACTTTGCTTCGTGGCCAGTTAGACACAGCCAGAGGGACAACATAAAGAAGATCAATATTTTTCCAGTTTGTAGGTTGTTATTTTTCAAGAGGAGCATTGATTTAAACTGTTTTACCCGGGAAGCTTTTGAAAATAGCTTTTAAAAGCTACTAGTTATATTTGGCTAATCAAATATAGCAAAAGCTAAGGAAAAATTATTTTATAGTGTTTATGTTACAATAACAGCCATTATTGTGCTGTCAAATTATTCAGAGCACTAAGCAAATCCTAGAAAACAGCTGAATAAAAATCACTCAAAGAGGCTATTATCAAACAATTATTGAATCCAAGTGTATTCTATAAATGAGCGTAAAATTCATGGTACCCTTGTTGCTTTTTAGTATTGGCTGCCACAACTCCAATCCCAATCAAGGTTCTGGCGGGAATAGGGTTGAAAAACAGACAACATTGTCAAGTTCAGGAATCATGGATTCCACCAAATCACTTATAAATCAATCCATTGCCTTGAAAAAAGAACTAAAGGAAGGAAAAATTAGTCGTGCAGCATTTGAAAAAACTAACTCAGACCTGATGACATCCTATCATACGTTGTACAATAGTTTATCCCCAGCCGATACACTGATCATAACTCAATATAAAAAAGAAAAAGAAGTTTTGAAGGATAGTCTTAAAAATACCAATGCTCCAAGATGGAAATAGATAAAGATAAAAGTGGCAATTTGCCGCAGACAACAGGCAAACTTGCCAATTGGTTCATTGGACTGTATAACGTTTTTGGTTTTATTGGAAGATTTTTCAAAGAAGCTTTTCTTCCTCCTTACGAATTTAAGGAACTCATGCGGCAATGTTACGAGATTGGCTACCGTTCTGCCTTGCTGATTTCCACAACTGGTTTTATAACTGGTTTGGTTTTCACCAAGCAATCCAGACCGTCTTTGTCAGAATTTGGTGCCACATCGTGGTTGCCGTCGTTGGTGGGCATTGCATTACTTCGCACACTTGCTCCGCTTTTGACAGGGCTCATTGCGGCTGGTAAGGTAGGTTCTAGTATTGGTGCAGAGCTGGGGTCGATGAAAGTGAGCGAGCAAATCGATGCCATGGAGGTTAGTGCAACAAATCCGTTTAAATTTTTGGTTGCTACCAGGGTTTTGGCGGCTACCATAACCATGCCTATTCTAACATTTTATACCGCAATGGTTGGCATGCTTGGCGCACTGCTGAATGTGTCTGTTAATGAAGGGACAAGTGCAACAACATTTTTTCAGAGCGCACTGGAAAGTATAACTTTTTTAGACATTATCGCATCCACGATAAAGGCGATCCTCTTTGGCTTTACTATCGCAATCGTTGGATGCTACCAGGGATACCATTCTTCAAAAGGTACTGAAGGGGTTGGTAAGGCTGCAAATTCAGCCGTCGTTACAGCCATGTTCCTGATTTTTATAGAGGAGGTTGTGTGCGTACAAATTTTTAGTCTTTTTAATTCATAACCACACTATGATCTCAAAGAGTATAACAAATCCGCAGAGCGATAAGGTTATTGAAATTAAAGGTTTAAACAAGGCTTTTGGTACTTATCAGGTTTTAGAAAATGCTTCCCTGGATTTATATAAAGGTGAAAATCTTGTGGTTTTGGGAAAAAGCGGTACTGGAAAATCAGTGCTAATTAAAATCATTGTAGGCCTGCTTTCTCCAGATAGCGGGAGCGTTATCGCATTAGGACAAAAAATCGACGAAATTTCTTATCCAGAGCTTTTAAAGCTTCGGTTAAGAATTGGATTTTCTTTTCAAAACAGTGCTTTATACGATAGTATGACCGTTCGGGAAAACCTGGAATTTCCTTTGGTTCGCAATGAGCGAAATAAAAGTAAAACCGAAGTGAATGCACTGGTTGAGGAGATGCTGGACGCCGTTGGACTTTCGCAAACCATAAACCAGATGCCCTCGGAACTTTCTGGCGGACAGCGAAAAAGAATTGGCATTGCCAGGACTTTGATTTTAAAACCTGAAATTATGCTCTATGATGAACCTACTGCTGGCTTAGATCCTATAACTTCAAAAGAGATCAATAAACTCATCAACGATGTTCAGGAACGTTATCACACCAGCGCAATCGTGATCACACACGACCTTACCTGCGCGAAAGAAGTGGGAAACAGGGTGGCAATGCTGGTCGACAGGCGTTTTGACAGACAGGGAAGTTTTGATGACATTTTTACTAAGGGCGATAAACAGGCCCAACCTTTCTTTGATTACAATTTTATACAATAAGCATGAACGATAACAGAAAAAAAATTACGGTCGGCATTTTCCTGGCCATTGGGATACTGATATTTGTAGTAGCCATATTCACCTTGGGGAGTCAAAAGAAAACCTTCGTAAAAAGCTTTAACCTAAGCGTGGTATTTAATGATATTCAGGGCTTGAAGAAGGGAAATAACGTTTGGTTTTCTGGTGTAAAAATAGGAACCATAAAAAAGATTGATTTCTATGGGAGCTCACAGGTTAAAGTCCTGCTTAGTATTGAGGAAGATGTTCATAAATATATCCATAAAGATGCTGGGGCCAGCATTGGGGCTGATGGACTGATCGGAAACAAGATTGTGGTATTAACTGGTGGAACACCAAAATTCCCTTTTGTTGAAGACGGAGATATGCTTAAAGTAAATACCTCGCTTTCAACCGACGATATTATGAAGACTTTGCAGGTGAACAACAAGAACCTGGTTGATGTAACCTCTGATTTCAAAATACTTTCCCGTAATTTGATTGATGGAAAAGGTGCCGCGGGAGCGCTGCTGAGTGATGAGCAACTGGCGCAGAATTTTAAGTCAATGGTATCGAATTTAAATCGAACTTCGCTTGTTACCTCAAAGGTAGCTATGGACTTAAGTGCCTTCAGCAAAACGATGAACACCAAAAACGGATTGATGGATAAGCTGCTGACAGACACTGCAGTGTTTTCCAGATTAGAGCGATCTGTTGGAAGCTTACAAAAAACTACCCAATCAGCAAGCGTAATGGCCGCAAATCTGGAAGCCGCATCAGGAAAACTTAAGACATCAGACAATGCTGCAGGACTGCTGCTCAACGATGCGGCGACAGCCCAACAGGTAAAAACCATCATGTTAAACCTGGAAAAAAGCAGTAAAAAACTTGATGAAGATCTGGAAGCCCTACAAAGTAACTTTTTACTGCGTGGTTTTTTTAAAAAAAGAGCTAAAGATTCCTTAAAAACAAAAAACAATTAAATTATTTAAACCCAAATGCAGGGTTCAAACGTTACGCTTTAAAATAAATAAGACGGGCTAGTTGAAGACTTATATTATTCGACGGAATGTTTAACTGAGAAACTAATTATTAAAAAATGAGGAACAACTGAGATCGTTCGATAAGAATATAAAAATAGCTGACAGATGCCGATGACGCCATTGTAGCCATCAATATAATTTATGGAATTGTCTGCTTTGTCTTTATTGATTCCCTGAAATGGAAAAATATTTGGCTTCGAAAATAATCAGTGTAATAGACTATATTCTGGAGTCATCAGCTTTAATATGCTTGCGATAACGCAAGAATAAAATAACCAAAATCACCAGATATGGCATACAAAATAGAATTCCTGGCCAAGGTTGATCCCACATCGCTAGCAGTGTAAAAAACACAAAAACGACTGGAAGAAAAAAGAAGCTCAAAGCACTCCACATTAGGTTAGATCGGACCCGATCATTAAGATTCAGAAAAATAGGAAAAGTTCCCAAGCCCAGGCAAAAGTTGACACCAATAGCTATTCCATAGGGAAGGTTTCGGAAGTCTGAATCAGCATTACCTATCAGATTGAGTGACAACAATATAAATACGCCAATTAAACTAATGATAGACGCAGATAAAAAGCACATAATAATCAAGCCCAGATATTTCATATTTAAAGCAAAAGTTTACTAATACGAACGAACAAATAACAGCAATGTTTGGATTATTTTAATGTAATGACCTGGAATGATTTAACGTTCCATTTTATATTATTTGCAAAATGTAGTTGGGTAATTTATTTCATATCTGCTTTCAGTTAAATTACATAGATATGCAAGAGCTTGTTGAAGGTTTGGCTAAATGGACCGAGAGTAAGAATGCATCTTTCTGTCAGCGTACCTAACAATATAAGTGAATAACCGAATTACCTTGCAACAGTTGGAATCATCTCCAACGGGGAATCAATACATCTCATTTATCCAGATAAGAACTGCTAAAAACATTTGTATTTGTTATTGGGTTTATAAATAATGAGACCTACTAGTAAACTTGACTATAAGAAAAGGAATATTATTATTGGTGCTTACAGTGGAGTACTAAAAAGACTTTAAGGTATATGAAAAAAATTGTTTTTTTTGGCAATAGCCTTATCGCGGGATATGGATTAATTAACCCATCGACTGAATCTATACCAGCCTTGATTGCTGGAAAACTGAGATCTGCTGGTATGGAATATGAGGTAATCAATGCAGGAATTAGCGGAGACACCACAGCTACTGCCCTGGATAGACTCGACAGGCATTTAAAAGGAAATATCGACATTTTTGTCGTCGAACTTGGTGCAAATGACTTTTTACGAGGTGTAAGCCCACAGGAAGTTTCACATAACCTGCAAGGCATCATATCCAAAGTGATAACCTTTTGCCCGCAGGCATCCATTATGCTACTGGGGATGGCACTACCAGAGTGGGCACATGGCATCCATGGCACACAAAGCCTGGCTTACCAAAACATTTATAAAGACCTTGCGGCAGAAAACAATATTTCCCTTGTGCCATCCTTTTTAAAAGGAGTAGCTGGTAAACCTGGGCTAAACATGCCTGACGGTGTACATCCGCTTGCGGCAGGATACCAAATTGCAGCAGAAAACATTTGGCCAGAACTGTCTAAACTCATCAACAGATTGCTCTAAACCAATACTTCCATGAAAAAAATTACAAAAAAAGCCAGGATTCAGGAAGGCGAAAAATTTGAAAGTGCAAAAAAGCTTGAGTTGGAAGGGGCCTTTGCTGATGCTGTAAAAATTTATCAAACTATAATAAAGCGAAATCCAATCCATATCGATGCGGTTTCCAGACTGCTTATTCTTTACAGGAAAACAAAAGCCATGGACGCAGAAATTGAACTTTTGAAAAATGCAATTTCCTCACATGAAAACCACATTGAGGAGGCACAGCAAGAATGGATCGATAACCATCAGGAAATAGCTGAAGATTCCCGTCCCCTGGCCCAGATTCTTGGATTGCTCAATGCCAAGCACCTGCCATATTATGAACATGAAGTACTTCAAAAATGGACACGGCGTTTAGCCCTATTAAAACAAAGGCGGGATAAAAGCAACAAGAAAAAAAATGTTGTCCGAAAAAATAAAGATCGCAGTCCTGAAAGAAGCGAGATAAAAAAATAAATGGATTGTAGAATTAGTCAAAAAGTGTCAGGTCAGGGCCTGAAGGATTGTTGTTATTTTCATCTTTATTCCGTGCATTATTTATTTTTGGATCAACCTGCCAGCCCTTTAGCAATGAATTATCAATTGGATGGAGGACTTTTAGCCGCTGCTCAACTGGGAGTTCACGGTCCAGCCAAACTGCACTTTCCGCCTGCGAAAGAATACATGGCATGCGGTCGTGGATTTTTCCCACATAGTTATTAGCCTTCTGCATAATCATTGCACATGAAGGGATCACAATACCAGTACTTGGATCTTTCCAGCTGTCCCAATAACCTGCCAAAAGTAATATATTGCCATCTTTCCTTTCGAAGAAATAAGGCTGCCTGGTCGTTCCGTTACGGTCCCATTCATAAAAACCCTCTACTACAAATACACAGTGCCTTCTTCCAATCAGCGGACGGTAGGTAGGCAGGCTGTGCATGGTTTCTATCCTGCAGTAGGTTGTCGAAAATTTAGGTACCTCTTTCGCTCCAGATGGAATCAGTCCCCATTTAACATAATGCAATCTTCCTGGCCTGGCATCCAAAATTACAGGCATATCCGTTCCTGGAGGACGGTTTGTATCCTTTTCCCTGGCATCTCCTCCCAGCAATATGCCTGCCTTTGCAGCCATTGCCAAACTCTCTCCAATTAGTGTTCTTCCGCACATATCTTTATTTTACCTTTAATTAAATAACCTTGATGATATCGGCCCACCTGGTGGTGTAGCCTTTTGACAAATACTCATGTTTCAACCGCCACTTTTTCTCATATCCTTCTGTGGCCATCCTCAATGTACCCCTACCATAGGCGAGGTTCAGCTTGTCGAGTACCTGAGATACCACATCTTTTTTTCCGTTATCATGGGGAGCAAATACATTTAACTGTAGCTCGCTTTCTGGTACCAAACCACTGGCAATCACCCCAGCCTTTCTATATTTTACCCCATATTTGAAAAGCATTGCAGACACGCGTACTGCTATGCTGACCAGGTCTGATGTACTGTTGCTTGCGATCAGCAGCTTATGAGTATGGCTGGGAAAATGCTGTGGATGGTCTTCCCTGTTCTTATTGGTATAAAGGAAAACCTGTAAGTATAAACACCGCAAATTTTCTGCCCTAAGCTTTTCAGCCAGCCTGCTTGCATATAGCGTCAGGGCTTCGGCCAGGATATCAGGATGCTCGATGTAATTCCGAAAAGACCTGCTCACCGTAATTCCCTTTTTAGTTTCCCTAACCGCATCAAGCGGAATAACTGGTCTTCCCCAGAGTTCATTCCACATTCGCTGGCCTATAATGGTCATATTCTGCTTGAACCACATTTCTGGCATCTCCCTCAACTGTCCAGCGGTAGAGATGTTAAGCTGCTCAAACTTTTTATAATGCTGACGGCCCACACCCCAAAGGTCATGAACGGGAAAGTCTTTAACTGCTGCACTTATTTTTTTATCGGTATCCAGCACCATCACCCCACCAGCCTTTTTTGAAAGTTTGTTTGCAAGTTTTGCGAGGGTTTTGGTTGGAGCCACACCTATCGATACAGGAATACCTGTATTACGGATCACAGAACTCCTGATGACTGGAGTATAATTTTCCAGATTCCTTATACCGCCAAGCCAGCCAAATGCCTCATCAATACTGTAGACGTCAAGCCTGGGAAACCAGCGACCAAGATTGTGCATTACTCTTTCGCTAATATCACCGTACAAAACGTAATTGCTGGAAAAAACATGGATATCGAACTTTTTGATCAGATCCCTCACCAAAAATTCAGGGTCACCCATTTTTATACCACATGCTTTCGCTTCTTCGCTCCTTGCGATTACGCACCCGTCGTTATTACTGAGGACAACCACAGGTTTTCCAATGAGCTCAGGACGGAAAAGCCTTTCAGCCGAAGCATAAAAGTTATTACAATCACACAGTGCAAACATTGCTGTACCTCCCTCTTCTTAATGTTTTTGGCAATACATTTCTGCACACTGAAGTGACGATTCCCCAGATCTGGAGCGTGCCGATTTCTGTTTCACAGATTGCTTCGGCATCATTTCGCAGGAGGTACGCACCATTCTCTTTCACAAAAAGTCTGCAGCAAAAACTCCCTGAAATAAACGCTATGATAATTGCTCCGTGAATGGGTTCGAGGGAGCGATCGATTACCAAAAGATCACCATCAGATATACCGTATGAGTTCATGGCATCCCCCTGCATCTGAAAATAAAAAGTAGAATGCGGATCTACGACCAGCTTTTCAGAAAGGTCAAGTCTGCCTTCTAAATAATCTGCCGCTGGGGACTGAAATCCCGAAATCTTCTGCTCTGCTCTTTTCTCAAACGACCTGATCATAAACCCATTGCCTTAATGCATATCAAAATTATACTAATTTTTTTAGTAATTAAAATGTATTCGCATATTAAACTACAACCCATTGGAATAATATTAATTAAGTAATTCAAAACCATCTTCTAGGAGATTTGTCTTAGCAAGAGAAGATTGATCTTTAAATCATTTATCAATGGAAAAACTACTTTTATCAGAACAAGTCAAAAAGTTTATGGATTATGCCGTGGATACCCTAAAAGCTATGGATGGTGCACCAGATCATAATGAGCAGGAAAAAGCAGAAGTTTTAAATAGGATTTCAATATTAAAGGAATACCTTAAAGATGTGGAGCGCTCCTATCTTGAAAATTCGCCTGCTGATACTTCTGCACCAGTAGACCCTGGATATATAACCGAGGTAGGTCACAGTTAGAATTTTAAATCAAAGAACATGGCTAAGATAATAAACCTGATTGCTGGCCTTGGTGGAGCAATCGCATTGAATATCGTTCACGAATCATTAAAAAACAAAGGCAGAAATATGCCGCACATCGACGAACTTGGTGAAGAGGCATTGCAAAAGTCAATGAGCTATTTCGGCGTGGAGGTGGGCGATAAACAAGACCTATATCTTTCTACCCTTGCCGGAGACCTTGCCAGCAACGCTCTTTATTACAGTTTTATTGGTGGGAGAAGCAGTCTGATCTGGCCAAAAGCAATTGCATTGGGCCTGGCAGCAGGTTTCGGTGCAGTTAAGCTTCCAAAACCATTGGGTCTTGATCCCGCACCTGTTGCAAGAAATTCCCAAGTGAGCAGCTTGACAGTCATGTATTATCTTTCTGGGGCATTGGTAACTGGAGCACTACTAAAATTGTTAAAACGTTAAGTTCATAATAATACGTTAGATCTAATTTTTAGATATGATAATATTTTGCCTGATTATTTTAGCCTCCCGAATTGCTTTCCTAAAATCGTCTTCAGATTTATATGTCAGGGATGCTAAAGTGATGCGTTCATAAGCTATTTCAAAGCGACTTACTTCGAAAGGCCAAGGAGAAACGATCAGCCGACCATCTTGATGTTGAAAAAACTCATAGGACCGCCCGTGCGGCCCCTGTCCTATTTCTAAATTACGTTTTTCTGGTGGAATCAGATGCTGACAGATGAGCAGGGAGAAAGCATCACAGAATTCCAATAAACTATACGCATAATCTACATCTCCAACTGATATTTGGGCATCTTTAAGCCATTGTTTCTCTAGCTTCTTCAATCTGGCAAGATATTTTTTCGCCATAGGCTCTTCACCATGGGTGAAAGCAATATGTCTGGCAAACAGCAAAGCGATAAAACGGCTTTTGGTCAAAGCCATATCGATCATTCTGCTACATGCGTTCTGGTCGAACTTTGTCATTGCAAAATCGATGGGTCCTCCTGTTGAGGTAAGCAAAGGACTGATGTTAAATTCATTAAATACATCATCATGCTCAGTTGTTGCGATAAGTGTTTCTATCCACCTCCCTGGCCGCTCTGATATCTTCCATTCCGCACATATTTGTCCTGCAAGGAGTCCATGGCACCTTTGGGTAATAATCTCCCAACCTTCCTTAGTGTAATTAACAATCAAAGCCTGAATTCCTTTCTGTTAACATCATATTTTAATTTTGAACTATTAATTTTACCCATACTAGAAATTAAACCGTCAGGCGCATTACTGCATGTTTTTGACATCACTTTAGTTTTTCAAAAAGTAGGATGTGATTTGCATATTGATATAACCTTTTCCGTAAAAGAAAGTTTAAATTAGATTATTGATAAAATTTTTCTTCAAAATCGATGTATTAAATTATACGGCTTATCTCGCTAATTAAAATTACCGAAGAATCAAACATTATCTAAAAGCTTTGGTTAACAATGGATGGACCAGTATATAAGTTGAGGTACAACTCACCGCATGCTGAAAATCACATAAGTTAATGAAGTTAACCTAAAGGCAAGTTCAACAGAATAAAAAACAAATATTAAATATAAAATGCAGGATTTAGACTGGACCAAAATGGTGGTAGGCGAAGAAAAATGGGGATTTCTCATTGAAATTGCCATCCGTACCATATTGATGTATTTTATCATACTGATCGGCTTGAGGCTTTTGGGCAAACGTGGTGTAAGGCAGTTGTCAGTATTTGAAATGGTGGTTATTATTAGCCTTGGCTCCGCTGCTGGAGATCCGATGTTTTACAAAGAAATCGGGCTGATGGTGCCCATTGCGATTTTTGCGATAATAGTGGGTGCCTACAGGCTAACTACCTATTTAATGGCCAAAAGCGAAGGTTTCGATGATCTTGTCGAAGGAAAGGCGACATATATTATTGAACAGGGGATGTTTTCCATAAACGGATTCCGCAAGGAAACACTTGCCCAGGATGAATTTTTTTCCGAGCTGCGGCAGCAGGGTGTATCCCATCTGGGGCAGGTAAAAACAGCCATACTGGAAACTTCGGGGTGCGTCAGCCTTTTTTTCTTTTCCGACGAACAGGTTAAGCCAGGACTACCCATCCTGCCAAAAGAATTTGCCCGTGCGTCAAGTACCATAGATCATAACGGTCTTTTTGCCTGCAGCTTCTGCGGAAAAGTGGAGGCTTTAGACAAAGGACAGGAAAGCGAATGTTCTAACTGCGGGCACCATAAATGGGTAAAAGCGGATGATCAGCCAAGGATAAAATAATCATCCGTAGGATTGAAGTCAACAATTTGAGTCGCCTAAAATGAATTGAATTTCCAGCTTACTCGATTTCTCCTTCTGCAAGTCCTTCCAAAAACCAGCCAGACTTATATTCGAATGGCACTTCGGAATCTGCTGATTCATTGATAACCTTACTGGTAAAATCATGGGCGATTTCCCGATCATGTTCCAGTTGTCTCTTGGCCAAAAGTGCATATTCATTCAGGTCGAAGCCATCCCGAATTACATAGTACGGTAGTCCATTCTGTGTCCATTTGGTTTCGACAAGCCCCTCTTTAAACCTATTTTGATCTGACGGACTGAATTCTTTCTGTTTGTTGTTGCTTTCCATATGTTTGCACAATTACTGTTTGAGATATCGGTTTAAACCATAACAATAGAAGCATTAGATTGGTTTGGGAATAAAGTCGATCATTTAAATACAGTAAAATTCGCACTCCAGAAATATAGCAATAGAATTTAGATAGTTTAGTTGAATCTTAGTGAGAATAATTTCTGATGAAATCTGCCTGGTTACTCCTCTTTCTCACAATGCTGCCTTAGCTGTTTTGGCCCCTGTGGCCAGATAAACGAAGTAGTCTGTTTCTTCCATCCCATTTTCTTATAAAAATTGTCTGCGCCTGGAGCTGCTGTGAGGTTCACAAAGTGATAGTTTTCCAATATACCATTCAGCGTAGTGATCAGGTATTTACCGAGGCCCTTTCCCTGATAATCGGGATCTACAACGATATCGGCAAGCATAGCATAATAGCGTCCATCACCAACTATCCTTCCAAAAGCAATGATATCACCTTGGTTATAAATAAACAAAGTAGAGGTGCTCATTTTGAAGGCTGCCTTAAGCTCATCAGCAATCCTGTATTTCCAGTTTATTTTCTGGAACAGCAAAAGGACGTTATCCCAGTCAATCTGGCTAAGGTCGGGATTTAGATAATATTGATACGTTGTATTGACTTTAACAATCTCCATGGTGAAAAGCTGGCTAAGGATTTACTTTTTTTGAAATATTTAAATTACATTTTTAACGATAACCAATTTTAATGTAAATAGTTTAACAAATCCTGATCCGTGCTAAGGTTTGGTTCTAAATTTAGTGTAATTGAGGTATATAATATCTGGTAACACTAAAAAGAAACGCTGAACTACGGGGTAAAGGAGAAACTATCGGCTGGTGTTATCAACTGCAGAAACATTTAAGCAGTTTAGCCTTCAAATCAGATAGTCAAGTTAGCTTGCCAGCGACAATAAATGTTAGCCATATAGGCATATAGAAAATATAGATTGAGTAAATCGCTCTGTCTATCGGCTGGTGTCCTCAACTGCCGAAACATTTAAGCAGTTTAGCCTTCAAATCAGATAGTCAAGTTAGCTTTGCAAAGATAAATGTTAGCCATATAGGCATATAGAAAATATAGATATAATGACTAAATCGCTCGGTCTATCGGCTGGTGTCCTCAACTGCCGAAATATTTAAGCAGTT
>Ga0247813_10001474_pt1 | contig 17848 bp, 18 predicted proteins | sample UWRJL169409C1_FD_180719 | JGI IMG/M metagenome (GOLD analysis project Ga0247813, IMG submission 180719) | Plant litter microbial communities from Arlington Agricultural Research Station in Wisconsin, United States - UWRJ-L169-409C-1 | ecosystem: Environmental > Terrestrial > Plant litter >... | reverse complement strand
CTAACAACTAACAACTAACAACTAACAACTAACAACTAACAACTAACAACTAACAACTAACTAATCTTACTCCAGGTAAATCCTTCCACATGCTTGCGTTTCAATACTTCTTTCATCGGATTGTTTTTGGGTAAAGATAAATCAGGATCCTCCGTCAGCACGTCTTGCGCGGTTTGTCGGGCGTGTGTGAGAATCACAGAATCCTGTGCAAGATTCGCCAGTTTAAGATCGGGCAAACCGCTTTGCATAGTACCGGCCATGTCACCGGGACCTCTTAGGCTTAGATCCACATCCGCGATTTCAAAACCGTTGTTGGTGCTGCACATCGTATCAATGCGTTTGCGCGCATCGGCGCTGAGTTTGAAGTCCGTCATCAAAATGCAATAGGATTGATCGGCGCCTCTGCCTACACGGCCGCGTAACTGGTGTAACTGTGACAAACCGAAACGTTCCGCATTGAAGATGACCATGACGCTGGCATTTGGTACGTTCACTCCTACTTCAATCACTGTAGTAGCCACCATGATCTGCGTTTCATTTTTAATGAAGCGCTCCATTTCGTAGTTTTTATTTTCATTCTTCAGGCGCCCATGCACCATGCTTACGCTGTATTCTTGGAATGCATTTTCTATGCTGTCAAATCCATCGCTGAGGTTTTTCAGATCCATTTTTTCAGATTCTTCAATCAATGGGAAAACGACATACACCTGCCGGCCTTCCTGGATTTGTTTGCGCATGAAGCCATACACTTTGAGAATGTCTTTGTCGTATTGATGCAACGTTTGAATGGGCTTTCTTCCGACGGGTAATTCATCGATCACAGACACATCCAGGTCGCCATACAAGGTCATGGCCAGCGTACGGGGAATAGGAGTAGCAGTCATCACCAAAATGTGCGGAGCAAAACGGGAGTTTTTCATCCAAAGCTTGGCCCGTTGTGCAACACCGAAACGGTGTTGTTCATCGATGACACACAACCCTAAATTTTTGAATACGACCGGATCCTCCAGTAAAGCATGTGTACCAATGATGATATCAATGCGGCCTTCTGCCAGGTCTTCTAAAATGGGTTTGCGTGCGGCTTTTTTAGTAGAGCCTGTAAGCAATACGGCTTTGATGCCTGCGAGCTCCGCCCAGGCTGAAATGGTGGCATAATGTTGCTGCGCCAAAATCTCTGTCGGTGCCATGATGCAGGACTGTGCCTCATGGTCGGTGCCGATGAGCATGCAAAGGAAAGCGACGATTGTTTTCCCGCTGCCTACGTCTCCTTGCAGCAAGCGATTCATTTGTTTTCCCGAGCAAAGATCCTGGTAGATTTCCTTGATGACTTTTTTCTGTGCGTTGGTTAAGTCAAAAGGTAAATGACTTTTATAAAATTCCGTTAAGCGATCGGAACCTTTAAAAATTTGTCCACGCGCCGCTTCTTTGCGATTGCCCATTTGTTTGAGCAATTTCAATTGGATGAAAAACAATTCTTCAAATTTCAACCTCGCCATGGCCTTGTCCAAATCTTGCGGACGAGGGGGGAAGTGAATAAATTGGATGGCATCCTTGCGGCGAAGCAGTTTATATTTTTCCAGCACATCCTCAGAAAGCGTTTCACGAATGTAGGGCGCAGCCTGTGGCAGCAGCAATTGTATCGCTTTCGAGATCGCTTTGCTGTCTATGCTTTTTGTTTTTATTTTTTCTGTAAGAGGATATACCGGCACTAAACCTCTTTGTGCAGAGGCTTCGCTCAGGATATCCATTTCAGGATGAGCAATGTTGAATTGGTGTCCATAGGCTGCAGGTTTCCCAAAAGCAATATACTCTGCACCTGGAACGAGCTTTTTAACGACCCAATTGATGCCCTGAAACCAAACGAGTTCTAAGCGCCCTGATCCATCTTCAATGGTGGCGGTCAATCTTTTCTTAAATCCGGTACCGATAACTTTAAAGGTTGACAAGCGGCCGGATACCTGAATATAAGGCATGTCCTCTCTGATCTCAGAGATCTTGTAAATGCGGCTGCGGTCTTCGTGACGGAAGGGATAATACTCCAGTAAATCCGCATAGGTAAAAACGCCCAATTCCGTATTGAGCAATGCGGCCTTTTGAGGACCGATGCCTTTGAGGTATTCAATACGGGTATCTAAAAATTCGGGCATTGACGAGTGGTCAGTGATCAGTTATCAGAGTTAGTAAAGATAAAAAAAATAGTTGTGAGTCACTAGTGGCAGATAGATATTGCAAAGGCTCAGTGAGGATTGTCGCTGAGCCTTTTAAAAAGACTACTTTACCGAAGGTATAGTTTCCACCAGCATTTCGTTGCCGCTCTTATCATAATAGGTGCAGGTCATTTTCTCCATATCTACCACCCATTTTTCTACACCGAGTTGAGCGCTGATCTGGCAAAAGGTCTGGTAATCGGTTTTGCCTTGTTGGTGTTCTTTGAGGTCTTTTTGAAACTGAATTTTGTCGCTGCTTGCTGCGATGGTCAAAGGCGAGTACTTGGGTCCGGATAGCAGTTCGTTACTGTCTTTTCCGGTGAAAGCAGTATGCCCATCTGTAACATACGTTTGATATTTTATAATACCTAATTGATGAATCTCCTGGATGTATTTCGGAAAATCTGCACCGCTTTTTACTTTGGCATGAGCCGTTTTAAGTTGTTCTAGCATAGTCATACTGTAGAGTTTTTAAGATTAACATTTTCATTGTTGTAAGACAAAGCTCGTGTATTGTAAAAAGGATTGATTGTAAAAAATCGTTTTTTATTATTTCCCGGAGAAAAAAGATTCCGGTGTTTCTCCGGTGAAATGTTTGAACTCTTTAATGAAATGCGCCTGATCGTAGAAACCGGCTTCATAGCCTATGGCGGTAAGCGCTTGCTTAGGCGAATAGTTTTGGATGGTATGTTTGAAGCGAACAATAGAAGCGAATTTTTTTGGAGAAGTACCGACTACCTGGCGAAACCTCTTCTCTAAAGGACTTTGGCTGATGTGTAATTGTGCTGCTAACTCTTTGATGCGTATGGCCCCCTTGCTTTTATGGATCAGCGCCAAGGCCGTAAGCACGAGATTGTCCAAGGGGATCTCCCGAAGTCTGGATAATAAGAACAGCTCAATAATTTTTATTTTTTTCTTATCCGTTGAAGCTTCATGAAGTTGTTCTTCCAGAATCAACAATTCGGAACGCAGCATAAAATGATCCAGAGAAATACTTTCCTTGAATAATTCCTGCAAAGGTTCTTTGAAAAAAAGAGAAGCACAACCTTCTTTAAAGTACACCAGAATGGTACCGTATGTGGTGAATTTTTGAATAGACGGAAGGTATCGTGCAATCCAGTCAATCCTGAAGCACTGAGTGGCGTTTCTTTTTCTTGATCAACCAGTGAAATTTTTCCTTTGTATTGAAATCCAATGACCAAACCGGTATCTGGTAAAACCTTGTAGGTGTTTTCTACTTCTGCTTCGGAAATAGCAAAATGTTTCACATAGTTTATGAGGAGACCAGAAGGAAGATAAGTATCAAATCTCATGGTAAGAAACTTACTTGCCAACTTTATTTTTGATGCTGCGCCATTCGTGCTTAATGTTTGTCATTAACAACGCGTTGTCAAATACCACAGAGCCTTTTGGAAAGAGGGTTTCGTCTTCAAAAAAACTGGACTGCACATGCGAAACCTCTAATGGTTTTACCTTCCATTCGTTGGTATGTAATTTCATACCTTCAAAAGAAGATTTGTTGGGAGAATATCCTACAGAACCTTTTTCAAAAAAATCGGAAACATTTTCAAGGGTTTCGAAGATCGAAAGAGGACTGAAGGTGTCTGTTACTTTAGCATCAATGGAAATACTGGTCTGATCGGAGCTGATAAAGCCCACTTGGTAGCGGTTATCCGTTTCTTTTACCTTGAACTTTGCCAGGTAATGTTTTCCTGGAAAGATCCGTCCGCCTACTATTGTATTTAAAACTAAAGAAGTATCTCTGCGAGGAATATAAACGCCTTCCTGCACTTCACCGTTTTCATCCCATTCTACAGCAATGCGGTGTGCTCCATTTTCTGAAGAAACACCTAAAAAAGAAGGGATCCATTTTGGTCTTACATCCTGAAGTCTGATTAAACAGATACCCACAATGGCCTTGCCTTTATATACTTTTGGTCTAAAGGGAGAAGGGATTATTTTCCCTACAACCGCAGGATCAACTGTGAAATTGATCAGTAGTCGTCTATCGATAAGGGTAGGTATGTTCATTCCTTTTGTTTTAGTCTAATATAATAGTTTAACGACAAAAAGTGTGTGCCTACATCCTCCATATTTTTATTGGTCAATGCGATATTGGCACTGTAACACACTTTGAAGTTATCATAACCAAAACCAATTTCAGGTCTTATTCTCAGGCTGTTTTCTCCATTTAAATCGAAATACCAGGGAACGCTAAAGCCTGCATTGATGCCCATGATATTGCACCAGTAGTTTACTTTAGGCGCAAAAATAAAGTCATTCAGAAAATAAGATTCAACGGTATAGCTGCCGCCAAAAGTCATAGGGAATTCATACAGTGTATGCCGGGAGTAACCCAATTCGAGCATAGGATATTGCGACACGTGTACACCAGTAGCTAAACCATGGTAAGTGCCTTGCCACATGGTATTGTCATGGGTTAATGAATCAGACTGGGCATTGGTGTAGAGGAAGCGAAAAAAGAGCAAAAATACCAGGCAGATTATTTTATACATGCTCGTTAGTTCGTAAAATATTGTGGAATCAGCCCTCTGATTTTAGTCAATGTCTCCGGCATGCTTAAAGCACTCATGCCGCCGGATGCGTTGGCATGTCCACCGCCATTGAAGTGTTCGGCTGCCAATACGTTGACAGGATTTTCTTTTCCTTTGGAGCGGAAAGAAATTTTAATGATGCCGTCTCTTTCAGAAAAAACGATAGCGGCTTTCATTCCTTTGATCGACAAAGCGAGATTGGCTAAACTATCCGTATCTCCTTTTTGGTAATTGTATTTGTTCAGTTCTTCCTGAGTCAGGGAAACGATGGCTACAGAATGGTTTTCTAACACCTCAAGTTTTTCACTCATGGCAAATCCTTGCAAACGCAAGCGACCGGCGGTATTGTTGTCGTTGAGGTTTTCATGAACGAGGTGATGTTTGACACCGGCGGCCAATAGTTTGGCTAATAATTCATGTGTACGTGGTTGTACAGAAGAAAAACGGAAACTGCCTGTATCGGTGAGAATACCTAAATACAAAGGGGTTCCGATTTTTTCATCGAGTAAATTTCCGTTACCAGACTGCTCGATCAGTTCCACAATCAATTGCGCCGTAGAACTCACTTCTGTTTCAGAAACGGTGATCGCAGCAAAATCCTGTGGATTTAAATGGTGATCGATCATGATCTTTTTACACGTGGCTGTTTCTAACAAAACCTGCATGTCGCCTATACGATCAGTCGCATTGTAGTCCAGACTAAATATCAGGTCTGCTTTGTCAAACTGTTCTCTTACGGCATCCGGCTGTTCTGTCATCAGCAGGATCGGTGAAGTATTGATCCATTGAAGAAAATCAGGGGCTCCATCGGGATGACAGACTACGGCTTCTTTTCCTAATTTTTCTATAAAGTAAAGTAAACCGAGAGAACTGCCTACCGAATCTCCATCGGGAGATTTATGAGAAGTGATTACTATGTGGGAAGCAGCGAGAATTTCGGTGACAATTTGTTGGTATGAATTCATGAGAGCGGGTTAAGAACTTCTGTAGAGCTTCTTTTTATCAAAGTTACTAAAAGTATCTGTAAGATGATGACGATAATCATAATGTGTTATGTTGTGCTTATTTTTGATAAATCAATAAGCGCAGGTCTTTCAGCTTAACCTCTTGCTTTGCAGGGTTGTTCAGGAAAGCTTTGAAAGTTAATGACTGATTGGGTGTGTTTTGCTTGGGCAATTTAAGAAGACGTTGAATTTTTTTGTTTTCATTGGCCACACCAAGTTTTTGCCACACCAGGGTTTTACCGGTGGAGTCTTTTAGTTCGAAGATCAGGCCAAACAATTGATCCGGAATTTTTTCGTAGGTGAGTGATACCTCAATCAGTAGCTCCTCGTTTGCTACTTCCATGGCGATCAATTCATGATCTTCCAGTTGAACCTTTAGAGAATCGTACCGTTGAGAATTGAGCAGGTGGTAATTGAGGGATTGGCAATATATACTGTCCGATAGTAGCTTATCGTTGCGGCAGGCATGTCTGGTGACTTTGTTAAAGATATGGAGTTCATTTTTTAGTTTTGTCTCACGAAATTTATCGGTCGATTTAGTCAGCGATAAATCTTTTTGTATCGTGTAGAGTTGGTGACCAGAAATAAAATCGTCATTCGATAAATAGTCTACTACTTCTCTGTTGCCATTCATAAAGGCTATTTTTTCATCGCGCGATTCGTTAGTGGTGTTCAGCTTGTTTCCAATAGATGTTGAGAAAGCTGGAATGTTCATTTCATATTCTGAGAGTAAAGAAAGTAGTGATTCATATATATCAAGGTGACTCGCTGTTTGAGAAAACACTTTCGGCGCTTTCAATTTAGGAGAGTAAATGATAAGAGGCACATGGTACTTTTTGAGGTCGTTAGCCCTGGGCAACTCTGACATGGGATGATCTCCGGTGATGATAAAAATGGTGTTCTCAAACGCAGGACGTTTTTTATATTCAGTCATGAAATTTTCTATCGCATCATTGACAAACAATTCGGAAAGAATGTATTTTTTATAAGTGTTAAAGAATAAAACGTCTTTTTTATTTTTAACTTTTGTAAGTAGTCCAGCGAACTTGGTTTCATAGTATGCGGTATCGGAAATGATAAAAGGAGAATGGCTGGTACCTGTAAAATAAATATCCAGTCTTTTTTCCAGAGGCCGCTGATCAATAATTTCCAGGGATTGATTGAAGAGGTCTTTATCGTTATAGCCCCAGAAGAATTGGTTGGCTCCAACGGTTATCTTTTTATATTTTTCATTGAAACGACTATTGTCCACTACCTCATCCACATGGTTGAATTCAAAGTACCTTCCTTTGCTATGGAACCAGCTTCCTTGTCCGTAAAAAAAGGAAGTATGGTATTGATTAGATTTAAGAATAGAAACTAGCGATAGATGGTTAGGATAAATATCTAACTGCGTAAACCCGATTTCTCCATATGGCAGTCCACCGGTAAGCGAAGGAACAGCCGCAAATGAACGTTCACCTAATGTAAAACATCTGTTCCAGTAAAGACTCTGATCCCTCAACTGGCTTAAGTAAGGCATAAGGTCTATGCCGTGGTAAGGGTGTATATAATCGTCGTTTAATCCTTCAACGATAAGCATGACAACGTTTGGTGCGGTATCAAATTCATTGAAAAAAGGTCCGAGCACATTGTCCTTTTTAAAAGTATGCAACAATGGATATGTCGTATTCAGGTAAGAATGGGAAGGGTATAGATCTTGAAAGGCAAGACCGTCTTTTTCTGTGTAGGTATCGTCTTCTTCTTTTGTAAAATATGCAAACGATTGAGAACAGAAATAATGTGCTTTATTTAAGGAAAGAAGGTTGTAGCCTATCAATTCCGATGATTGTGTAAACACACACCCTGCCACACCGATAAGACTCAATGAATAGCCGGTAAAGATTGTTTTTTTGCTCCAGTGTTTTTTCTTGATATACCATACTGCAGCACAAAGCAAGAGCAGTAAAAGTACGAGAGGGGAAAAGGTTCGCCAATGGCTGACGGGTGATGTCTCGACGGTAAGCTGTACTTCCTCAAGGGTATGTTTGTAGAGGAAGATATCCAGAGGCAAAAGCTGGTAAGTGAAATATTGCAGGATGAAATAACTGGCAATGGTCAGTGCACAGATGAGAAAAACAAAGACTGTGTCAGCCCATGCAGAAGAGAATTTATGCAATAGGTAATACAGAGGGAATAGCAGTAAGAAGAGGGTGTTGGTAAAAAAAATGTCAACTAGTAAACCGAAGCATTCGGGCAGGAATAAATCGTTCTGAAAACCAAAATTAATCAAAACTAAAACTGTTTCCAGTATACGAAGCAGAACTGCCGCTATAAGTGCTGACAGGATGATTTTTAAATAGTCGGAAGCTATTTTCATGTAGGGCAAAAAGTTAATTGACACAAGTTAATGATTAGTGAGCACACTGGTGTTTTTTGAGTAAAAAAAACAGACACCGTTAAGGGTGTCTGTAAGTCCATGTGGCAAAGTCTATGTGGTATTATTTCGAAAAGAGTTCGTCGAGATTCCCCATGGCCATAGTGAAGCCTTCTTTGAAGCCTAACTCAATTATTTTCTCTAAATCGGCTAACGTGTCGTATTTTATTTCAATGAATACTGTCGTGCTGGCAGCTGCAATTTCTTTGAACGTATTGTTCCAAAGTGATCTTGGAAATGACGGATCGGTGATGTTTCCATTTTCATCACAAAAGGCGTCCAGTGCGGAGTAATTGTTAAGCGGAGCAATGGATTTATAATCCGCTCTGCACCAGTGAGCCTCTCCTTCAGGGCCTACCATAGCATACAGCCAAGTACCTCCGACTTTAAAATCCATGGATTTCGTTTTAGTTTGCCAAGGTCTTGGTGCCCACCATTGATCCAATAATTCAGGCTGAGTCCAGGCTGCCCATACATTGGCAAGCGATGCAGCAAATGTTCTTTCTACTTTGATTTTGTTGTTTTCCTTATCCACGGAAAAATTCAGCGTAAGATTACTGTTCATTTTTTTTTGAGTTTAGGTTAGCAAGTACTTGATCCAGTTGATTGAAACGTGTTTCCCATTGTTTCCGGAGTTGATCCAGCCATTTGTCAACTTCTTTCATTTTTTTAGGATTGAAGTGGTAATAGATTTCTCTTCCTACTTTTTCCTGTTTGACCAATTGGCATTCGGCCAGTATTTTAATGTGTTTTGATACTCCTTGTCTGGTAGAATCAAAATGTTCGGCCAGTGCATTCGGTGTCATAGCCTGTGCCGCTATAAGCACCAAAATAGCTCTGCGTGTTGGATCTGCAAGGGCTTGAAAGACGTCTTGTGGCATAGGGTAAATCGTAATACGCAACTAATTGGTTGCAATATAAATGCAACTATTTAGTTGCACAAGTACTTCGCTATAATTTTTTCACGAAATTGATGGAATGCACATTTGCACTAAATCTGCACTGCCAATTGCTTGATCAGTACAGATTTTAAAGCTTCGTAATTTCCGGTTTCAACCAATCGAATGGTATCCGAAGCTTCCAATCCACAGGCGTGTGTGGTTATAACAGGTATTCCTCGGGCAACAGCTTTAAGCAGTCGGCGAGGCTGATGTTCCACATAAGTCGGATATACAATCACCTTGATGTCTGAAAAATTGCCGTTGAACTTTTCAATGGCTATGCCTTTCCAAAAATTAGTTTGTTCCAGGCTATGCCCTGTAACAACCAGGCTGAACTCAAGTTCTTCCGCCAGTCTTCTCATTTCGTAGGCACCTTTTCTTCCCAAAGCGGCTGCTGGAAAGAGAATTTTAGTCCCTTGTAATACCATACTTTTTTCTACCGGCATTGACCAGTTGAGTTTTTCTGTTTTGTTAAAGAACAGGGCCGCAATCTCCGCATGCGGTGTGATGATCGTTCGTGCTTTGGTAAGTGCTTTGTTTTCTAATTCAACAAGAGCATGCGGTGCGCGAAAGTCTTTCAGGGTAGGGCTTTCTGTGTACTGTGAATAAGCGGCATCCAATCGCTGGTGCAATTTCTCCATGGGTAGTCGTGTCATCAGCACATCAAAGGTTCTTCCTCCTAAGGCTCCTGTTTCCAATAAAAAGGGAAGCAGGTTTTGTGCAACGACTATATGGTTGGATTCGACAGGAATAAGCCGCGCTGCCTGTTGCGCTATTTTTCTATCAAGGTGCAAACTCAATTCAAAAACATTGGTTGCCTTTTTAAGGCCAAACCGCAGCTTGAGCGCTCTGTATATCCCTGCGAAGGTTGCGGCTTTGACTCTGTTTTTATTCATACCTGACCAGTTGTAACGATCGGTGTTGAATAATCTGTTCGCTTTAAGCGGTACAATAAAATAGTCGTAGGGTGTTGAAATGCGCTGGATGTACTCGTCATACTCAGGCCATTTTTCATCCAGAATAAAAGTAGTCAATGCCTTTCCCAGTTCACTCGCTGTTCTGTCGGGATGTTTAAAACAAGCGAAATTGCCACAAGAATAACAGTCGTTGAGGGTATTCGATTGACGTAAGCTGATTGGTTGATCCTGCTCTGCCGCATTTGAGGGATCGCTTTTAAAAACAACAATTAATTTATCTGCTGTTAATTCGATCTCTATACGGAAACTTTTACGTGAGCGAAAACGCAGGTCTACATAGTTCCATTTTACGGTGGCGTCCCGGTCTTGCTCTGCTAATGAACCTTGAATGACGCGGGTATGCTTATGTCTTTCGATAATATCGAAGTCGGCTTTTAAAGCGGCATCATACAAGGCATTGGACAGTTGACAGAGTCCACCTGCTACTGTAGGAACAATGCATCCTTCACGTATTTCCCTTCCGATGACATAGCCTTTTCCAAAATTAGGATTGCCGATGTGTTTCCAAAAACTGAATACCTCATTGGCTTTAATTTCCAATCCATTCAGCCGGCGTGCGGCTATTCGCAAGTTCTCTATTTTACCTGCAGTCAGGATCCAGTTGTCCGCATTGTCTGATGGATTCCACAGATCACTTTCGGAAAAAGCGACCACGGCTTTTTTGTTCAATAAACCTTCGTCTTTAAAACGCTGTAAGGGAGAAAGCATATTTTTAAGCATGCGTTTTCCTTTCAACACCGTCGATTTAAAACGGAAAATCGATTCATTGATGAGGTTATGTTGTTCAACCAGTTGTTTTTTGTTTTCCACTATTTAAAAGCTTGAACGTTCAATAAAGATTGTTTCTTTGTCGGATAAAAAGCCAATACGGTATACGACACCTAACTTTTTTTGAGCCGTAAGCTCCAGTTCTATTTTTTTATCACTGACTTCATCTGCATCCTCTAGGTATTCCGACGTCATCATTTCCTCTTCGTTTTCTTGATATCCTTTTTGGATGAGCTTGTTTTTTAGCTGCTGCAAATAAGAACTATCAACTTTTACAATACTTATAGAAGTGTAATCACCAAATTGATCAGGGTAAGTGGCGTTTTTATAAATGATATCCCCATTTGCCGGGAAAGGTTCTCCTGTGACTTTCGCAAAATCATTTTCATAGAAATCCTCGTTTGGATAAATGGCTGTGTAGATCACATAAATTAGAATCATTAAAGGTATCAAAGCCAGCCAGTTTAAAAACTTGCTGTATTTCCTTCTTCGTGTAAACCTATAGATTAGGTAGCAAATGCCAAGTGTTAAGCATGGGATCAGAAGTAAAAGGACAAGAAATACCAGAGCAATGTTACCCATTTGCGAGATTCATTATTTTTGTTTCTGGGACAATATATTATTCATGAAGATCTATCTGCCTGGCATTAATTCGTTTTACAAGAAGGTGTATATTATGGTCTTGCCTATATCAATTATAAAAGTTAAAACGGAACAAAAGGGAAATACCACTTTTTGTTCCGTTTAAAATACAAGGTTATTCTTCTAAATTCAAATTACTGGTCGAACAATGCAAGCAGGCGTTCCAGTCCTTGAGGAGAATGAATAGAAGCGGTTTGTTCCAGTGTTAATCTTCCCATTTCCAGGAACCGGGCACACATCTCTTTTTCGTAATGCGCAATGCCTGTTTGTATGTCGCTCAGTCCTTGTTCTGTCAGGCAGCGGCTCAGCACCAAAGCATCCAACATGGCCATGTTCACGCCTTCTCCGGCATAAGGAGGCATCACGTGTGCCGCATCACCGATCATGGTAAGATTGGGTAAAGCTTCCCAATGCTGGTCTAAGGGCATACAGTATTGAGGGCGCGCAATGAAAGGTGATTCGGCTTTTTCAAATAATTGCAACCAGATGTCAGACCATTCGGAAAATTCTCGTTTAAACCAGGCCATCATTTGTTTGTTATCCTTGAAATCAATTCCGCTGTCGCGGTGCCAAAACTCATTTGTTTTACAGCCAGTATAGAAGACCAGGCTACCGTCTCCTTTAGAACTCACAATCAATGATTTTTCATCGCCTAAGGCAAAGATCTTTCCACCGTTTAAGAGTTTGTACAGTTGAGGCACTACCTGAGCGCAATCGTACACCACTCCTTCTACCATGGTCATGCCGGAATAGAACGGTTTAAGGGGTGTAATCCACGGACGAATCCTGGAGTTGGCTCCATCTGCTGCAATGACAATATCTGCCAGGGCAAACGTTCCGTTTTTGAATTCGATTTTCCAGCCTTCACCCAATGGTATAAGAGTAGAAAAATGACTGTCCCAGATGACGGTGTTGGGCTCCAGAGCATCCAATAGAATTTTTCTTAAGGGACCGCGGTCAATTTCAGGGCGAAACCATTCCTGTGAAGAAGATTTTTGTTCGCTGTCGTCAAACAGAATCGTCGCCTGTTTATCGACGATGCGCAATTGGTCTGCGCCAGGACGGAAGTTGGCCTGAAAGGCATCCATAAGTCCGGCTTCCTTCAATGCCAGTAGCCCGGAGTCTTCATGGAGATCCAGTGTAGCGCCCTGAACCCTGACGTTTCTGTGAAGGTCTCTTTCGTATACGGTGACGTTTGCACCTTTGAGTTGTAAAAGTCTTGCGAGCGTCAATCCACCCGGGCCTCCGCCGACTATGGCGATTTTTTTATTGTGGAGCAGCATGTTTCAGAATGAGTTTAGTGTATCTAAAACTACTTCTTCGACAGGGTAGAAAATTGTATAAATCGGTCGTTTTTATTTTTTGCCAATTCTTTAGGTGTGACGCCGGAATATTTTTTGACATCTTTTATGAAATGTGCCTGATCGACAAAATTTTGTTCGGAAAACAACTTGCCCTCTTTGATATCACCAAAAGACGCCCTGTACCTTAAAATGGTAGAATACGTTTTTAACGAAAGCCCAAACCATTGGTTGAAATAACGATTGATCTGTCGGCTGCTCCATCCGACAGCATCTGCTAACTCATGCACCGCCAGAGCTCCCTGAAAAGTGTAAATCAGGTCAAATAGTTTTTGTTTTCTGGTATCTATTGTATGTTTTGAAAGCAGTGCCTGAATTTTTGCGGAAACTTTGCTGCAGAAAGAATCAAAGTCTTGCAGGTCGTCTGGTCCAACGCCCCAATAGTCGGCAGGGATTTGAATGACGGCATCAGTAAGGTCGGATATGCTTTTATCTAAAATGTATTCAACAGCAGATAGTTTGAAACTGACTGCAAATATAAGAGATTGAGCAGCGATTTTTCCGGAAGAGGGAAGGCTTCCTAAGCCTGCAAGAGAAACATGGTAGGGTTCTGTAGCGGAGTAAGAAAAAAAAACATCTACTCTGCCATCAGGAAGTATGACAACCTCTTTTTCTTCATCGGTCTGATTTTGTAATAGCCAAAAGCTTTCTATGTAACCAGATAAGGAAACAGGAGGAAGTTTGGTTTGAAAATCAATGCCGGTTAAAGCCATGTCTCTATTTTAAAAGAAGCTGCTCCAATTCTTTTCTGTTTTGCAGCTCCGGCGCATAAAGTAAAGTTGTACCGTAACTGTAAAAAGCATTTGCCAATTTAATGGTATCGTCATGAATGGATATTTCATTGCTGTAATATTCTTCTGTGCTTCCATCTTCTCCGATCATTATGAACTTAGATGCAGGAACAATAAAGGCGTCGGATTGATATTCTTTGAGTTTCATTTTTTTGAATGTGATTTCAGAAGCTGAAGTGGTGATATCGGTAAGGTATACCGGTTTGTTGTACGTCGTACAATTAGAGCATATCAATAGCTTAAGCTGCGGGAGTATTTTGTAATGTACGGTAATTTTTTGTCCGACTAATTTTTCATGCTCAAACATATCCAGAAAAACTAAGGTATCATTTTTACTTGTCTTTACAGTCATCGCTGTGGTCAGGTAATCGCCTGGCATGATGAGTTCTTCTGCTACCGCTAATACAGTCACGGTTTCTGTAATGATTTTATAAGCGCTATTTGAAGCATCTGCTGCATCAGGAGATAATTGTATAGCGGTATCCGTTGTGCTTATAGTATCTGTTTGAGTCTCCGAAGTAATGGTGCTTTTTTCATTGGTACTCTGACAGGAAAAGCATACTAAGCCGAAGGCCATGTAAAGCAGTTGTATTTTCATGTGATGGATCTTACTTATTGTATTCTTTGGTGTAGATAGCACCGCTATTTGTGAAAATAATTATTTAATTTTGTCTATCTTATAATAGCTGGCGTACTCTCCATATTTCACATAACATTCATAAAAATCTTCGGTGTTATTAGTAACCTTTACAGTAATCGTATCAGATCGATATCCTTTTAGATCTTTTGAAACCAGAATGTATTCCTGATCAGAAAGCCAGCTTATTGCAAAAACTGTTTTGTCTGTCTCATTTTTTGAAGTCTCTATTTGTATGTCTTTTGTTCTGCTTATTTTCGATATACTTGTTTCAAAATTTCCGGTACGCAGGTCGTCCGTATTTCCATTATACGCTGGAAGATCAGCATATTTTGTGTGTTCAAATACTTCTTCCTTTGCCACAAATTTCATGAAGAGAATAAGGGAGTTGAAAAAAACTACAATAATGATAACCACAAGAAAAGTGTTTTGCGTAAATAATGCCCAGGTTTTTTTGAGCGTTTCACTCCCTTTAGAAATGTAGGCAAAGGGTAAAACAATGAGTGCGGTTGGCAATAAAAGTAACACTGGGAAACCATACATAATACCTATGTATGTTAGTTTCCATATAAAATCAAATTCATAAAAAGCCGCAAGAATAGGTTTTATGAGAATAAGCTGCAGGATGCTTAATAAAAGTAACGAGAGAATAAGGACTGCCTTTTTGTTCATGCGTTTGTTTTTCTGTTCCTGTTAAAAGAGTTGTTCTATAATCTTACTTTCTGTTATCCGGCAGGTATCTATAATAGTCCGGTCGTTCGATCACCTCGAAATTAAATTTGTAACCGGTTTCCATTACTTCTATAGCAAAGGGTCGCTTTAAATAAAAAATATGATTGGAGTTGCTTGCGATCAAACTTACGGCGCAGAGTATAAATCCGGTCAATGTCCACAAAACGATGGTCAGTATTTTGGGCGGGTTAATTTTTACACCAAACCTATGAATGCCGTATAGTATAGTAAACCAGAACAAAAGGTAAACGAAGAAATCCAGCATCAATTCCAATACAAAAATCTGTAAAGACAAAGAAGTATGCCAACCCTCACAAACGAAAGGAAGAGGGAAACCGCTAAAGAGCGTTTCAGGCGCATCCACAGGCAATGCATACCACCACTTGGTCACTGTAGCAAACGAAATTATGGTAAGTGGAACGATGAGTTTAACTAGTAATTGTTTCATGGAGAGTTATTGCAATAGATGCTTTGCTATACATACTTTGCCCAACAAAAAGCTCAGGATAATTAATGCGTGACTTGTAAAAGGTATGCTGTAATAAGTGTGTTTTCCAAATATTCCACCTGCGACATGTATAGGTTTAATGCAATTAATGCTTGTAAAAGATTTTTGTCACTAAAAGCTAATTGAGCAAAATCCATCTTTTTTGTGTCGGCGTTTTTCATATACAGAGGATCTTCAAGTCCATCTAACGCAATAGGATAGGGATGAATAAGCCTGGAAAATTTATTTAACTCATACTGAATTTTATATCCTTCTCCATTTCTATTTTCTCCAATAAAAAATTTGTTAATGATGTCTGTTCTATAAGCACCCATGTATTGAGTTTGTTCCATATTCACACCACCTGTTTCAAGGATAATGGACTTTCTAGTTTCTTCTAAATAATCAATAAGTTTTATTTTAGCCTGATGTATAGAATCTAAGTGCAGGACTCGTGGATCAGTTGGATTTTTAAAAGTAATGGTATCAATAAGCTCTTTGTTATAGCGAGTCATCGAGTATCTTTGAATCGTCATTTTGGCTTCAAGATCTATTTCAGAACTTGTGATTTTATCTGCGTCAATTCCGCAGGAGAACAATAATGATAGGGTAAGGAGGAAGGAAATAATTTTTATCATAGCGATAGAAAAGTATAAATACTATTATTAGTTAAAAGAACACCGATCTCATTATTTGAGATCGGTGCTAAATATTAATCTAAGAAAACCAGACATAAAATAGTTATGTCTTTCAGGTCTTTCAATATTCTTCTATATCTTTTGGACATAATAGTAAATATTTAAAGTGGCCTTACTAGTTTCTAGTGCCGAAGTAAGATTTGGCAACTAAGTTCTTTTTTGTGCCAGAACAAAGGCAACGGGTTCTATTAGTGCCTAGAACTATTAGCAACTGAGAATAAACGATTATGCGCTAATCAAAAAATGTTAATTAAATATAAAAAATAATTTTAAAACTAACAACTTACAACTAACAACTAACAACTAACAACTAACAACTAACAACTATTTTTTAAACTCTAATGTCTCCACCAAATGCAAAATATCCTTCTTCACATAGCGGATCACCGGCGCCAGCGAGTCGTTGCGTGTAGCGGTCTTAAAGTAAAGCGCACCGCGTAAAAAATGAGCGGTGGAGTCTGTGACATAAAATTGAAACTGAGAAGGCACTTCACCTTCCAATTCGAAATAGGTAACCGTATAACCTTTGGCTGTGGTGTCGACCGATTCGTTGATGGCATACGCTTTTACATTGTGCTTGATGGCCAGCTTGTGCGAATCGTCTACGTGTTCTTCAAAATGTTTTTTATTGTTGCGGATGTCTTTGTAAGTGATTTGGACAAAACATCCTTGCTCCGGATAATACACATTGAGCCAATGCGGCTCAGCGATTTTGGAGTCATCGGGACGGATCTCTGCGTATTTCGAGTATTCAAAGGTATAAGGATGATCTTCCTTTAAAGGCTGGTAAGCAGGAGCAGGCAAATCAATTTTGTTGTAGCCTTTTGGTTTGGGAACAAATGTATCCTCATCGCTACAGGACGAAAGAACTCCGGCCACTACCATGACCACTACAAAAAGGCTTGATTTATACTTCATCTTCTGCACCGTTTTCATTGATCTCCACCGTGATGCGTTCAATGCGCTTATCGTTGGCTTCGTCTATTCTGAATGTGAAATTTTTGTAAGGAATAGTTTCTCCTTTTTCTGGCAGATCCTGATCGATAGACATGACAAGCCCTCCAAGAGACTCACTGTCACCGCGCACGTCGTCAAATACTGAAATTTCAACACCGATGGCATTGCAAAAATCTGTAATGGATATTTTCGCTTCAAAAAGATATGTGTTTTGTCCGGTGCGAATAAACGATTGTTCTTCTTCGTCGTATTCGTCACGAATTTCACCTACAATTTCTTCGATGATGTCTTCCAGGGTCACCAGGCCGGAAGTGCCGCCGTATTCGTCAACAACGATCGCAATGTGATTGCGCTTTAGTTGAAAATCTTTCAGCAGTTCATCGATCTTTTTATTTTCGGGTATGTACTCGCAAGGACGCACCAGTTGCTGCCATACAAAGTCATTGTCTTTACTGAAGTGAGTCAGCAAGTCTTTAATGTTGAGTATGCCTTCTACTTTATCGATGGATTCACGGTACACGGGGTAGCGTGAAAAATTATTCGCGGTAATGATTTCTTTTATTTCTGTAAAAGAATGGTCAAGATCCAGCGCTACCATTTCCATTCGGGAGCGCATCACTTGTCGGGCTGTAGCTTTAGAGAAATTCAACAACTTTTTAACCAGCCATACTTCAT
>Ga0247813_10001473_pt1 | contig 17856 bp, 16 predicted proteins | sample UWRJL169409C1_FD_180719 | JGI IMG/M metagenome (GOLD analysis project Ga0247813, IMG submission 180719) | Plant litter microbial communities from Arlington Agricultural Research Station in Wisconsin, United States - UWRJ-L169-409C-1 | ecosystem: Environmental > Terrestrial > Plant litter >... | reverse complement strand
TAAATTATTTAATAATTTCTACTGTATTACCGTCTTGTAAGTTAATTTGACCTGTAGTAATTACACTCTCCCCGTCAGATAATCCATTGATGATTTCTACCTTATCTCCTAAAATTCTTCCAGCCGTAACTTTTCTTAATTTTGCGATTCCGTTTTCGACTACAAATATTTCATTGCTGCTCACACTTCCTACAAATGCATTTCTAGGTACAACCATAAGATTTTGTTTTTGTTGGTTGGATGAAAAGTTTGCAGTTCCGTACATACCTGCTTTCAGGTCGTTATTTGCATTGTTTGCAATTTCAATTTCAACAGGAAAATTCAAAGACTCATCAGCTTTTGAAGCGATGAAAGTAATTTTTCCAGAAAAAGTTTTATCAGGATAAACACTTGCCGTTACGATAATCTGGTTTCCTAATTTTAAACTTGCCACCTGAGTTTCGTTTACAGTAACAACTAACTTAAGTTTAGACACATTTACAATGTCAAACAAAGCTGTTGCTGGCATTCCTGCTAAAATAGATCCCGGCTCAATATATTTTTTATTGATAAATCCGCTTATTGGTGCTTTTACTCTTGTATCTCCAACATTAATGTTAGCTTGTTTCAAGCTGGATTCAGCATTTGTTAAAGCTAATTTAGCCTGATCTAATTGCTGTTTAGTAACACCACCGGTTTTAAAAGCATTCTCATATCTGCTGTAATCAGATTTTGCATTTTGAAAAACGGCTTGCGCTTGTTGTGCACTTACATTGATTACATCTCCTCTAACTGTCAATAAAGTTTGACCTACTTTTACGTAATCACCTTCTTTAGCTAAAACGCTGATTACTTTTCCTGATTTTTCTGCAGAGAAAGTTAATTCCTGAATGGGCTGAAAGTTTCCGTTTGCCACAAAGTCTAAAGATATTTCTTCCGTTTTTACCGGAGAAACTTTTACAGAAACGGCAGCATTTTTCTCTGCCACAATATCAGTTTTAGCCTTATTTTCTTTCTTATTATTATTTAAGACATATACAATCACACCTAAGGCTGCGATTATGATTACGATAGTTATAGTTATTTTCTTCATTGCATTTAGTTATTTAATAAGAGTTTTTAGTTCGCCTTTTGATTTGATTAGTGCTACTTCGGCAATTTTATAATTTAAAACTGCTCTGGTATAATTATTTTGAGCCTCAAGTGATGCATTTTCAGCATCTAGTAAATCTGTTAAAGATGCTAATCCCTGAAGGTAATTGTTTTTTGTATCGCTTAAGATTTCACTCGCTAATCGCATATTTTCTTTTTGATTTTCGATTGTTACCAGGTTATTTTCGATTTGCGCCATTGCATTTCTGTAATCTAAATCAAGAGAAAGTTTTGTGTCTTTGATATCTTCCTGTAAAGATCTAATATCTACATCTGCTTGTCTTACTCTGGCACGGGTTCCAAAACCTGTAAAAATTGGCACTCTTAAATTCAAACCAATTCCTGAGAAATCAGACCAATATACCCCTGAAGATGGTTTAGCAAACCAGGGAAATTCAGGACCCTGCCCAATGTAATTGTAACTGGCAGACAAAGAAAGTGTTGGGTAGTATTCTGCCTGAACTGCTTTCTTTTGAAAAATCAACAACTCTTCCTGTTTTTTCAAAAGCAAATATTCTGTTCTGTTTTCAATATTTGGTAATTCTGTTAAAGCAGCCGGAACAACTTCAAATTCTTCTTTCGGAATCTCGATTTGAGTTTCTATAGGCATTCCCATATAAAACTTCAAAGAATTTTCTTGTAATTGAATTTGGTTGATAATCTGCTGACGTTCTGTACTAATGTTAGACATTTTTACAACAATACGATCCAGGTCAATTCTTTTAGCCAATCCGTTATCAAATTGCCCCTGAACGATATCACGAACTTTAGTTGTATTAACATAATTACTATCTAATAATGTTAATCTTTCTTTTTGAACGTAAACAGAATAATAATTGTTTGCAACTCTTTCGATTACCTGCTCTTCTGTTAACTGATCGTTGATTTGATAAAATTCACGAGTAGATCTTGCCGCTTTTAATCCTGTAAAAACAGCCTGATCAAAAATTGCCTGTGTTAAAGAAACTCCTGCAGTTGATGTCCATTTTTGACCAAACGCTGCCTGAATTGTAGTTCCCGGTGCACCAAATCCCGCACCATCAATAACTGTTGTCTGTATTATCGGGTTGTAAGTTAAATTTCCATTTGCAGAAATTTGAGGCAAAGCTCTTGAACGTACTTCCTGAATTTGATACTCACTGTTTTCAACCTGTAGTTTAGATTTTTTAGCATCCGACTTGTTTTGAAGCGCATACGTAAGAGCATCTCTTAGGGTTAAAGTTTGGACTTGTGCATTGGCAGTCAAGCCAATAGCACACAAAAATATAAGAATTATTCGTTTCATAGATTGATGATTAAGTAATAATTTTTTTAAGTTGTTTTTCTAATTCTAGTATTCCATCTGGTGTTGCCATTGCTCTGGTATGATATTCCAAAGCTTCTAATTCTATTTCCTGAGCCTCTCGTTCAGAAATTGTATTTTCATTAATGTGAAAAATTAAAGTGTAATAAAATTTCACATACACCTCAATGTTTATATCCGGGCGATAAAGCTTCTCGTCAATTCCTTTTTTAATATTTTCTCTAAAATACTGCGTACATTGTTCTATTTCGTGAGACAATACATTTTGATATATTTCCGGGTAATGTTTCTTTAACTGATAAATTGGCGAAGTATCCATATTGTTTTTAAACATGTCTCTGAACATCTCTCTAATCTCAAAATTTTCCTGAATCGCATTGTAGTTTTTAGCCACAATAGAGTCAATTATTTCATGTACTTGTCTGTGAACCATTGAAGTACTTTCTTCAATTAAAACCTCTTTGTTACAGAAATATTTGTAAATCGTTTTTTTTGAAATACACATTTCACCCGCAATATCATCCATCGTAACACTTTTAAAGCCTAACTTTAAAAATAAATCGCTTGCTTTTGCTATGATTTTTTCTTTCATTTTAATTTCTCAATTGCTCTACAAATATAATTCGGAAACTTTTTTAAAAAAAATAGTTTCCGGTATTTTGTAATAATTTTACACTAATTTATTCATTCGATGCTAATTATATGCTAAATTCAAGATTTGCGATCAGCTTGATGTCTTTTCCAAGTGCCAATCCACCGTTATGATTGTATGAATTATAATCTAAACCAAAATCCTGACGTTTGATATCACCCTTAATTTCAAAAGCAACTTTTCGCTCTCCGTTATAAGAATTTATTCCAATGAACTCGGCATCAAGTTCTACAACTTTAGTTACATCCTTTATTGTTAAATCGCCTTTAAAGAAATTGATGTTATTGTTTACCTTTTGAAAAGAGGTCGATTTAAAACTAATAATCGGATGCTCGTTTACATTGAATAAATCATTCAATTGTAAATGAGTATCAATTTGTTGAAAACTATCGGCCTTATTATTTATATCTAAAGAAAATTCAACCGAAGCATCTTCAACTTCGTTGTCTTCAATATTTACATAACCATCAAATTTGTTTGTAGTTCCTCCCAAATAAGCAATGATCGAATGTCTCATCTTAATTAAAACATCTGATTGGCTAGAATTTATGGTCCATGTTGTTTTCATAAGTATCTGATTTAATGAGTTTGTAAAAAATTACTCAAATTTTCCATGGAAACTTTTTCAGTGTTGTGAGTTTCCGTTTAAAAATGCAAATATAAACAGGAAACTCTAAACACCAAGAAAGTTTCCGTGTTTTTTTTAAAATAATTTTAAGAAATTAAAAATGAAGAGTTTAAAAGTCTTTTTTTTCCAAAACTAAATTCCTTTTAAATTTTAGAAACTTTAATTCATAATTGAATTGTATCTTTGAAGCACGTTAATCAGAATTTCATTTTATGCACAATATTAGTCAGTACCAGGATTTTTTTATTACTTATTTAAAAAGTCAAAGCATTACCAAAGAACCCAAAAATCTTTACGAACCAATAGAATATATTTTAGGCCTTGGCGGAAAACGTATGCGTCCGGTGCTAACTTTAATGACTGCAGAAGTTTTTGATACTGATTACAAAATCGCACTTCCGGCAGCAATGGCGGTTGAGGTTTTTCATAATTTTTCGCTAGTTCACGATGATATTATGGACGATGCACCTTTGCGAAGAGGGAAGGTTACCGTACACGAAAAATGGAATATAAATACCGGAATTCTTTCTGGCGATGCAATGCTAATTTTGGCGTATCAATATTTTGAGCAATACGAACCGACTATTTTTAGAGATTTAGCAAAGTTATTTAGCAAAACTGCACTTGAAGTTTGCGAAGGCCAGCAATGGGATGTTGATTTTGAAGAAAGAAATGATGTAACGATTGACCAATATCTAAAAATGATTGAATATAAAACAGCTGTATTAGTTGCTGCAGCCATGAAAATGGGTGCAATTGTAGCAAAAACTCCTGAAAAAGAAGCTGATTTAATTTACGATTTCGGACTTAATTTAGGCTTGGCATTTCAATTACAAGACGATTATCTGGATGCTTTCGGAGATCCTAAAACTTTTGGAAAACAAGTTGGCGGCGATATTATTGTAAACAAAAAAACCTATTTATATCTTAAAGCTTTAGAATTTTCATCTGAAGAAAAGGCTTCGGAATTGCAACAATTATTCGGTTTGCAATTAGAAGATAATTCAGAAAAAATAGAAACTGTAAAAGCTATTTTTAATGAATCAGGAGCTTCAAAAGCTACTCAGCGAGCGATTGAAATGTATACTTTTAAAGCTTTTGAAACTTTAGAAAAAATGGACATCAATGCTGAAAAGAAAAATATTCTAAAAATTTTTGGAGAGAATTTAATGGGAAGAAAGGTTTAGTTTTCAAAGGCTTCAACTCGCCTCAGCCTTACATCATAAGTCTCGCCCTAAGCGGAATTGAAGGGCACCTAAATTGGAATATGGGCTTCGACTGCACTAAGCATGACGATACGATATAGATAATAAACCATCAAAGAATCATTCAAAAAGAATCGGCCGTTATATGATTTTTAGTTTTAACTTTGCTTGAACTTTAAAAAGCATCAATGTTTCCAATTCCTGAAAATACCGATATCTTATTGGCTGATGCCGAAAATGGAAATCTATATTTAAGTCTAATTGAACAAATCAATAAGGATTTTAATCTGGCGAATGAAGGAATCGATTTTCCAATGAGTATTTCTCCGGATGAATTAAAAATTCAGCTTCACGAAAAAATCTACCGAATGATTCAGTACAAATTTGCTGAGTATTTGAATCTTCTTTACATCATTGATGTTTCTGAAATCGAAATCAAAAAACTCGATGGTTCTGATTTGGTTATTCTTGCTGAACAGGTTTCTTTTTTAGTTTTGAAAAGAGAATGGCAGAAGGTTTGGTTTAGGAATCATTATAAGTAAAAGTTGCAAAGGTACAAAGTTGCAAAGCGACAGAGGTTTTCTCTCTTGCGACAATACTCGTGTATAAAAACTTTGAATCTTTGAACCTATCAAAAATAAACTCTCACAAAAGGCATAAACGCCGATCCGTACAAACTTCTTTCATCATTCAATAAAACATCATACCGGGCACCAACAGTCACGTTTCCAGTTCTGTAACCGGCTCCCAAATATAATGCGGTATTCCAGAAATTGTCTGAATACGACGGCCTGAAATTATTTGCATCATAATCAGTATTAACTCTCACTTGTTCTAATTCTGCAGATAATTGAATTTCAGGAATTGGGTTTACCAAGGTGATTACACTTCCTCCGTAAACAAAAGAGTCATAATAATTTTTTGAAGATAAATAGCCAAATTGCAAGCCAACTCCAACAGCGACAATCTCGTTAACATTATAAATCGCACTTGGCATGACCGAAATATCAGTATATCCTGAACCAATTCCCAAGCCTAATCCGCCACCAAATTGAACTTTATCCCAGAAATTAGTAGTATCATCTACAGCTGAAATTTCCTGCGCCATTGAATAACCTGAAAACAATACTGTCAAAATCACAAAAAATGATTTGAAAACGTTTGAAATTTGATTTTTATTCATGGCTTAACAGTTTTTTTAACAAATTTTTACGTAAAAGTAAGCAAAAAAAAAGATTTAAATAAATGCATTGTTGTACTTTTGCCATTCTATTTAACAAAAAGTATATTCACTAATATTATGGATAGGTTTTCATTTTTAAATGCAGCGCATACAGAGTTTTTCGCACAATTATACGATCAATATTTAGTAAACCCAGACAGCGTTGAGCCTAGCTGGAGAAGCTTTTTTCAAGGTTTTGACTTTGGACAAACGACTTATAACGACGAAAACCCTGTTCAACAGATTGTTGAATATGTGACTAGCGACAATACAGATTACAGTAAAGTTTCAGAAAAACTGCAAAAAGAATTCAACGTTCTAAAACTAATCGATGGTTACCGTACGCGTGGACATTTGTTTACCAAAACAAACCCAGTTCGCGACCGCAGAACATCATCGCCAACTTTAGATATTGAAAACTTCGGATTAACATCTGCAGATCTTTCAACAGTTTTTGATGCTGCACAAACAATTGGAATACCTCCTTCTTCATTAGAAGCTATTGTAAATCGTCTGAAAGCTATTTACTGTCAGCATATTGGAATTGAATATATGTACATCCGAAATCCTGGTGTTGTAAAATGGATTCAGGAAAAACTGGCTGTAAATGTTAATCAGCCTAATTTTTCTACAGAAGAAAAGAAAGCTATCCTTAATAAGTTAAACGAAGCCGTATCTTTTGAAAATTTCCTTCATACTAAATATGTGGGTCAAAAACGTTTTTCATTAGAAGGCGGAGAATCGATTATTCCGGCTCTTGACGCTTTAATCGAACAAGCTGCTGAAAAAGGTGTTGAACAATTCGTAATGGGAATGGCTCACCGTGGCCGTTTGAACGTTTTGGCAAACATCTTCGGAAAATCAACTCAGGATATTTTTGGTGAGTTTGATGGTAAAGATTACGATCAGGAATATTTTGACGGTGACGTAAAATACCACTTAGGTCTTACTGCCGACAAAAAAACAAGAACAGGAAAAAATATCAATATCAATTTGGCACCAAACCCTTCTCACCTAGAAACGGTTGGAGCGGTAATTGAAGGAATCACAAGAGCAAAACAGGATAAATATTATGCTGATGATTTCTCTAAAGTATTACCTATTGCCGTTCACGGTGATGCTGCAATCGCAGGTCAGGGAATCTTATATGAAATCATTCAGATGGCGCAGCTTGACGGTTACAAAACCGGTGGAACAATTCATATTGTAATCAATAACCAGGTTGGTTTTACAACGAATTATTTAGACGCTCGTTCATCTACTTATTGTACAGATGTTGCCAAAGTAACACTTTCACCAGTATTACACGTAAATGCTGACGATGCTGAAGCTGTGGTACACGCTATGTCTTTTGCATTAGATTATAGAATGGAATTTGGGCGCGATGTATTTATCGATTTATTAGGATACAGAAAATACGGTCATAATGAAGGTGATGAACCTCGTTTTACACAACCGGTTTTATATAAAATTATCGCGAAACATAAAAATCCAAGAGATATTTATGCAGAGAAATTATTATCTGACGGCGTAATCGATGCTTCTTATGTAAATGCTTTAGAAAAAGAATACAAATTAAATCTTGAGGAAAACTTAGAAGCTTCGCGTAAAAAAGATTTAACGATCATAACGCCATTCATGAAAAACGAATGGGATGGATTTGTTCAGGTAACTGATACACAAATGCTTCAAAAAGTTGACACCGCTTTTGACAAGACAGGGTTAGATTCTATTATCAATACAATCTCAACATTACCTTCAGACAAGAAGTTTATCAACAAAATAACCAAAATTGTTACCGATAGAAAAGCAGGATACGACAACAATACTATCGATTGGGGAACTGCAGAAGCACTAGCTTACGGTTCACTTTTGACAGAAGGGTTTGATATTCGCATTTCAGGTCAGGACGTTGAGCGTGGTACATTCTCTCACCGTCATGCTGTTGTTAAAGTAGAAGATTCTGAAGAAGAAGTAATTTTATTAGATGCAATCGAAAACAAAAAAGGAAAATTCGGTGTATTCAATTCTCTTTTATCTGAGTACGGCGTTCTTGGTTTTGATTATGGATATGCTTTGGCAAATCCAAACGCATTAACGATTTGGGAAGCACAATTTGGGGATTTCTCTAATGGAGCTCAAATTATGATTGACCAGTATATTTCATGTGGTGAAGACAAATGGAACAACCAAAATGGTATTGTTTTATTATTGCCTCACGGATATGAAGGTCAGGGTGCAGAACACTCTTCTGCAAGAATGGAGCGTTATTTACAGCTGTGTGCAAGACAAAATATGTATGTTGCAGATTGTACAACGCCAGCCAACTTCTTTCACTTGTTGAGAAGACAAATGAAAACGAATTTCCGTAAACCTTTGGTAGTTTTTTCTCCAAAAAGTTTATTACGTGACCCAAGATGTGTATCTACAGTAGATGAATTGGCAACGGGAAGTTTTCAGGAAACAATTGACGATAATTCAGTAGATAAAAAAGCAGTAAAAACTTTAGTTTTTGTTACTGGTAAATTCTACTACGATATTGTTGCAGAAAGAGAAATCAACGGAAGAAAAGATGTTGCAGTTGTTCGTATTGAGCAATTATTCCCTTTACCAGTAGATCAACTAAAAGCAATTATCGCACAATATCCAAATGCTGACGATTATGTTTGGGCACAAGAAGAGCCTAAAAACATGGGAGCTTACAGCTTTATGTTAATGAACTTTGATCTTGTAAAATGGAGATTAGCTTCACTAAAAGCTTACGCTGCTCCAGCCGCAGGAAGCTATACAAGAGCAAAACGTCGTCATGCTGATGCGATTAGAATGGTATTCGATAAAGATTTATTCAGATAAAAAGAATGTTTCAAGTTTAAAGTTCAGTTTTAACAAACAGGAACTTTAAACCATAAAAACCTTAAACAAAAACAAAGATGATTTTAGAAATGAAAGTCCCATCACCAGGGGAATCAATAAAAGAAGTTGAAATTGCAACTTGGTTAGTTAAAGACGGAGATTATGTAGAAAAAGATCAAGCTATTGCTGAAGTTGATTCAGACAAAGCAACTCTTGAATTACCGGCTGAAATGAGCGGAATTATTACGCTTAAAGCAGAAGAAGGTGATGCAGTAGCTGTAGGAGCTGTAGTTTGTTTAATTGATACTGACGGTGCCAAACCTTCAGGTGATGCTCCTGCTACAGAAGCTCCAAAAGCTGAGGCGCCTAAGGAAGAAGTGAAAGCTGAGGCTCCAAAAGCGGAAGCAAAGACAGAAGCTCCAAAAGCTGCACCAGCGGCAGCAACAACTTATGCTTCTGGAACTCCATCTCCGGCAGCAAGAAAAATATTAGACGAAAAAAATATAGCACCAACAACAGTTTCAGGAACTGGTAAAGCAGGAAGAATTACTAAAGAAGATGCTTTAAACGCAGTACCTTCTATGGGAACTCCAACTGGTGGAAGCCGTGGAACTGAGCGTACTAAATTATCAATGTTACGTCGTAAAGTAGCAGAAAGACTAGTTTCAGCTAAAAATGAAACAGCTATGCTTACTACTTTTAACGAGGTAAACATGACGCCAATTAATCAAATTCGTAACGAGTACAAAGATGCTTTCAAAGCAAAACATGGTGGTTTAGGATTAGGTTTTATGTCATTCTTTACAAAAGCAGTTACAAGAGCTTTACAATTGTATCCTGATGTAAACTCAATGATGGATGGCGATTACAAAATCGCTTATGATTTTGCTGATATCTCAATCGCAGTTTCTGGACCAAAAGGATTAATGGTACCTGTTGTTCGTAATGCGGAGTTGTTGACTTTCCGCGGTATCGAAGCTGAAATCAAAAGATTAGCTTTAAGAGCCCGAGATGGTCAAATTACTGTTGATGATATGACAGGTGGAACTTTCACCATTACAAACGGTGGTGTTTTTGGAAGTATGTTAAGTACTCCAATCATCAACCCTCCTCAATCAGGAATTTTAGGAATGCACAACATTATTGAGCGTCCGATTGCTGTAAACGGGAAAGTTGAAATTCATCCTATGATGTACGTTGCTCTTTCTTACGATCACAGAATTATCGACGGACGTGAGTCAGTTGGTTTCTTGGTTGCCGTAAAAGAAGCTTTAGAAAATCCGGTAGAATTATTAATGAATGGCGATGCTAAACGTGCTTTAGAATTGTAATATTTAATAGTTTTCAATCTATATCTAAAACCTGATCATTTATTTGATCAGGTTTTTTTTATGATTTTAATTTATTTTAAGAATCTTACTTAGAATAAATAAAAATAATTTGCTTTGTTTAGATTCTTAACTTAGATTTGCGCTATTAAAATCTATTCTAAATAACATTCAGTTGTTTTTAAATTTTTACGAATCATGATAACAATCGCAAGTCTTATCGTTTTTTTAGCTTTTTATACGTTGTATTACACATCAAGAAGAGCCGTTTTGTCATATGATTTAGGTTTTGAAAAATGGATGAAGAATAATCCAAAGCAAACCAAAATCACAGGACTTGGCTTACTTTTAACAGCGTACACATTTTGGTTATTTACACAATCATTAGGATGTGGAACTTTGATGTTTTTTATTCAGTTAATGGCTATTGGAAGTTTAATAATCGTTTTAACTCCTTTGAAAAAAGTGAGTTCTAAGGCACTTTTAGCATTATTTGTAATTGTTGCTTTATTAGAAATCTACTACAACTAAACATTCCTTAATTTATGCCCGCTAATCCGAAATATTTAACCCAATCTAAATGGCAGCGATTTGCCAAAATCACAGCGGCTATTTTAGGTGGCTATTTTGTTTCAGTTACTTTTCATTTGGCTTTGGCATCCTGGTTTAATAGGGCAAATATTTTGATGACAATGGCTTTTACCGGTTTCATACTTTGGGTAGCACTTATGGTAGTTGCCTTTTTAGCAAAAAGCGGATGGAAAATCTGGGGAATTTACATACTTCTTACTTTAGTTTTTTCTCTTTTTATTTATTTAGGTCAAACCTATCATCCAATAGCGCAATAACATGAGTAACCGTAATTACAACATCTATTTTCATACGCATACCGTTAGCGGAATTGTTATTAGTGTCGTTCTTTTTGTGATTTTCTTCGCAGGATCTTTTTCTTTTTTTAGAGACGAAATCATCAATTGGGAAAGAAGCGAATCTACTGCAAATACAAAAGAAATTCAGTTAAACTATAGCACAGCTTTAGATACGCTTGATAAAAAATACATTTTAAACGGAAGAAATATTACGATTTCTAAACCAAGTACAGAAAGAAGAGTTGCCATTTATTTAGAAGGTACCAAAGATACTTTGGCTCCAGCCAAACAAAAAGAGGGAACATTTTTTTATCTTGATACTCAAAATTTTAAATCCTTTACTTATGAAGAATCTTATTCCTTAGGTGAATTTTTATACCGTTTGCATTTTCTGGCACAAATACCTTATCCGGTTGGTTATTACCTTTCAGGATTTATAGCCTTATTCTTTTTATTTGCAATTGTAACCGGCGTTTTACTGCATTGGAAAAAAATCGTATCCAACTTTTATGTTTTCCGTCCCAAGGAAAAACTAAAAACATTATGGACAGATGCTCACACGGCATTAGGAATGATTGGTTTGCCATTTCAGTTTGTATATGCTGTAACCGGTGCTTTTTTTATGATTAAACTTTTGATTGTAGCTCCGGCTGTAATGGCTTTATACCAAGGCGATCAGGAAAAATTGTATAAGGAATTAGAATACAACGACCCCGATTATAAATTTGACAATAAAAAATTAGCGACGCCTTTTAATATTGATCAGTTGGTTGCAAAGGCAAAAAGCAATTGGCCTGATTTTGAAATTACACGTGTTTTTATTCAGAATTATGGCGACGCCAATATGCACGTTGTCGTAGAAGGCGAAATGCCTCATGATAAAAAATTTACCGGAGTTGGAAAAGTAATTTACCGTATTGCTGATGGCAAAGAAATCGCAAGAAAAAATCCTATTACGCAAAACAATTATCTGGATGTTGTAAAAAATGTTTTATACCGCATTCATTATGGTGATTATGGTGGTTATGCATTAAAAATTGTAAGCTTCATTTTAGGAATTATTACCTGTTTTGTGATCATTTCAGGAGTTATGATTTGGCTGGTTGCAAGACAAAAAAACAATATGCCCGAAAAGAAAAGACGTTTCAATGCAGCAGTTGTTTGCACTTATCTTGCTATTTGTTTGAGTATGTATCCTATAACCGCACTTGCGTTTATTGCTGCCAAGGTTTTTTATCCATTAAGTCAATCTAATTTATTTACAATTTATTTTGGTGGATGGCTATTACTTTCCATATTCTTTATCATTAAAAAGAATGACAGTTTTACAAATAAGTTCTGTTTGATCTCAGGAAGTATCTTAGGGTTTTTAGTTCCTATTACGAATGGCGTTGCTTCCGGAGATTGGTTCTGGAACTCTTTTATCGAAAATCATATTCAGGTATTCGTTATAGATGTTTTCTGGATCGTTCTCGCTTCAATATCGCTTTATGTTGCTTATCATTTAAAACCTAAAACGGTCACAAAAAGCTAAAAACACTACAAATTATTTGCCCCTTATGGATTAACCGTATACATTTACGCTTTTATTCAAAATGGGTTTCAAAAAGAAAATACGTTTTATACATAAATGGCTCGGATTAATTTCCGGGCTTATTGTTGTTATTGTCAGTATTACTGGATGCATCTTTTGTTTTCATGACGAAATAAAAGATATTACCCGAAAAGAATGGCGCTTGGTTGAACCTCAGAATAAACCTTTTTTAACGCCTTCCTTTTTGCAGGAAAAAGCAAAAGAAATTCTTCCTAATACTAAATCGAGTATGATTTCGTATTACGGAAAAAATCGGTCTGCAATTGTTTATACCTATTCTGATACCGAAAATTTATACGTGTATTTTAATCCTTACACAGGCAAATATTTAAAAACAGAAAATCCTGAAACTGATTTTTTTATTATTGTCGAATACATCCATTTGTATTTATTGCTACCGGATTATATTGGAAAGCACATTATAGGCGGCGCGACCATTATCTTTATTATTTTACTTATAAGCGGAATAATTCAATGGTGGCCAAAACGCAAAAAAGATATCAAAAGAAGTTTTTCTGTAAAATGGTCTGCCAAATGGCGTCGTGTAAATTATGACTGGCACAATGCATCAGGATTTTACATTTCTATAATTGCAGCAATTATCGCTATTACCGGATTAACTTTTACTTATGAATGGGTTGGCGATGGAATTTATAGAACTTTTAATTTTGGAGGAGATAAAAATTTAGAAACACAAGCACCAGTAATAGATACTACAAAATTCAAATCAAATAAGTTGATTGCGATGGATCGTGCTTTTATTCAAACCATGAAATTGCATCCAAAAGCAGCAATGTTTTATGTCACAACTCCACAGCAAAAAGGAGATATCATAAATACAGGCGCATATCCGCATACATTAAGATACGATCATCAAAGTAATTATTACTTTCATCCCCAAGACGGAAAATTAATCGCAAGTCAGCCTTATAACAAAAAAAGTCTGGGTCTGCAGGTTGTCGAAATGAATTATGGTATTCACACAGGGCAGATTTTAGATCTTCCCGGAAAAATTATTGCTTTTACAGCAAGTTTAATTGCAGCTGCTTTACCATTAACTGGATTTGTAATTTGGTACGGACGAAGAAAAAAGAGCTGTAAAAAATTGAAGGCATAAAAAAACCGTCTCGTTTTTTAACGAGACGGTTTTTTAAAAGTATCTTAGAAATTACCTTAGTTTCTATTTGCTAAAGCATTCTTTTGTAAATTTTTAACTGATGCTACCTGGCTGTTTTCAAAAGCCACTTCACAAAGATTATTCGCATTAAAGAACATCCATTTTCCAGTTTTCATTCCGTTTGTATATTCTCCAACGGCAAGTTTATTTCCCTTTTCGTCATAAGATACCCACGCACCATCTAATTTACCATCTTTATAGAAACCTTCTTGTTGTACTCTGCCATTATCATAATAATAAGTAGCTTTTACTTTGTTTCCAACAGCCTCTAATTCTGGTTTTACCTCTTGTGCAACTAAAATTCCAGAGAACAATATTGCAACTAAAATTACACACTTTTTCATATCTTTAGGTTTTAATGTTATCAAATCGTTATCAAATATAATTAAATGTTTACATTAAACAAACTTTTACTTAACAATTTGGTAACATTGAATAAAAACTTAACATTGGAAATTGGTGTAAAAAGATAAAACCAAGGCTTAAGCCTTGGTTTTATTGATATTTTTGAAAAATTATAATTTACTATATCGATATAAATTTCATAATAAATTACTTCAATAATGTATCCAATTGCGTTTGAAGTTCTGGAGATGAAGGTCTTGGCGCATCAGAACTTACAATGTTGCCCCTTGGATCAATAAGAATAAATCTTGGAATTCCTGTTACTCCATATTTTACCACAAAATCAGATCCCCAATCTTTATCAGCAAATAATTGTACACCACCCAAATTCTTAGACGCTACAAAATTTTTCCATTTCTCATTGTCTTTTGCATTGTCTATAGAGATGCTTACAAATTCAATATTTTTACCATGATATTTTTCCTCTATTTTTTGCAGATAAGGGATTTCCTGACGACAAGGACCGCACCAGGTTGCCCAAAGATCAATATAAACATACTTTCCTTTTAAATCAGAAAGCTTAGTTTTTCCACCTTTATAATTTTCATAATCAAATTCAGGTGAAGGATTTCCATCTAGCTTTTTCATTTGAGCACTACGATCATATTGATTCGTAGCATACTGGCTAAACTGATCAAAAGATGCCTCTATTGCCGTTTTAAAAATAGGATCAAAATCGCCTTTATTCAGTTTTTCTTTATCTCCTTTTGTTTTCTCCTCTAGCAACTTTGCAAATTCTGGTTTTTCTTTTTTAAATGCTTCTTCCTGAAACTTTTCATTTTCTAATAAATACTTAGCTAAAAAATTGCTTTCGTTTACCCCTTTTCCTTTATATGCAATTGTTTCATCAAATTGTTTAGCATCTATTGTAAGGTTTACTTCTGAATTTGGATTCAGGAATAAACTTGAAGATTCAACTCCATCAGAAAAATTATAAAATCCTCTGGGAGCTTCAAAAGTACTTTCAAAAAGACCATTTTCACCAATTTTAATAATTTTTCTAAATTCACCACCTCCTCTAATTACTAAAGAATCGCTATTTCTATTCGCAATTTTCGCGGTAAATTTAATTTGTTCTTTGGCTTGACCTATAACATTCAAAGCGCCAAAAAGTAATAGACCAGTGACAAAAAATTTCTTCATATTATAGTATAGTTTGTTTTTAGTTTTTCAAATCTAAAGAAATAACAGCGGCAAAATTTAACAATTAACAAAATATTTAAAATTAATAGTCATCTAGTTGTATACTTTTCTATATTAATTTGAATTTTGTGTTTACTTTTGCAGTCTAAAATTTAGATCATGTATAGAAGTCATAATTGCGGCGAATTGAATGCCTCAAACATTAATACCGAAGTTACACTTGCTGGTTGGGTTCAAAAATCACGCGATAAAGGATTTATGAATTGGGTTGATTTACGCGACCGTTACGGAATTACACAACTTATTTTTGACGAAAGCCGTACTGATAAGACTGTTTTTGAACTGGCTAAAACACTTGGTAGAGAATTTGTGATTCAGGTAAAAGGAACTGTAATTGAGCGTGAAGCTAAAAACAAAAACATTCCGACTGGTGAAATCGAAATTTTAGTTACAGAAATGACTGTTTTAAACGCAGCACTAACACCTCCATTTACAATTGAAGACGAAACTGATGGCGGAGAAGATATCAGAATGAAATATCGTTATTTAGATATTAGAAGAAATCCTGTAAAAAACAGTTTGCTTTTCCGTCATAAAGTAGCAATGGAAGTTCGTAAATATTTATCTGATTTAGATTTCTGCGAAGTTGAAACTCCTTACTTAATTAAATCTACTCCGGAAGGTGCCAGAGATTTTGTTGTTCCAAGCAGAATGAATGAAGGACAATTTTATGCATTACCACAATCTCCTCAAACTTTCAAACAATTGTTGATGGTGGGCGGAATGGATAAATACTTCCAAATTGTAAAATGTTTCCGTGATGAAGATTTACGTGCAGACCGTCAGCCTGAGTTTACACAAATCGATTGCGAAATGGCTTTTGTGGAACAAGAAGATATTTTGAATATTTTTGAAGGTTTGACAAGACATTTATTAAAAGAAATTAAAGGTATTGAAGTAGAGAAATTCCCTAGAATTACCTATGATTATGCCATGAAAACATATGGTAATGATAAACCGGACATTCGTTTTGATATGAAGTTTGGGGAGTTAAACGAATTTGCAAAACACAAAGATTTTCCAGTATTCAACGCTGCAGAATTGGTAGTTGGAATTGCAGTTCCGGGAGCAGGAAATTATACTCGTAAGGAAATTGACGGATTAATTGACTGGGTAAAACGTCCGCAGGTTGGAGCATCAGGAATGGTGTATTCAAAGTGCAATGATGACGGAACTTTTAAATCATCTGTAGATAAATTTTACGATCAGGATGATTTAGCAAAATGGGCAAAAATTACTGGAGCAAAACCTGGCGATATGATATTTGTACTTTCCGGTCCAGCTGATAAAACGCGTGCACAACTTTCTGCTTTGCGTATGGAATTAGCAACTCGTTTAGGATTGCGTAACCCGGAAGAATTTGCACCATTATGGGTTGTAGATTTTCCATTGTTAGAGCTTGACGAAGAAAGCGGTCGTTACCATGCTATGCATCATCCATTTACATCTCCAAAACCAGAAGATATGGCTTTATTAGAGACAGAACCAGGGAAAGTTCGAGCAAATGCCTACGACATGGTTTTAAACGGAAATGAAATTGGCGGAGGATCTATTCGTATTCACGACAAAGCGACTCAGCAATTAATGTTCAAATATTTAGGTTTTACTGAAGAAGAAGCAAAAGCACAATTTGGATTCTTAATGGATGCTTTTCAGTTTGGAGCACCGCCTCATGGTGGTTTGGCATTTGGTTTAGACAGATTGGTCGCTATTTTGGGAGGACAGGAAACTATTCGAGACTTTATTGCATTCCCGAAAAACAATTCAGGACGTGATGTTATGATCGATGCCCCCGCAACAATTGATGATGCTCAGTTAAAGGAATTACATATAAAAGTAGATATAATATAAAATTTTTAGAATCTTTAATAGAAACTGCAGCAAAATTTTAGCTGCAGTTTTTTTTATTTTATATTAATAAATACAGGTATTACCGTTGCTAAAAACTCCAAAATTAAAGAGCAACAGAACCAAACCGATTCGCAAAATTTATTTTTGCAGATAATTTAAAATTTTCCTACTTTTTATTCTTACAATAAACGATTCTCAATTTAAGCATATCAGTATACAAATTGATGCAATATAAATAGCGAAAACACTGTGAATCAATAATTTTTACAAAAAATTAACACCTTATTGTCTTTTGTATGAATTTATATGTTACATTTGCTACATTATAAATTATTATTACAATTACAATGCGTACAGGTACAGTAAAATTTTTCAATGAATCTAAAGGTTATGGATTCATTACAGACGAAGAAACAGGAAAAGATATCTTCGTTC
>Ga0247813_10001472_pt1 | contig 17858 bp, 15 predicted proteins | sample UWRJL169409C1_FD_180719 | JGI IMG/M metagenome (GOLD analysis project Ga0247813, IMG submission 180719) | Plant litter microbial communities from Arlington Agricultural Research Station in Wisconsin, United States - UWRJ-L169-409C-1 | ecosystem: Environmental > Terrestrial > Plant litter >... | reverse complement strand
CCTGTACAGTTCTTATCGGTCGGGTAATCATTTTTTAGCTTTTTCTTTATATGTTTTACAGATCAATAATCTGACCGAATTACCTGAATTAAATTAAAATTGTCAGGAATGATATTTTTTCAAAGACCTGGAACAGATCACAATTCCTGCGATCGTTAGTAATGCCGCAAAAAGAAACGGCGCGCCAGGAAAAAATACCGCATTATTTGTATTTGTAAAATAAGCAAAAAGGTTGGTCATTATTAAAGGTCCAATGATTGAAGTCGCACTCATCAAACCAGCGGTTACGCCTTGAAGTTCTCCTTGCGCATTGGCCTCTACACCGCTGGAAATCAGTCCCTGCATCGCCGGACCGAATATGCCTGCCAGGCAATACGGCATAATAAAAACAAACATCATCCAACCCTGTGTAGCAAAGGCAAAAAGGACAAATCCGATGACATATAAAAACAACCCATAGTATACCGCTTTGACTTGTCCGATTTTCGGGATGATTACTCGTATCAATCCGCCCTGTACAATACCAACCACAACACCTACGAATCCCAGTGAATAGCCAACCCAGGTTTCGTTCCACTGAAACTTTTCCATCGTGTAGAAAGTCCAGGTAGACTGTACTGAATGCCCTGCAATATACAATAGAAATAAAGCCGTCAATAAACCAGTCAGCGCCGGATATTTCCTGATTTGCAACAGCGAGCCCACCGGATTTGCCCGTTTCCAGTCGAACGCACGCCTGTTATTTAATTCCAGTGATTCCGGAAGGATGAAATATCCATATAACCAGTTTATCAGCGCCAGCCCGGCAGAAATCAGGAACGGGACACGCAGTCCGTACTGACTAAAAATTCCGCCAATAACTGGCCCGACGATAAATCCGATTCCAAAAGCCGCACCGACCATTCCAAAATTCTGCGCACGTTTTTCCGGTTCGCTGACATCCGCAATATACGCTTGTGCGGTTGTAAAACTTGCGCCGGTGATTCCTGCGAAGATCCGTCCTACAAATAACCAGGCGATTGTTGGCGCAAACGCCAGAAAAATATAATCAATACCCAGACCGAACAGTGAAGCTAAAAGTACAGGTCTGCGGCCGAATCTGTCGCTCAGCCCGCCTAATACCGGCGCACTGATGAATTGCATTACAGAATAAGAAACAGTGAGCCAGCCGCCGTAAACAGCTGCGTCGCTTAATCCTGAACCTGTAAGTTCTTCAATTAACCTGGGCAGAACAGGAATGATAATTCCAAATCCAGTAAAGTCGATAAGTAAAGTAATGAAGATAAACCCGATTGCAGATTTCTTTTGAGAAGCCATAATACTATTTGATCGCACAAATTTAGTTTTATTTAATTAGCTTTGATTATTCCCAAATCAATTCACGCTCAAATAGCAGTAAAACATCAATCACAGTTATTACTATAATTAATGTTATGTTAACTACGATTATTTTAGACCCTATTTCCTCTTGTTAGACAGGTAACTAGTTTTTTTTATTAAAAATCGTCTAATTGAGCTTTCAGCTCCTGAACTTTATCAAACCTATTCTTACGTGTGTAGATATCGATTAATAAATTGGTAGCGTTTTTGTTTTTCGCATTCACCTGGTGTGCCTGCAACAATACAACTTCCGCACGGTTCAGATATGATGAAAACTTTGCCACGTCTTTAACCGGAGTTTCCAATGCCTGGTTACCCAGATTGATATATACCAGACCAAGCTGGTACAGCGCATCGAAATAGTTTTTGTCGAGCGTTAATGATTTATTGTAAGCCAGCTCCGCAGTACTCATATTTGCGTTTTGCTGATGCAGGTAACCATACAGGTAATACAACAATTTACTTCTAGTTTCTACTTTCAAAGTTTTATCGATTACATCCTTTGCTTCCACGTAACGTTCGTTATCAAGCAGGATATTGATGTAATCATTGTTCAGCAGCGTATTAAAGGGATTAAGACGTAAACCTTCCTGCAGCGTTTTAATCGCTTGTTCATTATCCAGTTTTCCTTTGTAAATAGATGCCATTCGCTGGAAAACAACAGGATTACGGATACCATTATCCTTTGCCCGTTCAAAATACTTGAGTGCTTCATTCTCATTTTTCACTCCTTCGGCACTTAAAGCAGCGTTGACTGCCAGCAAAGAATCTTTCGGAAAGAAATCACTAACCTCTTTCAGATAATTGTATGCAGCGGCAAAGTCTCCGGATCCGTAAGCAGAATTTCCTTTCTCTTGTTTTTTTATATTGATATTGTAATGAGATGCAGCTATCAATCCGGAATTGTCTTCATAATTATTGAAACGTTTTGCAGAATCCAGCGACTGCAAAGCGAGATCGTAATATTTATTTGAATTTCCCTGATCCGGATCTGTAATGGCGATATACGAGCTTAAATAGGCCTTGATTGCCCATGTTTCAGGATATTTACGGGTTTTGCTATCATTAGCCGTACTTTCACTCGCTTTAATCCCCTCTCCTAGTATCGCTAATTGTGCTTTTGTATCCTTTTTATTAGCAATTGCAGCCTGCAGCTTTCCAACACTATTTCTTGCGATCAGGAGCTGTGACTTTTGGGAAAAAGCTGACTGACAACTCATTAAGACAAGAATGGCGGCTGGAAACAGTTGTTTTTTATGGATCATATTAGGCTTTGCTTGGTTGCAAATTTATACAAAAAAAAAGAGGGATAAAACTTATCCCTCTTTTAATATCAAATGAGCATTAATTATTGTTTTGGTAATGCACTCAATAATTTTTTTGTAGCCTCATAATTAGGTGTATCGTTTTTGAAAGCATAAATAGTTTTCATGTTTTCTAACGCAGCAGTCATTTTAGGATCAATCTCATATGCTTTTTTATAAAAAGGCAAAGCCTGATCGATAAAACCTGTCATTTTTACCGTGATCGCATCAAATTCTTTTTTCTTCGCAGGCGCAAGTGCATTTCTTTTACCTTGAAGATCTAAAGCCTGTTTGAAGTAAGTATCGCCCATTGCATATTGGTATGAAGCATTTTTACCATCAGCAGCAATTAATTTTGCTAATGCTTCCTGTGCTTTCGCAACGTTACCAGATTTGATATAAATATCAGTCTGTACACCATTGAAATATGTATTGTTCGGATATTTAACTAAAGCCGTCTCTAATAATTTAACGCCAGCTGCAGTGTCTTTTGTTTTTTCAAAAGTGGTATTGATAATTTCTGTATACAACGCTTCGCTGTCCTTGTAATTCAGGTCGATTGCTTTGGAAAAATTTCTAACCATTTCAGGATAGTTTTCAATCTGCTTCGCAGTTACACCCGCATTGATGAATGTTGCTGTATCCTGTGGATTTTTAGCCGTACTCTGGTTAAAGAATTCCAGTGCAGACTTATAGTCTTTTTTATTGTAAGCGAAAATCGCCCTGTTTTTCAAACCATTTGAAAGACTCTGTTCTGCTTCAGCGATATTTTCTTTTTCAGCGCCTTTAGTGTCCAGTGCTTTTGCTTTAACAATTGCTTCTTCAGCGATTTTCTCGTTAGCAACTGCGTTAGGAACATTTAATGAATCTACGAAAGCAATTCTGGATGCGAACAAAGCTCTGTAAGACCATGCCTCAGGCATATCTTTTGATTTTTCGTTAGCAATCGCATTATCGGTAGCTTTTAAACCATCTGTCAGCGTTTTTAACGTTGCATCCAAAGCTTGCGTGTTCGTTGCATATCTGGCAATTCCCCAGGCATTTTTAGCTTTTGTTACTTCGCTCTTTTGAGCACTTGCATAGGTGGCAGTACCTATCATTAACATACTTAAAAGTACTTTTTTCATAAGATTAATGGTTTTTTGTTAAAACAAAACCTGCAAAGGTAAAATGTATGTACACCTCGCTCCTGCAGGTTTTGTCTCGTCTTTATTTAATTTACTGTTTATTTACAAATTTATTCTTCAGTGTCGTCTGCTGCGTCATCTTCATCATCTTCTGTTCCGTCCGCATCTTCTTCCTCTACTTCATCTTCCTCAACCTCATCCGCATCTTCAATAGCCGTTTCACCTTTTGTTTCATCAGCTGGATCAAGAACAATCACATCTTCAGAAACTTCTTCTTCAGGATCATCTTCATGTTCGATCTTAGCTACAGATGCAATTGCGTCATTACCTTTTAGATTGATCAGCCTCACTCCTTGTGTTGCTCTTCCGATCACTCTAAGGTGGCTTAATACAATCCGGATAACGATACCGGATTTATTGATAATCATCAGATCATCGTCGTCAGTTACGCTCTTGATCGCTATCAGGTCACCTGTTTTTTCTGTGATGGTAATTGTTTTCACACCTTTACCTCCACGGTTAGTAACACGGTAATCCCCGATTTCTGTACGTTTACCGTAACCTTTTTCTGAAACAACCATTACTGTCGCCGCAGGATCATCAACAGCAATCATGCCAACAACTTCATCTTTGTCATGTGCTAACGTAACACCTCTGACACCTGTTGCGGTTCTTCCCATCGGTCTGACAGTGCTTTCATTAAACCTGATCGCACGTCCTGAACGTAATGCCATTACGATTTCACTCGTACCGCTGGTTAAACTTGCTTCCAGTAACTGGTCGCCTTCATTGATATTGATAGCATTGATACCATTGACCCTAGGTCTCGAGTAAGCTTCAAGCGAAGTTTTCTTAATCGTTCCTTTTTTGGTACACATGATGATATAGTTGTTCTCCAGGTAATCCTGATCCTTAAGATTCTTAACCTTAATATAAGCTTTAATTTTCTCTTCTTTCGGGATATTGATGATATTCTGGATCGCTCTTCCTTTACTTAACCTTGATCCTTCAGGGATTTCGTAAACCCTTAACCAGAAACAACGTCCTGATTCAGTAAAGAACAACATATAGTTATGGTTTGAAGCGATCAGCAAGTGCTCAATGAAATCTTCATTTCTGGAATCACTTCCTTTAGAACCTTTACCACCTCTGGCCTGCGTTCTGTATTCTGTAGCCGGAGTACGTTTGATATAACCTTCATGAGAGATCGTGATGACCACTTCTTCATCTTCGATGAAATCTTCCATGCTCATATCTTCGGCAGAGTGAACGATAGTAGTTCTGCGTTCATCACCGTATTTATCCATCATTTCCGCTAACTCGTCTTTGATGATCTGCATACGCATACCTTCATCAGCAAGAATAGATTGTAAGTAATCGATAGTTTTCATTAACTCGTTATACTCATCTTTGATCTTATCTCTTTCCAGTCCTGTTAAACGACGGAGTGTCATATCCAGGATAGCCCTTGCCTGGATATCGCTAAGACCAAACTGCTCCATTAAACCAGTTCTGGCTTCTTCCGGCGTATTTGATCCGCGGATCAGCTTAATTACTTCATCTAAGTGATCTAAAGCAATCAATAAACCTTCGAGGATGTGCGCACGTTTTTGTGCTTCGTCCAGTTCGAATTTAGTACGACGCACAATAACGTCATGTCTGTGGTCAACGAAATGTCTGATCAGGTCTTTGAGGTTCAGCATTTGCGGTCTTCCGTTTACCAACGCAATATTATTTACACTGAAAGAAGTCTGCAAAGCTGTCTGCTTAAACAGGTTGTTCAGAACGATAGAGGCATTCGCATCACGTTTAATTTCGTAAACGATTCGGATACCATCTTTGTTAGACTCGTCCTTAATGTTTGAAATACCTTCTAATTTTTTCTCACCAACTAATTCAGCTGTACGCTCAATCATCATCGCTTTGTTCACCTGGTAAGGGATCTCGGTGACAATGATCGTTTCTCTGTCTTTAACGGTTTCGATTTCTGCTTTCGCACGCATTACGATACGTCCACGCCCTGTTTCGAAAGCTTCCTGGACACCGTTATAGCCATATATTATAGCTCCGGTAGGAAAATCCGGACCTTTAACAAATTTCATTAATTCAGGAATAGTGATCTCATTGTTCTCAATGTATGCGATAGTTGCATTGATCACCTCTGTAATATTGTGAGGCGGCATATTAGTAGCCATACCTACCGCAATACCTGAAGCGCCGTTAATTAATAAGTTAGGAACTTTTGATGGAAGAACTGTTGGTTCTTTCAGGGAATCATCAAAGTTGAGCTGAAAGTCTACTGTATCTTTATTGATATCGGCAAGCATATCTTCCGCAATCTTTTGAAATCTTGCTTCTGTATAACGCATCGCAGCTGGTGAGTCACCATCTACCGAACCAAAGTTACCCTGTCCGTCTACCAGTAAGTAACGCAAACTCCAGGGCTGAGCCATACGTACCATAGTCATATATACGGAAGAGTCACCATGCGGGTGATACTTACCGAGTACTTCTCCAACAATACGGGCTGATTTCTTATAAGGCCTGTTGTTCGCCAACCCCAGGTCCAGCATCCCGTAAAGTACACGACGGTGGACTGGTTTTAATCCATCGCGTACATCAGGTAACGCCCTTGATACAATAACTGACATCGAATAATCGATGTAAGCAGATTTCATCTGCTCGTCTATATCAATTCTAATTATTTTGTCGTTTTCCTGATTTTCTAAATCTTCTGCCATAAAATAATAATGTTCGTTAAAAACGATTTAAATAAGGTAATGTTATAACCTTGCGAATTTAACAAAATTATGCTGTTTAAGCGCATTATGGAAAAAATTTAAGCCCAGTCTATCCCTTTTATCAACTTACCAAGAGTTGCAGCCTCTGCGCTGTTTTCTGTAGGTTTGTGATTATAAGCCCATTTGGCCATCGGGGGCAAGCTCATCAGGATAGATTCTATTCTTCCATTTGTTTCCAAACCGAACTTGGTACCGGAGTCATAAACCAGATTAAACTCCGCATAACGGCTCCTTCTCAGATATTGCCACTCCTGTTCTGCCTCGGTAAAAGGCGTATCCCGGTTGCGGTCGATCAGTTCAGTATAAGCTGGAATGAATGTATTTCCTACGGCTAAAGAAAAATCAAACAGCTGCTGCCAGTTGAGACCGGTATTTTCAGGCTTCAGCCTGTCATAAAAAATACCGCCTACGCCACGCGTTTCTTCTCTATGTTTGATAAAAAAGTAATCATCAGCCTGTTTTTTAAATTTAGGATAGAATGATGGATCGAAGTCGTCACACGATTTCTTCAGCAAATGATGGAAATAACGCACGTCAGTATCAATAACGTAGTGTGGCGTGAGATCGATGCCGCCACCGAACCATCTTGTTTGTTCATCCATTTCAAAGTACCTTATATTCATATGTATAATAGGTACAAAAGGATTGGATGGATGAATCACTATGGAAACACCTGTAGCAAAGAATTCGTCGTTTTCCACTTTAAAGGCTTTTTTTACGGCTTCGGGTAGTTTGCCATACACCGCAGAAAAGTTGACACCGCCTTTTTCTATAACATTACCATGCTGAAAAACACGGGTCCTGCCCCCGCCGCCACCTTCCCTTGTCCATATTTCCTCTTCAAATTGTCCGCCCCCATCTGCAGCAGCTAATGCATTGCAAATCTCATCCTGTATTTTCTGATATTCTTCTACAATATTATCTTTTGATAGCATAACCCTTTTCTTCTCCGTTGTATAGATATAAAACCATATTCACATCAATACATATATCCAAAGTTAAGTTTTAAAAAAATTGGTCTGACGGATAGTTTCCAATTTTACACTAAAACAAGAAAGGACATCATACTGATGTCCTTTCTTGTTTTTAATCTAAAGTGGTGGGGTCTTAGTCGTATCAGGGGGTGTTTTTGTAGTGTCCCTTGCCACGGTATCTACCGGCGGTGGTGGTGGGGCAACATTACTGGTATCCACTGTTGTGCTGTCCGACCCTGAAACACTCTTCGTTGAATTGCATGCTGACGCGGCTAATATCATTGAACCTGCAAAAGCAAGACTTAAGATTGTCCTTTTCATGATTTTCGTTGTTTAGTTCTAATTATGAACAGGTTAAGAGGTCACATTGTTTTGTTTATTATCTTATAAAAAAACAGGTTATGCTGCACATGGACCATAACCTGTTAAAAAAAATCAACTAATCATAAAAAACCTATCTATTTTTTCGGCATTAATACGCCATCAATTACATGCGTTACACCATTGCTCGATACAGCGTCAGTAATGGTTATTTTTGCATCATTCACGTACCACTGGCCGTCTTTTTCGGTAAATTTAATTTTCTGACCCTGAACTGTAGTCAATTCTAAACCATCTTTTAAATCAGCCGCTTTGTAAGCTCCCGACACAACATGGTAAGTTAAAATACCAGTCAGGTCTTTTTTCATTTCCGGCTTCAATAAATTTTCGACTGTCCCTGCAGGCAACTTAGAAAATGCTTCATTTGTTGGTGCGAAAACAGTAAAAGGACCAGTACCGCTTAAAGTTTCAGCCAATCCTGCTGCCTTCACTGCCGCAACAAGAGTAGTATGATCTTTAGATTCCACTGCGTTTTCGACAATGTTTTTTGTTGGCACCATCAATGCGCCTCCAACCATGACACCTTCCTGTGTATTCATTGCCGATGTATCAGTTACCGACATAGCTGTATCTGACATAGTCATTGAGGTATCTGCACCGCCTTCTTGTTTGGAAGAATTACATGCTGTTACTACTGAAATTAATGCGATGCCCATTGCTACGTTAAAAAATTGCTTTTTCATATGTTTATATTTGTTGTTTAATAGTAATGAAGCTACACTGATCTTTCTGCGGGTATTTGATCCTGGTCAGATGATAGGGACTTCATAGTTTTACTTTTTGTAATCTGATGTTGCAGTAACGAACGTAATAAAAATGGGAACGGTTTTCTATAGCGAGGTAATTTGCATTTTCTGTTCAGGACTACCGGTTCTTACGGCTCGAAGAATTGTCACAATAAATACAATTCGTATAACTTCTGTAGGTTTTTATTAATCTTTTCTGATATTTAAGCATCATGATCGTATCTGAAAAAACCCTTAAATGGGCGCTATGCTTTTACCCTCCTTTATTTTTCCAGCGGATTTGGGTGAAACGGTTTCACCCGGGTTTCAGAGGTGTGGATGTAAAAATTAATAAAAGCCTTTTTAATAAAAATTATAACGGATCTATCTTCGGCGGTACGATCTATGCTGCTACGGATCCTTTTTTTGCTCTGCTTTTTGATCAGCTTCTACAACGCCAGGGTTTTAAAACGAGGGTATGGCTTAAAAGCGGCAGTATCCAATATCTGAAACCCGGACGTTCGGCATTATATTTTACCATCAGGGTGACTGATGAGATGTTAAATGAAGCCATTGAAACGTTAAACACAGGCGGCAAATTTGTAAAAGCCTATCCGATGGAAATTACTGACGGCAGCGGACAGGTTTGCGCAACAGTGATGAACGAAGTATATATCAGGAACCTTCACACCGGTGAAAATGGCCCCGTAGCCTATTAATCAAAAATGCGAGTTTAAATCCCCTAAAATGAATATCAGGAAACTAATTTTACAAGGAGAAGGAACAACATTAGATTTTAAAAAGACGATAACCAACAATGAAAAAATAGCTAAAAGCCTTGTTGCGTTTGCTAATAATAAGGGCGGACAGCTCCTGATTGGTGTGGCGGACGATGGCAGTATCAAAGGGGTTAAATCAGAAGAAGAAGAAAAATATATGATTATTAAATCTGCGCATCAATTCTGTAAACCTGCTATTGAACCGGAATTTGAAGAAGTTTATGTAGACAGTAAACTGGTGCTGGTGGCGAAAATCCCGCAGAGCGATACAAAACCACACTATGCGCTGGACGAAAATAAACAATGGTGGGTCTACTTTCGTGTGAAAGATAAGAGCATCCTTGCCAGTAAAATTATCGTTGATGTCCTTAAAAATGAAAATACCCATAGCGGTCAGCTGATTAGCTATAACATTCAGGAACAAAAGTTATTAAAATTCTTGCATGAGGAAGGACGGATTACTTTGAAACAATTCAGTAAGCTGACGAGGTCTTCCCATAAACAGGCGCAAAAAATATTGGTGAGTTTTATTCTGGCCGACCTGATCCAGCCGCATATATCTGAAAAGGAGGAATATTTTACGATGATTGAGCCAAAATAGGCTTACCTTTGGAGGTTCAAGCCAGATTATGTTTAATACTTTTTTCGCCAAATACAAGCCCTATTATTCAGATAATTTAAGATTAGCTATGCCAATTGTGGTGTCCCAGCTCGGGCACACATTAGTCCACCTCGCCGACAGTGTTATTGTAGGGCATTTTGCGGGAACGATACAACTGGCAGCGGTGTCTTTAGTAAATAGTTTGTTTATGCTTGTTCTGGTATTGGGTATGGGGATCGCTTACGGGCTTACTCCGCTTATTGCGAAAGAAAACGGTGGTAAAAATTATCAGGAATGCGGCAAATTGTTATCAAACAGTCTGATCATTAACCTGATTGTAGGACTGATATTGTATGCAGGTGTAAATTTCGGTACACTGTTGATTATTGATCATATCGGACAATCCCCTGAAGTTGTGGCCTATGCAAAACCTTATCTGCACTACCTTGCTTTATCAATTATACCTTTAACGATTTTCCAGACTTTTAAACAGTTTGCCGAAGGTTTGGGTTTTACCAAACAAGCCATGTTTATCTCTATTTGGGGGAACGCTATAAATATTGTTCTGGGGATTATTTTTGTTAAAGGGATGTTCGGTATTCAGCCAATGGGCGTGCAGGGTGTAGGACTCAGCACTTTAATTGACCGGATACTGATGGCAATTGTGATGACGGTTTATGTGTTCAGGTCTAAGAATTTTAAGGTTTACCTCGAGAATTTTAAGCTGACATTTATTGATAAAGTCCGTAGTCTAAAAATCCTGAAAATAGGCGCACCAGTTTCCTTACAGTATTCATTTGAAATCAGCGCCTTCAGTGGTGCCGCCATTTTAATCGGGACCATCGGTGCGGTAGAACAAGCCGCACACCAGGTATCCATTAACCTCGCTTCAATAACTTATATGCTGGCCAGTGGTATCGCTTCGGCAGCAACCATTAAAACTGGAAATAACCTGGGTAAGAAAAACTTTTTAGATCTGCGTAGATCTGCGGTAGCGAGTTACCACGTGATTATCCTTTTTATGACGCTGACGGCTATGTTGTTTATCGGTGCCAACCAGATTATGCCGTATATCTATACGGAAGATCTTGCGGTGATAAAAATCGCTTCACAATTATTGATTATAGCCGGATTTTTCCAGCTGTTTGATGGTACACAGGTAGTCGGGCTGGGCGTCCTCAGAGGCATCGGGGATGTGAATATCCCAACTGTAATCACCTTTATTGCCTACTGGATTATTGGTATACCCCTGGGATATTTCCTTGGTATTCATCTCAAGATGGGCGTTAATGGTATCTGGTATGGGCTAACCACCGGATTACTAACGGCTTCCATTCTTTTGTTCGTCCGTTTCCAAAAACGGACAAGAATGCTTTCTTAACTGTACTTTGATAAGTTCGTCAGCAGATTTATAAATCTGTTTATTTTAAGGAAACGGGCCTCTTGTTTTAGCTAAAACGTATTTTATTTATAGTTACAGTCAAATCGTAGAGCCAGGAGGAATGTTTTCCTGTTTGGGCTTGAAATTTGACCAATGGCAGCCAGTTCAAATATTAAAAATCGTGTATGTTAGCATTTATACTTACAGCATCGCCTGCTCCCTGCGGCAACACCATTAAATCGGCCGATCGGGCAGAAAATGAACTGGTTAGTGCGTTGGTTGCTGGTCATACCAAAGCGCTTGAAAAGCTCTACCACTCCTACTCCGCTTCCTTACTGGGAGTTATTTCCAAAATTGTAAAACAAGATAACGTAGCGGAGGATGTTTTACAGGAAACATTCCTCAAAATTTGGACATCCATCGGTCAGTATGACTCGACTAAAGGGAGATTATTTACCTGGATGGCTCGGCTGGCGAAAAATAAGGCCATCGATCATTTAAGGAGCCGCGGAGAAATCAACAGTCAGCGCAATGAAGATATTGATTATTTGTCCATTGAAGTAAATCAATTGCACCAGATTCAGTACAACCCAGAACATATAGGACTAAAACAGCTGATCAATGTACTTAGCCCCTCCCAGATGCTGGTACTGGAAATGGTATACTTTCAGGGTTATACACAGACAGAGGCTGCTCAAGTATTAAATATCCCTGTAGGCACAGTGAAAACCAGGATCAGGACGGCCATAAAAACGTTGCGTACCTTCTTTTAAATTATAATATACTTTATATGGTTTGTGGTATGCAGTTTGACTGTAGACTGGGAATTATATTTATGGCTACATCTAATAAATCGATTTATAGCGCCCTAGCTGCAAATCTCCTAATCGCAATAACAAAATTTGTCGCAGGTGCCTTTAGCAACAGCGCAGCAATGATCTCTGAAGGTATTCACTCCCTGGTTGATACTGTTAACCAGATCCTTTTACTTTTCGGGTTGAAAAGAAGTAAAAAGCCGGCCGACGCCAGCAGGCCGTTTGGTTATGGAAAGGAACTCTATTTTTATTCTTTCATTGTTTCTATACTGATATTCGGTTTAGGCGGAGGCCTGTCCATTTACCAGGGGATTACACATATATTAAGACCTGAGGAACTTGGCGATCCTACCTGGAACTATGTGGTTCTCGCCTTGTCGGTAGTTTTTGAAGGCGCATCGTTATTTATCGCCGCTAAAGAATTTAATGCCATCCGTGGAAAGAATGGCTGGTGGGATACGATTATCCGCAGTAAAGACCCTTCCAATTTCCTGGTTTTATTTGAAGACGGCGCAGCAGTGACAGGCCTGTTTATAGTTATGATCTGTATGTTTTTCAGTCACCATTATAACATACCCCAACTTGACGGCTTGGCATCATTATTAGTTGGATTGCTGCTGGTAGGAGTTTCTGTTATTCTCGCAAGGGAAAGCCGGAGCCTGCTGCTGGGAGAAGGTATGACCGATGAGTCAAAAGAAAAAGTCAGGACGATTGCGCAGAATGATCCTGCGGTGAATAAAGTAATGAATATTATTTCCGTGTACGAATCTCCGGAAGAAATCCTGCTGATGCTTATTATTGCTTTTGAACAAGATCTCGATACACAGGATATTAATGAGTCGATCGACCGCCTTCGTACGGTTATCAAAGATGAGTTCAAATTGATCAAATTTGTCATCATACAGCCAGAATCCATCACAAGGCAGTTTAAATATTAAAGTAAAAACTGACAATACGAGTTTAATAGTCAGAAACTATTTATATTCGTGCTATAATTATGAAAAGAAAAATCAGCCTCCTCCCCTTCGTCCTGATTGCGTTAACCATTTTTTTATTAAATGCTTATGCGCTTTCCGGTCTGCATACCCTTAGCTCCTCGCCCCTGATCACTCCGGTTTTCGTGTTTTTTGTAGTTGCCATCATAGTAGCATTGGTCCTTGCAATCACACGTATCAGCGTCCACGGTATGGGGTTGACGTTCAAGATAATCAGCCACTTCTTTCTGACATTACTCGCTGCTGAACTGGTCTTCGCTGTCATTTTGTTTTTCGGCGATGCCTACCGCTTATTCGCAGGTGTTCCCAGAAGCGTTTATTGGGTAGAATTTGCTTTTTTTATGGTCTTGCTTGTCATTCTGTTATTTATTTACGGAATGATTTTCGGAAAGTACAATTACAAGGTGATCAAACATGTTCTTTATGTGGATGACCTGCCGCCAGCTTTTGACGGTTTTAAAATCGTACAGATATCAGACATCCATTCCGGTAGTTTCAAAAACCGTGCTGCAGTAAAACGGGGGATTGAACTCGTTAATGCTCAAAAAGCTGATCTGTTTGTTTTTACGGGCGACCTGGTAAATTTCCGGGCTGAAGAAATTAAGCCCTGGATCAGCGAATTTTCAAAGATCAGAGCTCCTTACGGCCAATTCGCCGTACTTGGAAATCATGATTACGGAGGCACAACCCAGGCCGATAAAGCAGAGAATTTAAGACAGATCAAACTTTATCACCAGGAGCTGGGCTTTAATCTGTTAATGGACAGGCATGTGCAAATTAAAAAAAATGGTAGTTATATCAATCTTGCTGGTGTAGAAAACTGGGGGATTGGTTTCGGGGAACGTGGTGACCTCAAAAAGGCCATGTCAGGAATCAAGGATAATGAATTTACTGTCCTGCTTTCCCATGACCCGACCCACTGGGAGGCACAGGCAAAACTCTTTACCCCGAAGATACATTTGACCTTGTCTGGTCATACTCATGGGATGCAATTCGGGATTGAAGCATTTGGAATTAAATGGAGCCCGGTAAAGTACAGATACGCACACTGGGCGGGATTAAAGGAAGAAAACGGCAGGATATTAAACGTTAACAGAGGTTTCGGTTTTATTGGTTTTTCCGGAAGAGTTGGTATCTGGCCGGAAATCACTGTGATTGAATTGAAAAACAAGTTATGAAGTAGTACTTAGACTGGCTTGAGATGATTGATATCAGTCAACCTTATAGCAATCCACAATAAAAGAGCCGCTATCCCGGAAGGGACAGCGGCTCTTTTATTGTTATACCTGTACCCTTTTTCACGGGTTTATCTGATGTGTTTTTACCGGCTGATCTACAATTGATTACGCCACCACTTTAAAACAGTTTAACTAGCGTAAATATACAATTTAGCATTTCTTACCGGCTGACCTTTAATAGCTAAATATTGATTTCTGTTGTCTCTTAATTCTTTGATAACAAAAGGATCATTTCCTTTTTCAACCTGATCAAAAGCAAGCTTAAGTCTGTCGATATGGGTATCGGCGTTAACTTTCCATTTTTTATCCTGATATTGGAAATAAGCAAAAACGATACGGGTATCGCCTTTAAGTTTTCCATCCAAACGGATAAAAGCAGGATTTGCTTTTTTTAAAGGTTCCACTGCTTTAGTATAAAATTCTTTAAAATCTGCGTACGTTTCTTTGGTATTCGTGTTACTCATCTTGATATTCTTTGGGCTGCAAGTTACGTAATAATTTGTTTTTATAATATTGATAAAATTTATAGCCAATAGCTGCTGGAAAAACCGGTGATAATGAAGAGATTTGTAAGAGGAGAATGATGATGGAACAGGACGGAAATAAGGTGTTGCAGCGTAAGATTATCCATATTGATATGGATGCTTTTTATGCTTCCGTAGAACAGCGGGATTTTCCGGAATACCGTGGCAGGCCTATTGTTGTCGGAGGTTCTCCCGATGGACGGGGTGTGGTTGCTACGGCAAGTTATGAAGCACGCCAGTTTGGTATCCACTCCGCAATGTCGGCCCGAAGGGCCATCCAGCTTTGTCCCGATGCACTATTTGTTCGCCCACGGTTTGATGCGTATAAAAGTGTATCCACCAGTATCCGGGAAATCTTTCGCAGGTATACCGATTTGATTGAACCGCTATCCCTGGATGAAGCTTACCTGGATGTGACCGAAGACAAACTACAGATTGGTTCTGCCCTTGAAATAGCGCAGCAGATTAAGGATGCCATAAAAAATGAGCTTAACCTCTCCGCTTCTGCCGGCGTGTCCAGCAACAAGTTTGTGGCCAAGATCGCTTCTGATATGAATAAACCGGATGGCCTTACGTTCATCGGACCATCGAAGATCGCTGCTTTTATGGAGAAGCTGCCAGTAGAAAAGTTTTTTGGCGTAGGCAAAGTTACTGCCGACCGGATGAAGAAGATGGGTTTTTATAACGGGGCTGATCTGAAGAAACTCTCGGAAGATGAACTGGTCCGTAAATTCGGTAAAACCGGAAAATTTTATTTTAAAATAGTAAGGGGCGTGGATGAGCGTCCGGTACAGCCGCACAGGCTGACCAAATCTTTAGGCGCAGAAGACACCTTCGAGCAGGACCTGGAAACAGCAGATGAGATGCTGACGGAGCTCGAGCAGATTGCAGAGAAAGTGACGGAACGCTTGGAAAGAAGCAAACTAAAAGGTAAAACGCTGACACTTAAAATCAAGTTCAGCGACTTTAAGCAGATTACCCGGAACCAGTCATTTTTAACCCCTGTATCTGATTATTTTTCGATTTACGCTACAGCAAAAGACTTATTATTAAAAGAGGAGATGAAAGGAAAATCAGTTCGTCTGCTCGGAATTTCATTAAGTAATTTTGGGAATACAGTGCAACTGTCCAGATTCGTCAACCCCGATCAGCTGGAGTTATTTTAGATCCGCCAGTTTATAGATTACGGAATCACTTCAAAAGCAAGAAATTGTGTTTGTTCCTTCACATTAAAATTGTTGTCCGTTACAAAGATGATTGTCTGGTGTCCGTTAGGCAGTTTTGGACCGATCGTAGCCCCTTCAACATTATCCGTAAAGATCAGCAGATCATCCATATTTAACAGCAGTTTCTTGGTTACAGGTCTGGTTGCCGGGGTAGCTCTCATTGATTTTATCCCTATTATATTTTCTGCGTTATCCAGATCAGCCAGAAAGATTTTGATGTTTGCCCCTACCCGCCCCGCTCCGAAAGATCGTTCAGTCACCAGTAAACGATTATTCCCGATACTCAGGATATCAGGGACACCATTATTCTTACTTCCACCGGATTGCGCTGGCGGAAAAGCAATAGGTTCCAGTTCATATGCATATTGTGCTGTATTTTTTTTGCTTTGGAGATCAATCTTGTAAATCCTGATAAACGCCTTATTCCTGACCAGGTCTGCTTCGGGACCATCCTGATATAAAGGTTCCTCTAAACTGATGAGCAGACTTTTAAAATTGTCCGCAAATGTCAGTCCCTCCAAAACCCCGTTTTGCCTGGGGCCGTGAGGTACAGCCTCCATTCTCAGATTTTCAGGTAATGGAATCGAATCTATATATTTTCCGTTTGCAGCAATTGTATTAATCGCCGGATTAATCAATATAGTGTCCCCTACGCTCACTACCCTTTCCCCTTCACTAGTCCATACCAGTGTATGATTTAAAGGATTATAACGCATCGCTTCAGGGTCAGAAGTTTTACTTCCGCTGACTGCTATTTCAGGATAAAATGATCCATCAGGTTGTCTCAATGGATAAGTAGCGGTCAGTTTCACCTCTGTAATACCTTTTGCGCTGAGATTGATCTTAGCCCTGTAAAACCTTGCCGGATTGCGGTGCGAACGGTCGTCACATACCAGATAATAGGTATTGCTCTTCGGATCAAAATCAATGGAGGATAAACCACCTACAATTGTTTTTCTGAACTGCAGGTCGTGAGGAATCACAAAAGTATTCAGGTATTTTAGTCTGGAAACAGAAGAGATTTGCAGTTCCTGTGCGACAGCACCAGGGATCGTCAGCCCCGTAAGTGCCAATAAGAAAAATGCTGATCTGAATGGTTTTAACGTTTTGTTATAAAATGACATCTGTAAACTCTACTAAATCCTGGTTAGGCCAAATATAAAGCGGAAGTTATTACTTATTCTAACTGATCGGTTAATGATTGCATAAAAACAACAATCTGATGTACTTCCCTATCTGACAAATGGAGGGGTTTAGCTGAAAGTGTTTGCAGCGGAAGGTCCAGATGCAGACCGGCACCACCACCCAGGTTATAAAACTGCACTACTTTTTCCAGGTCTTTGAAAACACCGTTATGCATATATGGTGCTGTTTGCGCGACATTTCTTACCGTTGGAGTTTTGAAAGCAGCCTCATAATAACTGATCGGGAAAAAGTCTTTTCTCCCGTGATCGGAATCCTTTCTCAGTTTGGTAAAATCATCATTGGCGGGAGTTCCTAAAATTTCATATTCGGTGAGCTTATAAAAAGGCGGGATTAACCCGTTAAAAAGCGGAGCGAAATGACAACTTCCGCACTGTCCTTTCCCCATAAATAGATTAAAACCC
>Ga0247813_10001471_pt1 | contig 17864 bp, 15 predicted proteins | sample UWRJL169409C1_FD_180719 | JGI IMG/M metagenome (GOLD analysis project Ga0247813, IMG submission 180719) | Plant litter microbial communities from Arlington Agricultural Research Station in Wisconsin, United States - UWRJ-L169-409C-1 | ecosystem: Environmental > Terrestrial > Plant litter >... | reverse complement strand
TTCGGTCCGCTTTGCCATGCTGCCGGATGGCAAGGACCCCGATGATCTCGTGCGCAACGAGGGCAGGGCACCGTTCGACAAGGTGATGGCATCGGCCCGTTCGCTGTCGGAAATGGTCTGGCTGCGGGAAGCCCAGGCCGGTGGTTTTGATACGCCGGAAAGCCGCGCCCAGTTGGAAGCGACCTTGAAACAGGTCGTATCGGTAATCGCCGATGAAAACGTCCGCCGCCACTATGGCCAGGATGTGCGCGACCGGCTGAACCAGTTTTTTCAGGGCGCCTCGCGCCAGCAGAACGGCCAGCGCGGCTTCGACCGCAACCAACGCCAGGGCGCCAATCGCAACGGGGGCCAGGGGCAGGGCCGCGGCGGCCAGCAGGGCGGGCGCATGCCGGAGCGCTCCGGCATTTCCGACCGGCTTGCCCGCTCGTCGCTGGTCAGCGGTCATCAGGCGCTGCCGCCGTTGCGCGAAAGCGTGCTGGCGCTGACCATCGTCAATCATCCGCAATTGCTGTTTGAAGAATATGACGAGATTTCCGCGATCGAATACGACAATCGCGATCTGCAGCGCTTCTGGTCGTCGGTGCTCAATGCCGCCGCTGCCAAGGGCCCGCGTCTGTCGCGCGAAATCCTCGTCGAGCTGCTGGAGGCCGAGGGTTTCGATGCGCTGTTGAAATCGCTCGACCAGCAGATCCGCTTTGCCCGGCTGTGGACTGCAACCACGGCCGCAGCGCCGGAGGATGCCCGCGAAGGCTACCTGCAGGCGCTCGCCCTGCATCAGCGCACCAAAGCCCTGCTCTGGCAACGCCGCGAACTGGAAAGCGAACTGGCCTACGCCACGGAAGAAGGCGACGACGACACCGTCAGCCAGATCCTGCGCAATCTGCAGGAAGTCCAGCTGGAGGTGACGCGGCTCGAAAACCAGGAAGCGATCATCGACGGTTTTGGCGTGCTGTCCGGAAGGGTCAAGGGACCGGCGGGCAAGTAGGGGAGCTTCGTCCTGAACGGACGTACTGCACCAGCGGGCGCAGGAATTTTCGAGCCTCTTGCCATCGTGCCCGGCAATTGCAAAAGTCTGGTCTTGTCGATGGGCCTTAAGGCGCCCATCCGCAGGGGGAAGCCATGACTGAAATCACCTTGCTGGCTTTTGCACTCGTCTCGTTCATTGGCATCGCCACGCCCGGCCCGACCGTGCTCTTGGCGTTGACCAACGGTTCCCGCTTCGGCGTGCGCCGGGCGTTGATCGGTATGACCGGCGCGGTTCTGTCCGATTTCGTCCTGATCGGCGCAGTGGCGCTCGGTCTCGGCGCTCTGCTTGCGGCGTCCGAATTCTGGTTCTCGGTCGTCAAATGGATCGGCGCCGGCTATCTCGCTTTTCTCGGCATCATGCTCTTGCGATCGAAGGGCACACTGAGCGAAACACTACAAGGAGCGGCGGAGGACGGCTCTGGCTCGGCGCGGGCGATCTTTCTGAAAAGCTTTCTCGTCGCGGTCACCAATCCCAAGGGATAGCTGTTCTTCTCTGCGTTCCTGCCGCAGTTCATCGTGGCAGCCGAGCCCCAGGTCCCGCAGTATGCGCTGTTGGCGTTGGTCTTCGCCTCTATCGATTTCCTGGTCATGGCCGGTTATGCAGCGCTTGGTTCGCAGGCCGTCAAGGTACTGAAAAAATCCGGCGCGCTCTTGCTCGACCGGATCTGCGGCGGCGCGTTGCTGGCGCTCGCGGCTTCCTTGGCATTTTACCGGCGCGCAAGCGCCTGATCATCAGCGCAGCAGCGCATCCCAGATTCCAGCTTCTGCCGAGTAGCTACAACGCTGCAAAAAGCTGACAGAAATTCTTAATGCAACCTTGGCATGACTGCTCTGCAATACATCGCGGGGGTTGTAGAAATGGATGGGCGGCGTTCCCGCATTGTCGCGGTTGCGGTTATTTTGGGTTTTCTCGGGGCAGTGATCCCGATCGTCGCGATGGCCTATATTTCGCGGGTGATTGCCGTTCAGAGGGAGCAGGACCGGCTGGAGCAGTTTGCCCTGCGAACGATCACGCGGGCAACGAACACGTTCTCCGACGCCAAGGGCGCGCTGGACGCGATGGCGGTAACAGCTGATGAACCCTGTTCGCAGGCGCATATTGCGCGCATGCGTGCGCTGACCGTCAACACCCGCTCCATCGAAGAGATGGGCTATTTCGACGGAGGCCAGCTCAAATGCACTTCCTGGGGCAGGACCGCCGGCGAAATTGCCAAATCGGGTGTCGACTATGTCACGCCGGATGGCATCGACGTGACCATACGGATGCAGCCCCTCGTCAGCGGCGGTAAGCCGATGATGGCCCTGCATTCAGGCAGCTACAATGTTCTCGTGGCGCCGTCGCGCCTTGTCGATGTTCTGATCGATGACGGCATGTCCATTGCCCTGGCGACCGGGCAGGGCGCGATCATCAATACGCTGAACGCGTCGGACATCGGCCTTGTCCGCTCGCTTGTCCCTGCGCCCCGCAAGGGAATGACGGACAGCGACCTGTTTGCCGCGGCGCATGGCGGCGGCCTGCTTGCGGTCGCAACCGAGCCGAAGTCGAAGATCGCGGCAAGCCTCAGAGCCGAGCAGATGCTCCTCTTGCCCGTCGGCGTGTTCATCGCGGCCTTTATCGTCGCCGTGGTGATCTGGTTTTCGAGGAAACGCCTGTCGCCGCTGGCCGAACTTGAGATCGCCGTCCGCAGCCGCGAATTCATCGTGCACTACCAGCCGATCGTTGAGCTGAAAACCGGCATCTGCATCGGCGCCGAAGCGCTGGTGCGCTGGCGCAGGCCGGACGGTTCGCTCGTCAGGCCCGATCTGTTCATCCCGCTGGCCGAAGAGAGCGGCCTGATCATGCCGATCACCGATCAGGTCATCGAGGCGGTGATCCTTGATCTGAGCAGCATGCTCGTTGAGGATCGCACCCTGCACATCGCCATCAACCTGTGTGCCGCCGATATCAAGTCCGGCCGCATCCTCGACGTGCTCAAGGACAGGCTCGCCAATACCGGTATTCGAACCCAGCAGATATGGCTGGAGGCAACCGAACGCGGCTTCATGGACATAGACGCGGCCCGCGTGACGCTGGCGAAAGCTCGCGAACGCGGCCATTCGGTCGCCATCGACGATTTCGGCACGGGCTATTCCAGCCTGCAATATCTTCAGCGCCTGCCGCTCGACGCACTGAAGATCGACAAATCCTTCATCGACACGATCGGCAGGGATACGGCGACCAGTTCGGTCACCTCCCACATCATCGACATGTCGAAGTCGCTCGGGCTCTACACCGTTGCCGAAGGCATCGAGAGTGAAGAGCAGGCCGATTACCTGAAAGCCCACGGCGTCGATTTCGGGCAAGGCTGGCTCTTTTCCAAAGCACTTCCGGCCGCCGCGTTCATTGCCTATCACCGGCGGACGAAGGAAAAGTATGGTGCGGCGCCGGAGGTTATTCAGGTGGGGGCGGAGTAGGGGGGCTTCAGGCTCAGCTTGACCGTCCCTGCGTTTGAAGATATTGCCGGAAACAGGTTCAGGCTACCTGCCGCTCGCAGACTTCCGGTGAAATTCTGATATTGACGATCTTCTCGCTCTCGAAGCATTTCGTGTGGTGGGCAATGCGAGCTCCCCTCCTTCTGTTCGAAATGCGATACTGAGGAGACTGAGATGTCGTTGGACACTTCTGGTAACAATATCTTTTTGACTGCCCCTCTTGGTGGGATCTTTGCCCGGACGGCGCTTCCCATCATCTTCGTCATGAGCATGAACGGGCTGTTGACCATCGTCGATGCGATGATGCTCGGCCTCTATGTCGGCCCCGAAGCTGTCGGTGCCGTTGCCTCGGTGTTTCCGGTCTTCATGCTGCTTGTGGCGCTCTCGACGCTTGTCGGCAGCGGCATGGCAAGTCTTCTGGCCCGTAACATCGGGGCCGGGGATTTCATCGGCGCGCGAGCCGTGTTTGGCAGCGCGCACAGTCTTGCGATAGCCATTGGCGCCGGGTTCGTCGCGCTGTTTCTCCTGTTCGGCAAGGCCGTGGTTCTGGCTGTGGCGAATGGATCGGCACCTCTGGCTGATATGGCCTATGCCTATATCGCCATTATCGCCTTGTTCTGCCCGTTGCAGCTACTGCTGTCGGTCAATGCGGATGCCTTGCGCTGTGAAGGGCGGGCGGGGTTGATGGCGCTCCTCAGTCTCTTCATCTCGCTGGTGAACCTCGGCCTGAATTATGTCTTCATCGCATCGCTGGGGCTTGGTGTTGCGGGATCGGCCTATGCGACGGTGCTGGCACAGGGGCTGGCGCTCGGCCTGGTCGTTCTCTTCCGTCTCTCCGGGCGAACCTCCTTGCCGCTTGCGGCATTGCTGCGGAGCAATCCGTTTTCGGCCTGGGGAAGGATCGTTGCCCTCGGTGCGCCGCAAAGCCTCGGCTTTATCGGCATGGCTCTGGTCTCGGCCACCATCATTGTTACTCTGCAGAGCGTCGCAGCCCAAACCTATGACACCGTCATCTCGGCTTACGGCATCGTCACCCGCATCATGACCTTCGCATTCCTGCCGCTGTTGGGCATGGGGCAGGCCATGCAGACGATTGTCGGCAACAACAGGGGAGCGGGCCTGTGGCAACGCTCGGACAGGACGCTGCGGCTCGCCGTCATCGTCTCGTTCCTCTATTGCCTCGCCGTCGAAATTTTGCTCGCCTGTTTTGCCCGTCCGATCGGCTCCTTCTTCGTCAGCGACGCAACCATTATTGGGGATGTTGCCCGCATCATGCCGCTGATGGTCATGGCCTATTTTCTCTCCGGACCACTGATGATGACGGCAAGTTATTTCCAGGCGATCGGCGATGCCAGGCGCGCGGCGATCCTGGGTTTGTCGAAACCCTATCTGTTCACCATGCCGCTGGTCGTCCTGCTCGCAATCGTCTTCGGCGAAAGGGGAATCTGGTTTGCCACCCCCGCCGCGGAGGTTCTGCTGCTTGCCGTGACGGGTGTTGTTCTTTGGCAAGCGGCGAGGCGGCCCGCTGCAAAGGGAGCTGCTCTTGGCCCATGCCAGGCGTGAGCCGTAACGCTTTTTGTGCTTGCGGCCATAGGCGGGAAGCACAACTGGCTGCAGTATTAGCGGGTTGAAATGTTTGAATAATCTTCTCGCTGTTAAACAATCATTAACCATGGATCGGGTTGTATAGCTGCAACCCATCCGCCCATGAAGGGCAAGAAATCAATTTTAAGATGATCTAATATGACCAGCATTCTCAACAATGCGGGTGCAATTTCTGCGCTCCAAACTCTGCGATCTATCGGCTCGAATATGGCGGCCGTTCAGGGACAGGTGAGTTCCGGACTCCGGATACAGACCGCGGGCGATAACGCCGCTTATTGGTCTATTACGACAACGATGCGGTCGGATAATGCGGCGATATCGGCGGTCTCGGACGCGCTCGGCTTTGCTGCGGCAAAAGCCGATACCGCCTATACGGGCCTCAAAGCCGTCATCGATATCCTCGGCGATTTCAAGGCCAAGCTGGTGCTGGCGAGGGAACCGGGCATCGACAAGGCAAAGGTTCAGAAGGAGCTGGAGCAGCTCAAGCAGCAGGTTCAGGGCATTGCCCACGCCGCCAGCTTCAGCGGCGAGAACTGGTTGAATACCGACATATCCAACATCTATGACTTTGACCTCAACAAGGCCTCAAGCATATCGGCCTACACGCGCAGTGCATCGGGCGGCGCTGCGGTCCGGGCGATGGACCTGCATCTCTCGGCGATTTCGCTATTCAACAGCACAGAGGGGGGCCTGTTGCAGAGAGATGTCCGCGATCTCGAGACGTTGGGTGGCTTGCGCATTTTCAACGGCTTGAAGCCTTTGACGGTGGATTCCACCAAGTATGACAATAGCCTCCTTTCCGGCTGGATGTATCCGAAGGCAGGTGGAGGAAGTGCAGGCGGGTTTGCGCTCGATGATTTCCCCGATGGGTCGACACTGGATTTTACCGCACCCGGCGCGCAGATCAGCTTTAATATCGTTCTGGACAAGGAAGCATCGAACCCCAACAACCAGGTCGGCACGGCAGGGGAACTGGAAGACCTTCCCGGCCCATTTTATGGTGGCCACAGCAAGTCGATTACAATTACCAAGGCCGATATAGACGCTCTCTATCCGGCCCTTGGCGGTGTCATTTCAACCAATACGCAGTTTGCCGCGGTGCTCAATTCCGTGCTGAATACGGAAGGTGCGACAGTTTTCGCCAATTATGGTGATTATGTTCCGCTGGGCTCCGGCAACTGGGTGCATAACCCCAAGAAAATGAGCATTTCGACGACGGAGAAAAATGGAGACGGGTCCTATGTGGAAATCGCCAATCTGACGAGCGTTGGTGTCGGGACAGGCGGCCTGAAGGAATCCTCTGCTTTTGGCTCCAGAGGATCGGGTGTGATCCTGGGGTTCGAGGATTTTATCGTTCACGAGGACGGCGACAATCTGGATGGCGTGGAGATCAGCTTCACCTTTTCTGTCAACGGTGCGCCGTCCACCAGTCACTCTTTCGATAGAACCTATGTGAACAAGCTCCTTGGCAAGGATAGCGGCAAGGTCGAAACGCCTGATGAAATGGCGACACTGCTGCATTCCCTGCTCGATGCGGACTGGCCGGATCTGATCATCGAGGCGAAATCTCCGACGGAAGTCATGCTGAAGCTGCATCCTGCGGCCGATCGGAAATGGGGCAGTAAAACGGAAATCGGTTTCAACAATATTCGGGTCAGCATCGAGCCGATCCCGGTCATGCAATTCATGGATATCGATATCGCAGCCAATCCGGACAGGATTGCATCCTATATCGATTACATCGATATCGTCACGGAACGGATCATCGACGGGACGGCGACGCTTGGTGCGTTCCAGAAGCGCATCGACATGCAATCCGAGTTTACCAGCAAGCTGATGTCCACCATCGACAAGGGCATCGGACGTCTGATCGACGCCGATATGAACGAAGCTTCGACGCGGTTGAAGGCTTTGCAGACGCAGGAGCAACTCGGCATTCAGTCTCTGCAGATCGCCAATGCGAATTCTGAGAGCATCATGCAGCTGTTCCGCTAGCCGAAAACATCGACCCCGCCCTCGCACCCGCCGCCGTTCCTGTGCCATAGTCCGCTTTCCCCACGAAAGCGATTCCATGCCGCAGACCAAAGACCGTATCGATCCCCTGTTTGACACTGACGGTGCGAAAAATCCGCTATCCGTGTTGAAAAGGGTCTACGGTTATCCCGCCTTTCGCGGCAAGCAGGCGGCTGTTGTGGAGCGCGTGGTGTCCGGCGGCGATGCCGTGGTACTGTTTCCGACCGGGGCCGGCAAGTCGCTCTGCTTCCAGATTCCGGCGCTGTGCCGCGATGGCGTCGGTATCGTCGTGTCGCCGCTGATCGCGCTGATGCGCGATCAGGTGGAGGCGCTGAAGCAGCTTGGGGTCAGGGCCGCCGCGCTCAATTCCTCGTTGTCGCGCGAAGAATTCGTCGACGTCCGCCGGGCAATCGCCAACGGCAATCTCGATCTTCTCTATGTGACGCCTGAGCGCATCGTCACGCCGGGCTTCAAGGAGATGATCGGCAATGCGAAGATTTCGCTGTTTGCCATCGACGAGGCCCATTGCGTCTCGCAATGGGGCCATGATTTTCGCCCGGAATACCGGGAGCTCGGGCAGCTTGCCGAGCATTATCCCGGCGTGCCGCGCTTGGCGCTGACGGCAACTGCCGATCCGCACACGCGCGAAGACATTATCGACAAGCTCGGCCTGCGGTCTGCCGAAGTCTTCACCACCTCGTTCGACCGGCCCAACATCGCCTATGAGATCGTCGAGCGCGACCAGCCGCGCCAGCAGCTGCTGCGCTTCCTGTCGCGCCATACGGGCTCCAGCGGCATCGTCTATTGCCTGTCGCGTGCCAAGGTCGAGGATACCGCCGAATGGCTGAACGGGCAGGGTGTTCGCGCCCTTGCCTATCACGCCGGCATGGACCGGGCGGTGCGCGATGCCAATCAGGATGCCTTCCTCAAGGAAGAAGACCTTTGCCTGGTAGCAACCGTCGCCTTCGGCATGGGCATCGACAAGCCGAACGTGCGCTATGTCGCCCATCTCGATCTGCCGGGCTCGGTCGAGGCCTATTACCAGGAAACCGGCCGTGCCGGACGCGACGGCCTGCCGTCGGATGTCTGGATGGCCTATGGCATGGCCGACGTCATCCAGCGCGGCCGGATGATCGATGGCGGCACGTCCGGCGACGATATCAAGCGGGTCGAGCGGGCCAAGCTGAATGCACTTTTGGCCATCTGCGAGACGCCGGGCTGCCGCCGCCAGTCGATCCTTGCCCATTTCGGCGAAGCGCATGGCGGCCAGTGCGGCAATTGCGATACCTGCATCAATCCGGTCGAAACCTGGGATGGGACCGATGCTGCGATCAAGGCGCTGGCGGCGATCTACCGCACCGGCGAGCGGTTCGGCACCGGCCATCTGATCGATGTGCTGCTTGGCACCGAAAACGAAAAGACCGAGCGTTTTGGCCATAGCAAGATGCCGGTCTTCGGCGCCGGCAAGGATATTCCATCGAAAACCTGGCAGTCGGTCTACCGCCAGCTTCTCGCCGCCGGCCTGATCAGCGTCGATCACGAGGCGTTCGGAGCCCTGAAGCTGGAGCCGGATGCCCGCGCCGTGTTCAAGCGCGAGCGCGAGGTTCGCTTCCGCAAGGACCGGCCGGTTTCGGGCAAAGGCAAGGGCAAGAATGCCCGGCAATCGACCGCATCCAGCGCCAAGTCGGCTTTGTCGGGTTCGGATGCGGAACTGTTCGAGGCCCTGCGCCGGGCGCGTTCCGGCATCGCCAAGGAACTCGGCGTGCCGCCCTATGTCGTCTTTCCCGATACGACGCTGATCGCGTTCGCCACAGCCCGGCCGCACGATCATGATGCTCTGCTCGGCATTTCCGGCGTCGGCCAGTCGAAGCTGGAGCGTTACGGCGATGCGTTTCTGGATGTTATTCGCGGATTTGACTGACGGCCTGCCTACTGTTCGCACCTAACCAAAACTGGAAATGTTGCAGCATAAGAGATGACACCAAAGCCAAAGCTCGGATTGTTATTTCTACACGCACTTCCGCTCGATGGTTCGATGTGGGGCGGACAGCGCAATCTGCTGCCGAATTCAACCTATATGCCGACGCTTTATGCTCTTGGGGATTCCATCGAAGCATGGGCTTCAGCGGCTTGGAAGCATGTAAAAGAGGAGCGACTTATCGTCGTGGGTTGTTCGGTCGGAGGCTCCTGTGCATTGGAAATTGCGGCAGTTCATCCCGAAAGGGTTGCAGCTCTTGTGTTAATCGGAACGAAGGCGAATCACCGGCCTGATCCACAACTCCATGCAGCGGCGCTCGAAATGATTGAGGAATGTGGATTGGAGGCAGCCTGGAGAGCCTTCTGGGCACCTTTGTTTTCAAGGAGCGCAAGCGCATCGGTGTTGGGCGCGGCGAGGGAAATCTTTCTCCGCCAGTCCGCGCGGGACATAGAAAAGGGGGTTACGGTCTTTCATACACGGCCCAGCCGCGGCCAAACGCTTTCGACGTTTTCAGGCCCTGTTACCATTGTGTCCGGTGCCGAGGATATCGCACCGGGTCTTAAAATGAGTGCGGCCCAAGCAAGCTCTGCCCGCGAGGGAGCGCTGATAACCATCCCGGATTGTGGACATTACGTACCATTGGAAAAGCCTGCGCGTCTGAATGAAATCCTACGAGATGTTATAGCCGCTCACACACCTACATCCTGACCGTCATGCCGCCATCCACCGTCAGCACATGGCCGTTGACGAAGGATGCGGCGTCGCTGGCAAGGAACAGCGCCGCACCGGCGATCTCGTCCGGCCGGCCCCAGCGTTGCACCGGGATACGCTGGCGCACGAACGGCATCAGGTCCTCATCGGCTGCCATGGCCGCGTTGGTCTCGGTGGCAAACCAGCCGGGCGCGATGGCGTTGCTGGTAATGCCATGCGGACCGAATTCGACCGCCATCGCGCGCATCAGGCCGGTCAGTCCCTGTTTGGCAACCGGATAGATGCCGTCGCCCGGCATCGCCACCTGGCCGTTGATCGAGGTGATCGAGATCAGCCGTCCGTGCCCGTTTTTCTTCATGATCCCGGCTGCATCCCGCGACAGGGTGAGGGCCGCGATCAGGTCGGTCTGGATCAGGTCGATCATGGCGTCGTCGTCGAATGCGGCCAGCGGCCGCCGGTCGCGGGCGCCGACATTGTTGACGAGGATATCGAGCCGCCCGTGGTGGCGCTCGATCCCGGCAAGCGTGTCGCGCTGGGCATCGCGGTCGGTAATGTCGAAGGCCGCCATCTCGGCGCTGCCGCCCGCCTTGGCGATCGCTGTGACGGCGCCCTCGAGCGTTGCCACCGTGCGGCCATTGACAACGACATGGGCTCCGGCCTCGGCCAGCGCCCGGGCGATCTCCAGCCCCAACCCACGTCCGCCGCCGGTGACGAGCGCAACCCGGCCTTTCAGGGAAAATCTGTCGAAGATGGTCATGGCTTCCTCGCCGTAGAGAAGAGATTGCCCATCGACACCAAAATACTTGACTTGGTCAACTATTTTTTCTGCCCATTGGGTTTTCGCCGAGGCTCGCGACTTGCTTCATGCGCTCACTGCGCCGAGGGAACGGGGCAGCTCAGATCGCCCTCTTCGCAGGCAAGATAGGTCTGCAGATCCTTCGCCCGCGTCTGTGTCAGCCCGTCGAGGCACATGGAATGGATCATCGGATAGACGCTGCCTCCCGTAACGCCGGAGGACGAGAAAGCGCATTCGGCATCGCGGAAGGCAACCCACGCGCGTTGCGCCGTCACCAGAAGCTTGGTTTTGTCCGCGTCGTCTTTCAGCCGCGTCCCGATCTGCTTGTAGAGGTCGTTCAGCTGCTTGTCTGACTTTTGGAAGGCCTCGCTGGCGCAGACATCCATGGTCGTCTGATCCTGCGCATTGGCGCAATCGTCGGCGGCATGGGCGGTGCCCGTCGCAAGCATTGCCAGAGCCGCGAGCAAAAGTGTGCGTGTCATTGGAGGCCTCCCGTGTATCGATGCGGCACGTGCCGCCCGCCGCAATCTAGGCATGCACGCAAGGGCGCGGCAACATAAAATGTCCGTCAGCCTTTCTGCGATGTATCCCGAAATCTTGAAGCCTGCCCTGTTCGAAACAATGCGCGTCGCGGATGGGCTGGACCGGCAGCCATCCTGTTCTGCAAGCGCCGCACGCTGACGCTGTCTTTCGCTGTCATCCCTATCGGAATATGATAGGTTTTGATCGCACGCCAAACCCAATTCTGGCCAAAGCTCATTCTGGAAAGCGGCCTTCATGACATCAGCCTTCATCACTCATCTTTCCACCGAACTTTCGGGTTTGAAGTCTTCCGGGCTTTACAAGACGGAGCGGGTGATCGTCTCCAGGCAGGCGGGCGAGATCGAGGTCGCGTCGGGTGCCAAGGTCTTGAATTTCTGCGCCAACAACTATCTCGGCCTTGCCGACAATACCGAACTGATCGAGGCCGGCAAACGGGCGCTCGATCGCTACGGCTATGGCATGGCCTCGGTCCGCTTCATCTGCGGCACGCAGGAGGAACACAAGCAGCTGGAGGCGCGGATTTCGTCGTTCCTGGGCATGGAAGACACCATCCTCTATTCCTCCTGCTTCGATGCCAATGGCGGCCTGTTCGAGACATTGTTGAACGAGGAAGACGCGATCATCTCCGATGCGCTCAACCATGCCTCGATCATCGACGGCGTGCGGCTCTCCAAGGCCAAGCGCTTCCGCTATGCCAACAATGACATGGCGGCACTGGAGGAAGAACTGAAGAAGGCCGAGGGTTCGCGCTTCAAGCTGATCGCCACCGACGGCGTCTTCTCTATGGACGGCATCATTGCCAACCTGCAAGGCGTCTGCGACCTCGCCGAACAATACGGCGCCATGGTCATGGTCGATGACAGCCATGCCGTCGGCTTCGTCGGCAAGCACGGCCGCGGTTCGGCCGAATATTGCGGCGTCGAGGGCAGGGTGGATATCATCACCGGTACGCTCGGCAAGGCGCTCGGCGGCGCGTCCGGCGGCTATACGTCCGCTAAAAAGGAAGTGGTCGACTGGCTGCGCCAGCGCTCGCGACCCTATCTGTTCTCCAACACGCTCGCCCCGGTGATTGCGGCCGCCTCGCTGAAGGTGTTCGACCTGATCGACAATGGCGATGCGCTGCGCGCCCGGCTCGAGGCCAATGCGGCCCTGTTCCGCTCGGAGATGAGCAAGCTCGGCTTCACGCTGGCCGGCGAGGGCCATCCGATCATACCGGTGATGCTGGGGGATGCGTCGCTGGCGCAGGCTTTTGCTGCGAAAATGCTGGAAAAGGGCGTCTATGTCGTCGGCTTTGCCTTCCCCGTCGTGCCGAAGGGCCAGGCGCGCATCCGCACCCAGATGTCGGCGGCCCATAGCGAGGCGGATGTGCGCCGGGCGATTGCGGTGTTCGAAGAGGTCGGCAAAGAGCTGGGTGTGATTTGATCGGCCGCAGGGCTGCCCCTCATCCGCCCTATCGGGCACCTTCTCCCCGTGAACGGGGAGAAGGGAGATGCGGCAGCCTCGGTCGTCCCCTCTCCCCACTGGCGGGGAGAGGGCTAGGGTGAGGGGCGGCGCACAGCGCTTTAATATTTGAGGACTGAAAATGACAAACATGATGAAGGCGCTCGTCAAATCCAAAGCTGAAACCGGCCTGTGGATGGAACACGTCCCGGTGCCGGAGCCAGGCCCCAATGACGTGCTGATCAAGGTGAAGAAGTCCGCCATCTGCGGCACCGATGTGCATATCTGGAACTGGGACCAGTGGGCGCAAAAGACCATTCCGGTGCCGATGGTTGTCGGCCACGAGTTCGTCGGCGTCATTGCCGAGATCGGCTCGGCCGTCACCAGATACCATGTCGGCGAGCGCGTCTCGGGCGAGGGCCATATCGTCTGCGGCAAGTGCCGCAATTGCCGGGCGGGCCGGGGGCATCTGTGCCGCAACACGCTTGGCGTCGGCGTCCATCGTCCGGGCTCGTTTGCCGAATATGTCTGCATTCCCGAATACAACGTCGTCGCCATTCCCGACGAGGTGCCGGACGAGGTTGCCGCGATCTTCGATCCGTTCGGCAATGCCGTACACACGGCGCTGTCCTTCGATGTCGTCGGCGAGGACGTTCTGGTCACCGGGGCCGGTCCGATCGGCATCATGGGTGCCATGGTCGCCAAACGCTCCGGTGCGAGAAAAGTCGTCATCACCGATATCAATCCGGTGCGGCTGGCGCTGGCCGAGAAGATGGGCATCGACTACGTCGTCGATGCGTCGAAGGAAAACCTGTCGGATGTGATGAAGCGCATCGGCATGACCGAGGGGTTCGATGTCGGGCTGGAAATGTCGGGCGCTGCCCCTGCCTTCCGCGACATGATCGACAAGATGAACAATGGCGGCAAGATCGCCATTCTCGGCATTGCGCCGACCGGCTTCGAGATCGACTGGAACAAGGTGATCTTCAAGATGCTCAACCTCAAGGGCATCTATGGCCGCGAGATGTTCGAGACCTGGTACAAGATGATCGCCTTCGTGCAGGGCGGCCTCGATCTGTCGCCGATCATCACCCACCGCATCGGCATCGATGATTTCCGCGACGGGTTCGAGGCGATGCGCTCGGGCAATTCCGGCAAGGTCGTCATGGACTGGTAGGGTTTTTCCCGCACCGCCTCGACATGGTGCGGGCTCGTTCTATTCGATGACTTCCCTTGGATAAACGCCCCAGAGTTTTGTCTGGGCGACGTAGCCGCTGAGCCGTGGCCGCTGGATGGCGACGTGACACCATGAGCCACTGCAGTCGCTGATCTTCACAACGACGCCCGGCTGCATAAGGGCCGTGATCCCGGCGTTCTGGGCAGGGCTGCGCTGGAGGCTGGCACCCTGTTTCAGCCAGGGCGCGATGATGGCGGTGCGCCGGCCCGACAGCAGGGCTGCGTGCATCCAGCCGGAGGATCCATCGTGGTCGCGCACCAGCCGCCAGTTGCCCCATTCGTCGATCAGTTCCAGGGGCAGGCCGGCGACCATGTAGACGAACCGCACGGCGTAATCGGTTGACGGGCCGACGCGCATGCGGGCTGTCTCGCTCTTCAGCGACACGAAACGCGGCAGTTTCAATCCCGTCACACGGCCGGTATCGCGGCTCGAGGTCGCGCTGCTGTCGCCCGTCGTCATCAGCGCGGGAGAGGCCAGGGCCGGGTGCGCCATCGCCGCAAAGGCTGCAAGAAATAGGATTGCTGCCTTCATCCGCTCTGTCTCCCGCCACCCGTTACCCAATCGCTGCCCATCAGCACGCACTTGCCCTTTTCAGTGCCGCGGTAATGCCATCCAGCGAGAAGGCATATTGCGTATTCGTGCCGCGGCTGGAGACCGCCTCAAGTGTCAGCATTGCTCCGGATTTCATGGCTGCGACCAGCGCGTTGTCGCGGTTTTCGCTGGCCGACCATGCGACGTTTCCGCGCGGCGTCATGGCAAAAGCCTCGCCGCCGACCGTTGCCGTCACCTCGGATCCGGCCTTCAGGCCGTAACCCATCTGGGCTTGCGGCATGTAGCCACCGGCGCCCTTCGGCGCCACCAGCAGGAAGTTGTTGCCATGGTTGACCCCGGCCGGTTGCATGTCACGCGGCATGGTCAGGGCATAGCAGGCAGTCGTGCCGTTATTGTCGTAGGAATAGACCCCCCAATGGCCAAAAGTCTTGACCATCACCGGCTGCGCCTGGGCTGGCAGGATGGTGCTGGCAAGGGCCAGGGCGGCGAGGATATGCCGGTTGAAGGACATCTGATCTCCGTCATTTCGGGGGATGGGCCTGTATGGCAGGCAGGGATTACGCCCGTAATGAACCGTCCGAAGGTTATCAGAAGGTAAAGATTGGCCTCTCGAAAATTTGGGTGCGGCAGGTGAGCGCAGGCTCGTGCACGGCTGCCCGGCACCGCTTGGAGCGCCTCTGGCGGGCGGCAGGTTATCCCCATCACAACCGTTCACGTTTCCGTTAAGCGGCTTCCAATGACCGCGTCCGCATGGCAAGCGAGGGGCCGTCGACAAGCAGATGAGGTTTCCCCGATTGATTGATTTGAATGTGTCCCGCCGAACCTTCCTTCAGGCGGGCGGCGCCTTTGCAGCGCTCGGTCTTGCCGGCTGCGCCACCACCGCTCAGCCCGTCGTCGCCCCGGTTAAAGCCGAACCCATCGTGCTGCCCACCGCCGAAAGCGAAATGTACAGCGCACGGCCCGACGAGCAGTTCCCGCTGCCGGCCATCCCGTACCAGAAGGTTCCGCCGCGTTTTCGCCGCCAATGGGTCGATAACACCACCGGCGAGCGCCCCGGTACACTGGTCGTCGATACCGCCAATCATTTCCTCTATCTGACCTACGAGGACGGCAAGGCGATGCGTTACGGCGTCGGGCTCGGCCGTGCGGGCTTTGAATGGGCCGGCCGCGGCGTCATCCAGTACAAGCGCAAATGGCCGCGCTGGACGCCGCCCGATGAGATGGTGGCGCGCCGCCCCGATCTTAAACCCTACAGCATCGCCAATGGCGGCATGGACCCGGGCCTGAAAAACCCGCTCGGTGCCCGCGCGCTCTATATCTTCAAGGACGGTGTCGATACGATCTACCGCATCCACGGTTCGCCGGAATGGTGGACGATCGGCAAATCGGTGTCGTCCGGTTGTGTGCGCATGCTCAATCAGGATGTGATCGATCTCCACAGCCGGGTGCCCAACCGGACCGAAATCCTGGTGATCGGCGCCACGATGGTCTAGCCGTTCGCGGCTTCGGCATCTTGTCTTTTGGGGTGGCGATGAATGGGCAGGGCCTTGACATCGCCATCCGCAACATCATCTCTCAAGCTGCAGACTTGGGAGGGTTTGATGATCTATTCTGGAAGTTGTCACTGCGGGGCCATCGCCTTTGAGGTCGAGGCCGATATTACGCAGGCGATGGATTGCAATTGCTCGATGTGCCGCAGGCGCGGCGGACTTCTCGCCTTCGTGCCGCGCGAAAATCTGACGCTCAAGACCCCCGCCGCTGCCGTATCGACCTATCAGTTCAACAAACACGTCATCCAGCATCATTTCTGTGCCAACTGTGGAATTGCGCCCTATGCCGACGGCGAAGGCAAGACCGGGCCGATGGCGGCGGTCAATGTTCGCTTCCTGCCGGATGTCGATCTCGATAGCTTGACGATCACCAAGGTCGACGGACGAAGTTTTTGATGCTGGAGGAAAGCGTTGATGGTTGAAGCCGGGCCGCATCTGCAAGCGGAGATTCCTTTGGCCCTTGTCTTTCCATCAACAGTTCCTACATTTCGGCCATGGAACTGAATCTTTGAAGCCCCAAGCTGGATTCAGTCTTTTTTGCCGATTTGAACGGTTTTTCACCGGAAATGCTTGACGGGACCGAAAATTGTGGGAATCACCATTTCTGATACAGTGAGTGAAATGGGTACGGCGGACAGATCCATCATGCAAGTGATGTCAAAACGGCGCTGCTGTCGCAGTTGGCCGGTTTAACTGCGGTGACTATCGTGGTTAATCAGGAATTAAAGATCATCCCGTTACGTCAGGGGTAATGATTCGCGGTGGGAGCGATTGACGCACCCGAGCCTCGAAAGAGTTTTGCACCGCGCACGCGTTGAGTGCTGTCCAAGGAAAGCGACGATATAAATGGCAACCAAAGTCAAAGAGAACGAAGAAGCAGAAGCCGAACGCGAAGGCGCACCCGACGGCCCGCTTCTCGATCTCTCGGATGACGCGGTCAAGAAAATGATCAAGGCCGCCAAGAAGCGCGGCTATGTGACCATGGACGAGCTGAACGAGGTTCTGCCGTCCGATCAGGTTGACCCCGATCGTATCGAAGACATCATGGCGATGCTCAGCGAAATGGGCATCAATGTCGTCGAGGATGAGGAGGCCGACGAGGGCCCAGCCGCGTCGGAGGAAGAGGACAACGATGCCGATGGCGAGAGCGAAGGCGGCGAACTCGCCCCTTCGAGCGGCACGGCCCTTGCGACCGCCAAGAAGAAAGAACCGACCGACCGTACCGACGATCCGGTGCGCATGTACCTGCGCGAAATGGGTTCGGTGGAGCTTCTGTCGCGCGAGGGCGAAATCGCCATTGCCAAGCGCATCGAGGCTGGCCGCGAAACGATGATCGCCGGTCTCTGTGAGAGCCCGTTGACGTTCCAGGCCATCATCATCTGGCGTGACGAACTCAACGAAGGCAACACACTTCTGCGCGAGATCATCGATCTCGAAACCACCTATTCCGGCCCGGAAGCCAAGGCTGCCCCGCAGTTCCAAAGTCCTGAGAAGATCGAGGCTGACCGCAAGGCTGCCGAGGAAAAGGAAAAGAACCGCAAGCCGCGTGCTGGTGACGACGACGTGACCAATGTCGGCGGCGAAGGTCAGCCGCACGAGGAAGAGGAAGAGGACGACGACGAATCCAACCTGTCGCTTGCCGCAATGGAAGCGGAACTGCGTCCGCAGGTCATGGAAACGCTCGACATCATCGCCGAGACCTACAAGAAGCTGCGCAAGCTGCAGGACCAGCAGGTCGAAGCCCGTCTGCAAGCGACCGGCACGCTGTCGCCCGCCCAGGAGCGCCGCTACAAGGAACTGAAGGATGAGCTGATCACGGCGGTAAAATCGCTGTCGCTCAACCAGAATCGCGTCGATAGCCTTGTCGAGCAGCTCTACGACATCTCCAAGCGCCTGATGCAGAACGAAGGCCGTCTGCTGCGTCTGGCCGAATCCTATGGC
>Ga0247813_10001469_pt1 | contig 17870 bp, 16 predicted proteins | sample UWRJL169409C1_FD_180719 | JGI IMG/M metagenome (GOLD analysis project Ga0247813, IMG submission 180719) | Plant litter microbial communities from Arlington Agricultural Research Station in Wisconsin, United States - UWRJ-L169-409C-1 | ecosystem: Environmental > Terrestrial > Plant litter >... | reverse complement strand
GCCTGAACAGTCGTTTGATCCATGACCTTGAAGAGGACGTCAACGTGACCAGTAAGCAGAACCTTCGCATCAATGTGCTGGCAGCCGCCGTGCTGTCGTTGTCCGCAGGCGCCAGCGCCTATGCAGCCGGTCTGCCGGCCAAGGAACCGGTGCGCCAACCAGCCTCCGCCCAAGGCGCAGAGCGGATCATCGTCAAATACCGTGCCGGCACCGCAGCGGCCACGGACCGTTCGGCCAAGCTGACCACCGTGCAGTCGGCGGTCGCCCGCGCCAGTGTCGGTGGTTCCGCCGCCGGCCGTGCCAGTGCGGTGAACCCGCAGATCGTGCGCAAGCTCGGTGTCGGTGCCGATCTGATCCGCCTGCAGGGCCGTTTGAGCCCGGCCGAACTGCAGAAGGTGCTGGCCGAGATCAAGGCCGATCCTTCCGTGCAGTACGCCGAAGTGGACGTGAAGCTGCAGCGCACCGACGTGCGCCCGCGCGACGCGACCCCGCAGCTGGTGCCGAACGATCCGTATTACGCGCAGTACCAGTGGCATCTGAACAGCGCCACCGGCGGCATCAACGCGCCCGCCGCGTGGGATATCGCCCAAGGCGAGGGCGTGGTGGTGGCGGTGCTCGATACCGGCATCCTGCCGCAGCATCCGGATTTCTCCGGCAATCTGCTGGCCGGTTACGACTTCATCAGCGATGCGGAAACGTCGCGCCGCCCGACCGATGAGCGCGTCCCCGGTGCGCTGGATTACGGCGATTGGGTCGAGAACGACAACGAGTGCTATGCCGGCTCGCTGGCCGATGACAGCTCCTGGCACGGTACCCACGTCGCCGGCACGATCGCCGAGTCGACCAACAACGGTGTCGGCATGGCCGGTGTGGCATACAAGGCGCGCGTCCTGCCGGTCCGCGTCCTCGGCAAGTGCGGTGGCTATCTGTCCGACATCGCCGACGCGATCACCTGGGCCTCCGGTGGCACGGTGGCCGGCATCCCGGCCAACGCCAATCCGGCCGAGGTCATCAACATGAGCCTGGGCGGCGGCGGCGCGTGTGATGCGCTGTACCAGGACGCCATCAACGGCGCCGTGTCGCGCGGTACCACCGTGGTGGTCGCGGCCGGCAACTCGGCCTCCAACGCGGCCAACTTCCGTCCGGCCAGCTGCGCCAACGTGGTGTCCGTCGGTGCGACCCGCATCACCGGTGGCATCGCTTACTACTCCAACTTCGGCGCGGCAGTGGATCTGTCCGGTCCGGGCGGCGGTGGCAGCGTGGACGGCAATCCGGGAGGCTACGTCTGGCAGGCCGGCTACAACGGCCTGACCACGCCGACCTCCGGCGCCTACAGCTACCTGGGCATGTCCGGCACCTCGATGGCCTCGCCGCACGTGGCGGCGGTGGCGGCCCTGGTGCAGGGTGCGGTCGCTGCGGCTGGCAAGGATCCGCTCACCCCGGCTGCGCTGGAAGCCCTGCTCAAGCAGACGGCACGGGCCTTCCCGGTCACCATTCCGACCGCCACGCCGATCGGCACCGGCATCGTGGATGCCAAGGCCGCCCTCGACAAGGCGCTGGAAGAAGAGTGCACCGAGAACTGCGGCCCGGTGGCCACACCGCTGACCAACAAGGTCGCCGTCGGTGGCCTGAGCGGCGCCGGTGGCAGCGAAGTGCTGTACAGCTTCGAGGCGCAGGCCGGTAAGGTCCTGAGCCTGCTCACCTACGGTGGCAGCGGCAATGTGTCGGTGTACGTGAGCCAGGGCAAGGAGCCGACCGCGACCGCGTTCGATGCCAAGTCCTCGCGTCCGGGCAACAGTGAAACCGTGCGCTTCACCGCGCCGGTGGCCGGCACGTATTACATCAAGGTGGTCGGCGAGTCCGCGTTCAGCGGTGTGAGCATTCTTGCCAACCAGTAACTGAGCACTACCGCGAACGGGAGTCCGTCATGTGACGGGCTCCCGTTTTTACGTCTGGACCGCGGGCAATACCGCGTAGCATCGCAACGAACTGCTAAAGTCGCAGGGGTTGCCAGGAGAACATTCTTGAACGCGGTTGCCCAGGATCCCACTGCAGCATCTACAGCTGAATCGCGCATTGTTGCGGTATTGCTGGAGAAAGGTCGGCTGAAGGACAGCGACCTTGCACGCGCACGACCGCTGCACCGCGAATCCGGCGGCAGCCTGCTCGGTCTGCTGGTGCGGCTGGGGCTGGTCTCCGAGCGTGACCATGCACAGACCTGTGCCGAGGTGCTCGGCCTGCCGTTGCTCGATGCCAAGGCCGTGCCGGAAGCGCCGCCTGAAGCGTTGCTCGATGGTCTGCCGTTGACGCTGCGCTTCCTCAAACAATTCCATGTCTGTCCGTTGGCGCTGCAGGACGGCGTGCTGGATCTGTGGCTGTCCGATCCGCAGGACCCGTACGCGGCCGAGGCGGTGCGGCTGGCGATGGGCCTGACGGTGCGCCTGCACGTGGGTCTGCGCTCGGAGATCGATGATCTGATCGAGCGCTGGTTCGGCCAGGGCCGCAGCGCGATGGGCGCGATCATCGAAACCGCCGACGGGGAAGGTACCGCCGTTGACGACATCGAGCACCTGCGCGATCTGGCCTCCGAAGCGCCTGTCATCCGGCTGGTCAATCTCATCATCCAGCGAGCGGTGGAACTGCGTGCGTCGGACATCCATATCGAGCCGTTCGAGAATCGCCTGAAGGTGCGTTACCGCGTGGATGGTGTGCTGATTGAAGGCGAAAGCCCGCCGGTCAATCTCACCGCCGCGGTGATCAGCCGCATCAAGATCATGGCGCGGCTCAACATCGCCGAACGCCGCCTGCCACAGGACGGCCGCATCATGCTGCGCGTGCAGGGCAAGGAGCTGGACCTGCGCGTGAGCACGGTGCCCACCGCGCATGGCGAAAGCGTGGTGATGCGTCTGCTTGATCGCGACACCGTGGTGTTCGATTTCCACCGGCTGGGCTTTACCGATGCGTTCCTGCCGCAGTTCCGCAAGGTGCTCGAGCAGCCGCATGGCATCCTGCTGGTGACCGGCCCGACCGGTTCGGGCAAGACCACCACGCTGTACACCGCACTGAGCCAGCTCAACACCGCCGACGTCAAGATCATCACTGTCGAAGACCCGGTCGAATACCAGATCGAAGGCATCAACCAGATCCAGGCCAAACCGCAGATCGGGCTGGATTTCGCCAATGCGCTGCGCAGCATCGTGCGCCAGGATCCGGACATCATCATGATCGGCGAAATGCGCGATCTGGAAACCGCGCGCATCGCGATCCAGTCCGCACTCACCGGCCACCTGGTGCTCTCCACGCTGCACACCAACAACGCCGCCGGTGGCATCACCCGCCTGCTGGACATGGGCGTGGAGGATTATCTGCTGACCTCCACCATCAACGGCATCCTTGCCCAGCGCCTGGTACGTCGCCTGGAGCCGCAGCATGCGCAGCGCTACCGTGCCTCGCCGGAGGAGATCGAGAAGTTCGGCCTGCGCCGGCTGCAGCCGGAGGGCGAGATCTTCCTGTACCGCGCGCAACCCTCGGCGATCGCGCCGACCGGCTATCTCGGCCGGACCACCATCGTCGAGTTCCTGGTGATGAACGATGCGCTGCGCAGCGCGGTGATGCGTCGTGCCGGGATGGGCGAGATCGAGCAGATCGCGCGCGCGGCCGGCATGCGCACCATGTATGAGGATGGCCTGTCCAAAGCGCTGCAGGGCCACACCACGCTGGAAGAAGTGCTGCGCGTGACGGAGGAATCCTGATGCGTGCCTGCAGCCGGCACCCGGTGAGCGGCTGAGCATGGCCCAGTACCGCTACAAGGCGCTCAACGCCCATGGCGAACTGTTCGATGGCCAGATGGAGGCAGCCAGCGAAGCCGAGGTGGTCGCGCGCCTGCAGGATCAGGGCCACATGCCGATGGAAGCGCGACTGGCCAGCGAGGGCGTGGCCGGTGCCTCGTCCTGGGCGGCGCTGCTGCGCCGGAAGCCGTTCGACGGCGGTGGGCTGGTGCAGTTCACCCAGCAACTGGCCACGCTGCTTGGCGCGGGGCAGCCGCTGGACCGCGCGCTGAGCATCCTGCTCGAGCTGCCCGAAGACGAACGCACACGCCGGGTGGTCACCGACATCCGCGACATCGTGCGCGGCGGCGCGCCGCTCTCCACCGCGCTGGAGCGCCAGCACGGGCTGTTCTCGCGGCTGTACATCAACATGGTGCGCGCCGGTGAAGCCGGTGGCAGCCTGCACGACACGCTGCAGCGGCTGTCGGATTACCTGGAGCGCAGCGCTGAGCTGAAAGGGCGCGTCATCAATGCGTTGATCTACCCGGCGATCCTGCTGGCGGTGGTCGGCGGCGCGCTGCTGTTCCTGCTCGGCTACGTGGTGCCGCAGTTCGCGCTGATGTACGAAAGTCTGGATGTCGCGCTGCCGTGGTTCACCCAGTGGGTGCTCACCGCCGGCCTGATCGTGCGCGAAGGCTGGATCATCATGATCGTGGTACCGGCCGTGATCGCGCTGGTGGTAGAGCGGCGGCTGCGGCAACCGGCCACGCGCCTGGCCATGGATGGCTGGCTGCTGCAGTGCAACGGCATCGGCCCGCTGCTGGCCAAGCTGGAAACCGCGCGCCTGGCCCGCACCCTGGGCACGTTGTTGCGCAATGGCGTGCCGCTGCTGTCCGGCCTGGGCATCGCGCGCAACGTGCTGAGCAACCGCGCGCTGGCCGCCGATGTGGACGCAGCCAGTGACGAGGTCAAGAACGGCAACGGCCTGTCGGCGTCGTTGGCGCGTGGCAAGCGTTTCCCGCGCTTGGCGTTGCAGATGATCCAGGTCGGCGAGGAATCCGGCGCGCTGGATACGATGCTGCTCAAGACCGCCGATACGTTCGAACAGGAAAGCGCGCGCGCGATCGACCGGCTGCTGTCGGCGCTGGTGCCGGTGATCACCCTGGTGCTGGCCTCGGTGGTCGGCCTGGTGATCGTGGCCGTGCTGGTGCCGTTGTACGACCTGACCAATGCCATCGGCTGACCGGCCGCTGGTGAATATCCCAACGATTCGATGCAAGGAGCCTGCCATATGCAACGCCGTCGCCTGACCCGCTTTTCTTCCGCGCGCCACCAGTCCGGCATGAGCCTGTTGGAAATCATCATCGTGATCGTGTTGATCGGTGCGGTGCTGACCCTGGTCGGCAGCCGCGTGCTCGGCGGTGCCGATCGTGGCAAGGCCAACATCGCCAAGGCGCAGGTGCAGACCATGGCCGGCAAGATCGACAACTACCAGCTCGATACCGGCAAGCTGCCGGCCAAGCTGGATGACCTGGTGACCCAGCCCAGCGGCAGCGCGGGCTGGCTCGGCCCGTACGCCAAGCCGGCCGACCTCAATGATCCTTGGGGCCATGCGTTGGAGTACCGCGTGCCGGGCGAGAGCCAGCCGTACGACCTGATCAGCCTGGGCAAGGACGGCAAGGTCGGTGGCAGCAGCTACGACGCGGACATCCGGTACGAGTAATCGGCATTGGGAGCGCTGTGGCCCGTGCCGAGCAGACCGCCGCATCGCGTGCCCACGGGCACCCATGCACGCGGTCTGTCGCTGCTGGAGATGCTGCTGGTGGTGGCCCTGATCGCCATCATCGGCGTGGTGACCGCCACCGCGATGAACGGTGGCATCGATGGCATGCGCCTGCGCAACGCCGGCAAGGAAATCGCTACCCAGCTGCGGTACACACGTACCCAGGCCATCGCCACCGGCCAGACCCAGCGCTTCGTCATCGACCCGCGTGCGCGGACGTGGCAGGCCGCCAATGGTCGTCACGGGCAGATTCCCGCCGCGCTGGACGTCCAGTTCCGCGGTGCGGGCCAGCTCAGCACCGCGCCGGGGCAGGGCAGCATCGCCTTCTTCGCCGACGGCGCGGCCAGTGGCGGCAGCATCGACCTGAGCACCCGCGGTGCGGTGTGGGAGATCCACGTCGGCTGGATCACCGGTGAAGTCCGTGCCGGTCCGCGCCGGGAGGGTGGATGAAGCGTCAGCGCGGCTATTCGCTGCTGGAGGTGATCATCGCGTTCGCGCTGCTGGCGTTGGCGTTGACCCTGCTGCTGGGCAGCCTGTCCGGTGCCGCGCGCCAGGTCGGCCAGGCCGACGTGCGCAGCCGGGCCACGCTGTATGCGCAGTCGCTGCTGGCCAGTACCGGCGTGGAAACGCCGCTGCAGCAAGGCAGCACGCAGGGCGAGTGGGAGCAGGGCAGGTACCGCTGGCAACTGCAGGTAGAGCCTTACGCGGAGCCGCGTACGACCACCGCGCCGGTGACCACCGACGTTGGTGGCCCGACCCTGGCGCAGATCACGCTGCAGGTGCGCTGGGGCGAAGGCAACGGCGAGCAGCTGCAGTGGCGCAGCCTGCGGTTGTTGCCGCCGGTACCGGGCGCACCGCGATGACGCTGCACCCACGCCGCGCCCGCGGCTTCACCCTGATCGAAATCCTGCTGGCGACCGCGTTGCTGGTCGGCGGCCTGGCGCTGGCCTTCGCCACCGTGCGCTCGGCCATGGCGATCAGCCAGCGCGGCGAGCGCATGGCCGCCCAGAACGAACGCATGCGCGCGGTCGAAGGATTTCTGCGCCGTCGCCTGTCGACCGCGCTGGTCATCGCGACCTCGCCCCCGGATCCCACCCGCGACCCGGTGTACTTCATTGGCGAGCCGCAGCGGATGCTGTTTGTCTCCGATCTGCCCGGCTACCTCGGCCGCGGCGGGCCGTATGCGCATGAGCTGCAGGTCCGTCGTGCGGGTGGGCAGGAACAGTTGGAGGTCGGACTGACCCTGCTGCAGAACGGTGAAGCGATTGAAGAAGATCCGCCACGACCGCCGGAGATGCTGGCCGACCAACTGCGCGAGGTGCGCTTCCGCTACCGCGGCACCGATCCGCGCACCGGCCAGCTGACCGAATGGCTGGACCGCTGGGAGGACACCCGCCGCCTGCCGCTGCTGGTGTCGATCGAGATCGCGCCGCTGCAGGGGCCGGCGTGGCCACCGATGATCGCGGCATTGCCGCCGCCGCGCGGAGATCTCCGATGAAGCCCGCGCGCGGTGCCGCGCTGGTGCTGGTGCTGTGGTTGATCGCGCTGCTCACCGCGGTGATCGGCGCATTTGCGCTGAGTGCACGCGTGGAGCACATGCAGCAGCGGGTGATTGGCGACGATGCCATCGGCCAGGAATACGCGCGCGCGGGGCTGGAATATGCCCTGCACCGTCTGCAGCCGCGCGCCAGCCAGCCGGCGTGGGTGGCCGATGGCCGCCGCTACCGGTGGACCTTTGATACGCGTCGGATCGATCTGACGATTCTCGACGAGAACGGCAAGATCAATCTGAATCTGGCCGACGTTAGCCTGCTCAGCGCATTCCTGCGCGCGATGGGGGAGGCGCCTGACCACGCCCAGCAGCTGGCCGGTGCCATCGTCGATTGGCGCGACGCCGACAGCCTCAAACAGCCTGGTGGTGGCGCGGAGACGCCTGATTACGTCGCTGCCGGCCTGCCGTATGGCGCACGCAACGCGCGCTTCGAGACGATGGGCGAGCTGCAGCGCGTGCTGGGCATGGAGGCTGACCTGTATGCGCGGATCGAGCCGATGCTGACCCTGTACAGCCGCCAGGCGCGGCCCGATCCACGCTTCGCGGCTGGCCCGGTGTTGACCGCGCTGGGGCTGGATGCGGAACGCCTGCTGGCCGAGCGCGAGCGTGCGGCGGCCGCAGATGACGCGGGATTACCGGCCGCACCGCTTGCAGGTGGCAGTGGCACCTATAGTATCGAGAGTCGCGCCACGGACGAACGCGGCCGGATATCGGTACTGCGCGCCGTGGTGAGGATGGGGGCGGCAGGCACGCCGGGAACGGCATACACAGTACTTCGCTGGGAACAGGGAATGGCAGCAAGATGACGGCATGGCGTGACAGTCTGGTGCGGGCCCGCGGGCGCTTGTCGCCTGGCGTGGGCAGCAGCCTGCGCTGGTGGCGGCAATCGTTGCTGGCCTGGCTGCCGGTGCGCTGGCAATGGGCGATGGGCTGGTCGCGCTCACGGCTGCTGCTCAAGCGCGACGGTGAGGTGCTGCATGTTCAGCGCCAGACCGGTGAACAGCTCGAGGCGATTGCCGAACTGCCCTGGCCGGTGTCGCCGGCCGCGCTGGACAACCTGTTGGATGCGCGTCTGCGCAGCCTGCCGCGACATTGGTTGCTGGCTGCCGGAAGCGTGTTGCGGCGACCGCTGCGGCTGCCCGCGGCGGCCGCGGAGCGGCTGCGCGATGTGGTCGGTTTTGAGATCGATCGGCAAACCCCCTTTGATGCCAGCCAGGTCAGCTATGACGTGCGCGATCTCGGCGCGTTGCCGGATGGCCAGCTGCAGGTGGAACTGGTGGTGATCCCGCGCGTCCAGCTGGATCAGTGGGCGCAGCAGGCCGGGCCGTGGGCGCAGGCCGTGGCCGGCGTCGATGCGGTGGATGCCACGGGCCAGCCGCTGGACGTCAATCTGCTTCCGGTCGCGCAGCGGCAGCCGTATCGCGACCCGATGGCGCGCTGGAACGGGATCCTGGCCGTGGGCGCGATCGTGCTGCTTGCGCTGGCCGGCCATCAGTTGATCGACAATCGCCAGGCCGCGGCGGACCAGTTGCGTGATCAGGTCGATGCCGCCGCCCGTGATGCGCGTCGGGTTGCCGCCGAACGGCAGCAACTGCAGAGTCTGGTCGAAGGCGCCGCGTTCCTGGAGGGCAAGCGTGCCGAGCATGCGAGCACCGTGGAGATCTGGAATGAACTTACCCGCCTGCTGCCCGATGGCACCTATCTGGAAAAAATGTCGATCGAAGGCACCACGCTGCAGTTGATCGGGCTCAGCCGCGAAGCCTCGCAACTGGTGCCGCTGCTGCAGGACTCGCCGCTGTGGCGCAAGGTCAACCTGACCGGTGTGCTGCAGGCCGATGGGGCGACCAGCGGCCGCGACCGTTTCACGCTGACTGCCGAACTGCAGCCGCTGCCCGGTGCGACACCGCCTGCCAAGGAGGTTGCCGGTGGCAGCACAACCGACGCGCCGTGATCGCTGGCTGGCACTAGGGCTGTTGTTGGCGGTGATCGCCGTGGCCTACCTGCTGCTGGTGCATCCGTGGTTGACCCGTCCGCTGCTGGCGATCAATGCCGACATCGCTGCGGTGCAGGAGCGCCAGCAGCGCGTGGAGGCGCAGTTGGCCCAGCGCGGCCAGATCGCCACCCAACTGAGCGAGGTGCAGACGGCGCTCGAGGGCCGCCCCGGCTTCCTGCGCGAGGCCACGGCCGAATCGGCCGCCGCCGCGCTGTCCAGCCGGCTGCAGGATGCGGTGGCCTCGGCCAGTCCGGGCAATCGCAGCTGCACGATCAGCAACCGCACGCCGCTGCCTGATGCCAGCCGCGAACCGGCGTTCCCGCGCGTGGCCCTGCAGGTGCGGCTGCGGTGCGGCGTGCCGGAAATGGCCGCGGTGCTGCACACGCTGGAGACCGGTACGCCGCGCTTGTTCGTGGACAACCTGAATCTGCTGGCGCAGCGCTTCCAGCAATCGCCAAGTGAAACCGGCACCGGCCTGGACGTGTCGTTCGAACTGGTCGGCTATCTGCGCCCGGGCGCCGCGCTGGAGCCCGGTGCGACGGTGCCATCCCCCGTTCCGCTGCCGGCGGGACAGGACGCGGGGCAGAACCCTGAACCAGGTGCGGCCCCGCCCAGCGATGTGGCCGAACCCCCGCCAGCGCCGGATATTGCCGAGGAGGTCGAGCATGAAGCTTGAAGCAGCTGGCCTGCGGACCTGGTGGCTGGGGGGCATCGCGCTGTGGGCGCTGGCGATCTGGATCGCCACGCTGTCCGGGCTGGGCAGCCGTATCGCGCCGGCAACCGAGGGCGATGTCGGGCCCGGGTCGTTGCCGCAGCTGGCACCGGCCGCGCCGGAGCGCATGGCCTCGGCCAGTACCTACGCACAGATCGGTACGCGGCCGCTGTTCGCCGAAGACCGTCAGCCGCGGCCGTATCTGCTCGGCGGCACCGAGCAGGGCACCGCCAGCAGCGTCTCGCTGACCGGCGTGCTGCTCACGCCTGACTTCGCCATGGCCATCCTGACCACCGATCAGCGCCAGTCGCTGCGGTTGCGCTTGAACGGTGAGGCGGTGAACGGCTGGCAGCTGCTGGCGCTGGAACCCCGCCGCGCCACTGTCAGTGGGCCGGGTGGCACCCAGACGCTGGAACTGCCGGTGTTCAACGGGCAGGGTGGCGAGCCGCCGACGGTGCTGGGCAGCACAGCGCTCACGAGCGTTCCGCCGGCCGGTGCCGGTGCACGCCCGATCAATGGCGCATCGGCACCCATGCCCGCATCACCGCCGGCCGCCCCGCCTGCGCCGCAGCCAGTTACGCCCTCGGCTGCGGCGGCCCCCGCGCAGAACGCGCAGGGCCCCAGCGAAGACCAGATGAAGGCGATCCGCGAGCGCATCCAGGCGCGCCGCCAGCAATTGCAGCAACAACAGCAACAGCAGTCGCAGCAACCGCCCGCGGGCGGCTCCGGCCACAACCCTTAGAGTGACAGCATGACCCTGCGCCTTTTCCCCGTGTCTTTCCTTGTCGCCCTGCTGGTGGGCTGCACCACCGTGCCCGCGCCGGAGGTGCGCCGCGATGCGGTCCTCGACAGCCACCAGGTGGTCGCCGGTGATGGCTCCCACGCAGGCGTCGATGCCGAGCCACTGGGAACCAGTGGTGCACCGCAGGCGGTGATCCGCCGCGGCACCGGCACGATGATCAACCGCAGCGCTGCCGCCGCGCCGCAGCCGTCGCTGGGCAATGCCTCCACCGGCAATGCGACCTTCAACTTCGAAGGCGAATCGGTGCATGCGGTGGTCAAGGCGATCCTGGGCGACTTCCTCGGGCAGAACTACGTGATCGCACCGGGCGTGCAGGGCACCGTGACCCTGGCCACGCCCAAGCCGGTGTCCTCGGCGCAGGCCTTGAACCTGCTGGAAATGGTGCTGGGCTGGAACAACGCGCGCATGGTCTACAGCGCAGGCCGCTACAACATCGTGGCCGCCGACCAGGCGCTGGCCGGCACGGTGTCGCCCAGCACCGCCTCGCCGGCCAATGCGCGCGGCTTTGAAGTGCGCGTGGTGCCGCTGCAGTACATCTCCGCCACCGAGATGAAGAAAGTGCTGGAGCCGTACGCGCGCCCGAACGCGATCGTCAACGTCGACAACGGCCGCAACGTGATCACCCTCGGCGGTACCCGCAGCGAACTGGAGAACTACCTGCGCACGGTGGAAATCTTCGATGTGGACTGGCTCTCGGGCATGTCCGTGGGCGTGTTCCCGATCCAGTCCGGCAAGGCCGAGCAGGTGGCCGCCGATCTGGAGAAGGTGTTCGGCGAGGAAAGCAAAACCCCCAGTGCCGGCATGTTCCGCTTCCTGCCGCTGGAGAATGCCAACGCGGTGCTGGTGATCACCCCGCAGGCGCGCTATCTCGACCAGATCCAGCAGTGGCTGGACCGCATCGATACCGCCGGTGGCAACGCGCGGCTGTTCTCCTATGAGCTGCGCTACGTCAAGGCAAAGGACCTGGCCGAGCGCCTGGCCGAAGCCTTCGCCAACGAGAACGGCCGCAGCGGTCGTGGCAGCAGCTCGCTGGCGCCAGGCGCGTCGCCGATGGACATCGGCAGCCGCGATGGCAACAGCAACAACAGTAATTTCTCCAACACCGGCAGCAGCAACGGCAGCAGCCGCGGTGGGCTGGGCGAAGGCACGATGAGTCTGCCGCAACGCCAGTCCGGCAACGCCAGCTTCAGCCTGGAAGTGCAGGGCGATACCGTCGGTGTATCGGCGGTAGAAGAAACCAACACGTTGCTGGTGCGCTCCACCCCGCAGGCCTGGCGCTCGATCCGCGAAGTGATCGAAAAGCTCGACGTGATGCCGATGCAGGTCCACATCGAAGCGCAGGTGGCCGAGGTCGCGCTGACCGGCGATCTCAGCTATGGCGTGAACTGGTTCTTCGAGCAGGCCGTGGCCACCGGCAAGACCGAGAGCGGCATCGACCTGCCCAGCGCGCTTGGCCGTTCGATCTGGGGCAGCATCTCCGGCACCGTCGGCGATGGTGGCGTGGGCTGGACCTTCCTCGGCAAAAATGCCGCTGCGGTGGTCAGCGCGCTGGACAAGGTCAGCAACCTGCGCCTGCTGCAGACCCCGTCGCTGTTCGTGCGCAACAACGCCGAAGCCACCCTCAACGTGGGCACCCAGATTCCGATCAACTCGGTGTCGGTCAATACCGGCGTGGGCGGCGACAACACTTACAGCCAGGTCCAGTACCTGGATACCGGCGTGATCCTCAAAGTGCGCCCGCGCATCACCCGCGATGGCGTGGTGTTCCTGGACATCGTGCAGGAGGTCAGCTCGGCCGGCGCGATCCCGAGCGGCTGCGACCCGACCCGCACCACCTGCAACCCGCCGATCAATACCCGCAAGATCTCCACCGAAGCGGCGGTGCAGAGCGGGGACACCATCATGCTGGCCGGCCTGATCACCAACTCCGACGACGATGGCGCCAATGGCGTGCCTGGCTTGAGCCGCATCCCGGTGATCGGCGCGCTGTTTGGCAGCAAGACAAAGAAATCCGGGCGCTCTGAAGTGATCGTGCTGCTGACCCCCACCATCGTGCGCAACGCGCAGGAGTCGCGGAACCTGACCGACGAATACAGCAGCCGCTTCCGTGCGATGGAGCCATTCCCCGAGCGCAAGGGCAAGCGCTGAGCGATGCCAGGCCCCTGCTGTCATCGCAGGGGCCGATCTTGTTACGCTGGCCGCGCCCAAGGGAGCCTGCGATGACACAGCGACACGGCGAAGACGGCAGCACGCAGAGGTCGGCATGAGCACGGTCATCCTGCTGCCGATCGGGGTCGACGATGCCGCGCTGGACCGCTGCCTGGCCGCGCTCGATGCCGGCACCGCAGCGGGCACCGCGATCTGGCTGGCCGACGATGGCCAGGCCGGCCCGCGCGCCCAGGCCGTGATCGAACATTGGCTTGCACAGACGCCGCTGCAGGCCGAGTACACCCGCCGCGCCCGCGCGATCGGCGAGGTGGCCCATCTGGACGAAATGCTCACCGCCTGTGCGGGCGCTGATGTGGTGGTGCTCGCCCCGGATGCGATCCCGGCACCGGGTTGGTTGCAGCAGCTGGACGCCTGCCTGGCCCGCGATGCCTCGATCGGCTCGGCCACGCCGTGGTGCAACGCCGGTGAGACGGCCGCCTGGCCGCGTCTGGGCGAGATCAATCCGCTGCCGGACGACCTTGATCTGGCTCCGCTGGCCCAGGCCTGCGCGGTGATGCCGCCATTGCATCCCGAACTGCCGTCTGCGGTGACCCATGCGGTGCTGTTGCGTGGCAATGCCCGACGCAAGGCCGGTGGGCTGGACATGCACAGTTACGCCTCATGGAATGCGGCCCTGATCGACCTCAGCCTGCGCATGGCCGGGCTCGGCTGGCGCAACGCCCTGTGCGAGACCGCCTTCGTCGCCCGCGTGGCCGAAGGTGTAACCGGCGAGGGCGACATGGAGGCGTTGGCGTCGCGCTGGCCGGCCTGGCCGCCGCGGCTGGCCGGCTTTCTGATGATCGATCCACTGCAGCAGGCACGCCACGACCTGCAGCAACACCACCGGCAGGCGATAATGCCCAAGGCGCAGGGCGATCTGTTCGCGCCGCCTGTCATTGCCGCCCCGGAGTCCCCCGTTTGAGCCCTGCCATCGCCGCCATCATCGTCAGCTACCAGAGCGCCAGCACGCTGGATGCCTGCCTGCTGCGCCTGCGCGAGGCGCGCGACATCGCCGAGATCCGCGTGGTCGACAACGATTCCACCGACGGCACCCTGGAGATCGTGCAGCGCCATGCCAGCGCCGATCCGCGGGTGCGCTTCATCGCCAATCCGGACAACCCCGGCTTTGCCGCCGCCAACAACCAGGGCGTGGCCGACAGCCAGGCCCCGTGGCTGGCCTTCATCAACCCCGACCTGATGGTCGGCCCGGAGACCCTGGCCCAACTGCGCGAACGTGCGCTGCCGCTGGGTGACTGCCTGCTGGGCGTCGAGCAGGTGGATGAAAGCGGTCGCCCGGACGATGCCGTGCGTCGCCGTGACCCGGATTTCGCCGCGATGCTGCGCAACCCCGGGCAGGGCGGGAAACTGGCCCTCCCGGTCGACCACCGCCAGCCGCTGCAGGTGGTGCCGGCCCTGTCGGGCGCGCTGCTGCTGATGCCGCGCGCCCTGTTCGACCGGATCGGTGGGTGGGATGCGGGCTACCGCCTGCACGCCGAGGATCTGGATCTGTGCCGGCGCGCACGCGAGGCCGGCGCGGTGATCGCCATCGCCAACGACCTGCAGGTGACCCACGTACGCGGCGTCTCCAGCCGCTCGCGGCCGTTCTTCGTGGAGTGGCACAAGCACCGCGGGCTGTGGCGGTACTTCCGGAAGTTCGAGGCGCCGCAACGTGCCTGGCCGGTGCGCTGCGCCGTGTGGGGCGCGATCTGGGCGCATGCGCTGGTGCAGGTCCCGCGGCTGCTCCGCCGCCGGTAGAGGGCCGCGCACCCGCTTCGGCACCGGGTCGATACGTGCCGTGAACGCTGTCCACGCTGAGGGCAGCGGCCGTTGGTCGTACACGGTGGCAGGCGCATACTCTTCAGCATGATCATCCAGTCCCTGCTCGACACCGACCTGTACAAATTCACCATGATGCAGGCGGTGCTGCATCAGTACCCCGGCGCGCAGGTGCAGTACCGGTTCAAGTGCCGGACCCCGGGCATCGACCTGGCGCAGTTCATCGACCAGATCAACGCCGAGATCGACCATCTGTGCAGCCTGCGCTTCAGCGCCGAAGAGTTGGACTACGTGCGCGGCCTGCGCTTCGTCAAACCGGATTTCGCCGATTTCCTCGGCCTGTTCCACCTGGACCGCAAGTACATCGCGCTGCGCCCCTCGACCACCGTGCCCGGTGAGATCGATCTGGACATCACCGGGCCGTGGCTGCACACCATTCTGTTCGAAGTCCCGCTGCTGGCGATCATCAACGAGGTCTGGTTCCGCAACACCACCGACTCGGATTTCAGCGAAGGCGAGCGCCGCCTGCAGGCCAAGACCGCGCTGCTGCGCGATACCCCCGGCTTCGAGCTGTGCCGGATCGCCGACTACGGCAGCCGCCGCCGTTACTCGCGCGAGTGGCATGGGCGGATGCTGCCGATGCTGCGCGACGCGCTTGGCGCGCAGTTCGTGGGCACCAGCAACGTGCATTTCGCCCGGCTGTACGGCATGACCCCGCACGGCACGATGGCCCATGAGTACCTGCAGGCGTTCCAGGCACTCGGCCCGCGCCTGCGTGACTCGCAGGTGGCCGCGCTGGAATCCTGGGCGCGCGAGTACCGCGGCGACCTTGGTATCGCGCTGTCGGATGTGGTCGGGCTGGAAGCCTTCCTGCGCGACTTCGACATGTACTTCTGCAAGCTGTTCGACGGCGTCCGCCACGATTCCGGCGACCCCTTCACCTGGGGCGACCGCATGCTGGCCCACTTTGACAGCCGCCGGGTGGATCCACGCAGCAAGGTGCTGGTCTTCAGCGACGGGCTGAACATCGAAAAGGTGATGCAGCTGTTCGATTACTTCCGCGGCCGCTGCCAGGTGGCCTTCGGGGTCGGCACGCACCTGACCAATGACCTGGGCCCGACCCCGCTCAACATCGTCATCAAGATGGTCCGCTGCAACGGCCAGCCGGTCGCCAAGCTGAGTGATTCACCCGGCAAGAGCATGTGCGACGACCCGGGCTATCTGGCGTATCTGCGCCAGGTCTTCGAGCTGCCGGCCGAGGGCTGAGCAGTGCACCGGCGCGGCGATGGCTGCCGCCGGACACCCTTCAACCCCGATTCCGTTCAGCCCGTCCGGGGCAGGTGACGCTGCGCGTCAGGAAGCGACGCAGCGCGCTCGCTATGCAGGAAAGCCAGATGTGCCACAATAATATGAGGCGCAGTTCACACTTTTGACCGACATCGATGCCGGTAATTGCCCGTATGCCGCCTCCGCATCGTGGTTCGTCTAGGCTTCCCGGATGAATGCATCAGCACCACTCGATTACTACCGTACCCACGCCTGCTCTCGCCAGTGGCGCGGCTTCCTGCTGGCGCTCTGCGAAGAGTTCGACAGTGCGTTGCCCGATGCCGAACTGGCGCGGTTGATGGCGCGGATCGGTGAACGCTTCGGCCGTGCCCATGCACTGCCGGCGGCAGCGACCCTGGAGGAACTGCAGGACGCCGCCAATGCGGTGTGGTCCTCTGCCGAGTGGGGCCAGGTGGCGTTCGAGGAATTGCCGGAACAGGTTCACATTCACCATGCCGCCTCGCCGTTGTCGGCGGTACTCGGCGGCCGCGTCGGGTGGGATACTGGTTTTCTGGAAGGTGTGTACCGGCAATGGTTCCGCGCCGCCGGGATGGTGTCGGTATTGGATGTCCGGCACCTGCAGAGCGACAACCCGGATGTAGCGACATACACGCTGTCGCGTGTGTTCTGAATCTCTCTCCCCCCCTTTGATGGTGCCATGAGCAAGCTTCTGAAACATGCCGATACAGAGAGCCACGACGATGACGTGGCCGGCCTCTTCAACCGCTTGGGCGGCCGCGATGACACGCGCACCTACCAGGATTTCACCCACAGCCAGCCGCAGGTCACCACCACGGCCCGCCTGCGCGAGGAGGCCCCGCCGCCGATTCCGGCCGCGAGCCTGACCGCGGTACCCAGTGCCGCGCCGGTGATCACGCCGGTGAACACGCCCGTGATCGCCGCGGCCGAGGCGGCGCCGATGGACGTGCCGGCAGCGGCTGCACCGGCGCAGAGCACACCGCTGGAACAGCTGTTCCAGCGACTGGCCGGTGCGCGTAGCGCGACGCCGGGGCACAGCCCGCTGAGCCGGCTGCGCGGGGCGTGAAACGTAGCCGGTGATCGCTCGCCGCGCCCTTCGGGGTGGGGCGGGAGTGCCGGCTGATGCAAGGGGATGCCGCTGCGTGCGGCCGTGTTGGGGAACATCATGAGCAAAACTTCCACCCCGAGAGGGGATGCCGTTCTGGCCCGCTTGGCGCTGCTTGCGCTGGTGGTCGGCGGCGCCATGCTGCTGGCCTTCGTGATCACCGTGCCCATGGAGATCGGTCAGCAGTTCCTGTTCTCGGCCGTGGTGTTCCTGATCGCCCTGTGCCTGCGCAATCGCGAGAGCCGGTTGATTCCGCTGGTGTTGATGGGCCTGTCGCTGGTGATGTCCACGCGCTACATGTACTGGCGCCTGACCGACACCATGGGCATGAGCAGCTTCGTCGATCTCACCCTGGGGCTGGGCCTGGTGGCAGCGGAGGTGTACTCGTTCATCGTGCTGGTGCTCGGCTATTTCCAGGTGGCCTGGCCGCTGCATCGCAAACCGATGCCGTTGCCCGAAGACCAGTCGCTGTGGCCGACCGTGGATGTGCTCATCCCGACCTACAACGAGCCGCTGTCGGTGGTGCGGACCACCGTGCTGGCCGCTACCGTGCTGGACTGGCCCGCCGACAAGCTCAACATCTACCTGCTCGATGACGGCCGCCGCGAGGAGTTCCGCGAGTTCTGCGAAGAGGTCGGGGTGAAGTACATCACCCGCACCAACAACAACCACGCCAAGGCCGGCAACATCAACGCGGCGCTGAAGAAGACCAGCGGCGAGTACGTGGCGATCTTCGATTGTGACCACATGCCGACCCGCTCGTTCCTGCAGATGTCGATGGGCTGGTTCCTGTTCGACGAGAAGATGGCCGTGGTGCAGACGCCCCACTACTTCTTCTCGGCCGATCCGTTCGAGCGCAACCTGGGC
>Ga0247813_10001466_pt1 | contig 17893 bp, 16 predicted proteins | sample UWRJL169409C1_FD_180719 | JGI IMG/M metagenome (GOLD analysis project Ga0247813, IMG submission 180719) | Plant litter microbial communities from Arlington Agricultural Research Station in Wisconsin, United States - UWRJ-L169-409C-1 | ecosystem: Environmental > Terrestrial > Plant litter >... | reverse complement strand
GAGGATTTCGGGCATGTCGCTCGAGGCCATGACCACGGCCATCCCCTTGCCGGCAAGCTCGGTGATGATGCGGTAGATCTCGCTGCGTGCGCCGACGTCGACGCCTCGCGTCGGCTCGTCGAGCAGCAGCACGGCGACGTCGCCGACGAGCCAGCGGGCGAAGACGACCTTCTGCTGGTTTCCGCCCGAAAGCGTCTCCATGCTCTGGTTGAGTCCGCGGCTGCGGAGACTTACCGACTCGGTCGCCGCCTTGACCGCTTTTCGGCGCGCGCTCTGCTTGAGCCACCCGGCAAGGGTGAACGAGGCCAAGCGCGGGAGGCTGCCGTTGTCGAGGATGTCCATGGACAGCACCCCGCCGGAGCCTTTGCGATCCTCGGGGACCAGGGCGACGTTCGAGTCGATGGCGGCCGGCGGACTGTTGCGCTTGATCGACTTCCCCGTCACCTTGACGTCGCCCGAAAGTGTGCGTCGGATGCCGAAGATGCCCTCGATCAACTCGGTTCGGCCGGCACCGACGAGGCCGGCCAGGCCGAGGATTTCACCGCGTCTCACCGTGAAGCTGACGGGAGCCGGGGCTCCCTCGACGTGCAGGTCGGAGATCTCGAGTACCGTCTCCTCGCCATGATCGGGTAGATCGGGGAAGAGATCATTGAGTTCTCGCCCGATCATCGCCGTGACGATGTCGTCGTCGCTCACGGTGCTCATCGCCTGGTCCATCACCAGGCCGCCGTCGCGCAGCACAACGATGTGGTCGGCCAATGCCCGGATCTCCTCCATCTTGTGTGTGGTGAAGAGGAGCGCGACGCCGGCATCGCGCAGTTGGCGCATGACGGTGATGAGACGGCTCACCTCGCGTTCGGCGATGGCGCTCGACGGCTCGTCGAGCAGGATCACCCGCGCACCGGTATTCGTCGCCTTCACGATCTCGACGATCTGGCGCAGGCCGACCGGGAGGGTGCTCATCTTGCGGGTCGGGTCGATGTCGATGCCGAAGACCGCTAGATTCTCTTTCGCGCGGGCAATCATCTCCTTGCGGCGCAATCCGGTGGGACCGGAGAGCTCGCGGCCGATGAAGATGTTCTCGTAGATCGTCATGTCGAGAAGTGAGGCCAGCTCCTGCGGCACAATCGCCACGCCCAAGCGTGTGGCGTCCTGCGAGCTGCCCGAATGCAGCTGCTCGCCGCGCACGAAGACCTCGCCCGCATCGGCCCGGTACTGGCCGGACGCGATCTTCATCATCGTGGACTTGCCCGCGCCGTTCTCGCCGGCGAGTGCGGTTATCGTGCCGGGTCGTAACCGGAGCGACACGCCACGGAGCACGGGGATTCCGGAGAATGCCTTCTCGAGGTTGCGGCACTCGAGCGAGAACGGCTGGTCTTCGGCGACGGTCGCGGTCTCTGCTCGCTCATTCGTGTCAGTCATCTCGATGCCTTTCTGCAACGAGTTCCGACGCCTCATCGCGATCATCTGTCGGCGATGCCGACGAGAAACACTCTACACAATCCGCTCATTCGCGCAACAACTATGCTCATATGAGCGCCACTAGATGAACTAGCATGAGCTTCGACTGCATGAGCGCCCCAATGACTCGACAGGGCATCCACAACCGCCACGAGTTCGGCAATGAAAGGCTGAAATGGGTCCCGACGAACTGATCCGCATCAGTTACGCCGCGCAGCGGTATTTCCGCGACGGCCGCAGTCGTATTCAGATCGCCGAGGAACTCGACGTTTCGCGGTTCAAGATCGCCCGCATGCTCGAGAAGGCGCGGGAGCTTGGTATCGTGCGAATCGAGATCAGCTCGCCCGGTACCGTCGACCTCGACCTCTCGATCGAGTTGCGGTCTCGGTTCGGTCTCAAGCGCGCGCTTGCGGTATCTACACCCAACGAAACGCCGGAAGTCATCCAGGACTCGCTCGGTCGCGTCGCGGCCGAACTTCTCGAGGAGATCGTGACCGAAGATGATGTCCTGGGCTTCACTGCCGGACGCACCCTCAACCTGGTCACCAAGTACCTGACGGTATTGCCTCACGTCGACGTGGTCGCCCTCGGCGGTGTCGCCGGGGCCGTGAAGGAACACGGGGTCGAGATAATCAGGCGCGTTGGGCGCATCGCAGGCGGCAACGCCTATCCCATCTTCGCGCCCCTACTCGTTTCGAGCGCCGCTACTGCGAAGTCCCTCCGCAGCGACCCTCTCATCGCCGAGGTGTATTCCAAGTTCGATCACGTCACCAAGGGGATAATCGCAATCGGCAGCTGGGCCCCGCCCGACTCGCAGCTTTTCACCGCCGCGGACGAGGCTGGAATCGCTTCGGCCCTTGTGGCAGAAGGGGTGGTCGGTGAAGTGTGTGCGATCCTATTCGACGCTGAGGGCACGATTATCGATTCGATCGACGACCGGTCGATCGCCATCACCAGCGAGCAACTCCGAGCAATACCCGAAATCATCGCCGTCGGTGGCGGGCGCCGAAAGACACACGCAGTCCTGGCCGCGATCCGCACAGGGCTGATCGATACGTTGGTCACCGACGCTGCCCTCGCTACACGACTACTTCATCTCGCCGAAGACTAAACCGTCTGCCGCGGCCATCGGAGCCCATTTCTACGCACCTCTCGACAACGAGACTTGCGACGGACTCCAGCATTGCTTTCTCCTTCGAACCGCGGGTCCCATTCAGGTAACTTACGACACTCTCTGCTCTCGATTTTCGACTACTTGACATAAGGAACAGTATCGGCGGCACGTCCCGCCGAGAAAGTCCCACAGACTGTGGGACAAAATGGACCATGACCAGTTCTTCAAAACGTTCCTGGTGGGAGCGGCGCCATACACGGACTCCCAGGTGAGCGCCGACAAGCGAACAGTGCAGCAAGTTACTTCACGTTCGCGAGTGCCAGAGTCCAGAGCTGACCCCGCAGGCGGAGGGATCGATAGCGCATTACGCGCCCCGCCGGGTTTGCCCACATTTTGCCCACACTTGAGGAAAATCGAGGCGATTCTCATATGATCACACAGCATCTCGATCCCAGTGTTTTACTGGGATCGGCACATGGGTCACGGTTCTCTTGAGGGGCCGAAAATCACTCGTAATGAGAAGGTCGTCAGTTCGATTCTGACAGGCGGCTCCATCAAAATCCGCGTCGTTACTGGGCTGTATTCGCGCCCGAGCGGATCGTTCGGCCTATTACGCGGCATACGAAACCGAATCGCAACAGGAAATCCCTGCTCCCGCTCCGCTGCCGGGTGATCCCGCGTACATCCCGCTGCATCCCACCACGCTTACCCAAACGATCGTCTATCGAGACGTCAAATACGGTGCCCTGTGATGTCATGATCAGCGCCGCATCTCGAGCAGCGCGCATCTTCCTCCACGGAAGGGTCAAGGATCGGCTCGAACGAGATCACTGACTCATCGAAATTGCAGACTTCGCAGACTCGACCCATGACGCTGCCGCCGTCCCTGTCCGAGGATTCCTGATATGTATTCACTGCGTTCCTCTCGTTGCATCGGACGGTACTGCAACGCACCGACACTGACCGGGCACGCGCGCACTGCCAAACCAGCGGCATTCCCATTAGTGTTGTGATCTTCGGCCTGGCCTGAAGTCACTCATTCGGACGACAGATGCGAAATTTCACCGTCACAACAACCTTCGACGGCAGATGGTGGGTCTTCGTCATTCACGAACTTCGCTGTGTTGGACAAGCGCGATACCGATCAGAGGTACGCGAAGAAGCTCGCCTACTAGCTGCGCTCTGGCTCGACATTAGAGAGAACGAGACCCGTATCGGCCGCGTCAAATACATGCGTGCCCACTGGACGCAAATTCGTCCCTGACCCGCTTCAATAGGCGATCCTCTTAGGGACATCAGTTTTCCTCGCTGCTCGTGGGATCGTGAGTGGGTGAACTCCTCCAATCGCCAGATTGAACTTTCGCCCGACGACCTTCGAGCCGTAGCGCGATTCACCGCGGCGTGTGCCAGGGAGGCCCTCGTCCTATTCGAGCGCACCTATCCAGACGATCGACGGCCGCGGTCGGCGGTGGAGTCAGCGGAAGCTTTCGCCGCCGGCGGCCGTCGCTCCAATGATCAAAGGACGACAGCGTTTGCCGCCCACCGAGCTTCGCGGGAAGCGACAGACCAGGCCGCGCAGCTCGCGGCTCGGGCGGCCGGCGACGCTGCTGCTTCGGCCTACTTGCATCCTCTCGCCCAGCCGAGCCAGGTTGGGCACATCCTTGGAGCGGCGTCGAATGCCGCCCGAGCTTTCGAAGTCGACGCGGGCGGGGATCCCGCTATCAGTGAGCAGTGGCTTGCTGCCTTTCAGCGCCATGCGACGCCGCAGCTTCGGAACGTTCTCGCCCGTTACCCCGATGCACCGGTCGGAGCCACCCGCGTCAGCGAGCTGATGGGGGAAATCGATGCTGCTCTCCGGTCGACGCCAGAGCCCTCATAGGAAGATCGTCTTACGGACAGCATTTCTACTTGCGCGCTTGACCACCACACTGCCGTCGTGACCAGTCCTGGACCGCCGAACAAAATACGCCCCTCGACGGGATCTCCTTGTGTCGATAGTGATAGGCGCCTACTTTGAAATCACCGCATCGACGAGGGGACCGCATCGTGGCAACAGCTCGCAAGTCTTTCCTAGCTCGGACTATCGAGCTGGTTTCACTGAAGCTTGGGCGCAAGGCAGTTCCCCTTCCTCCGGATCCTTCCGGCGAACCACCTGTTGCAATTGACCCGGATCCGAACCGCGACAGAGATCTATACATGGGTGTGAATACACATCTCTAGCCACTTCTTTTGGGTTCGGTATTACTCAGTCGCCGCTTCTCACCGAGCGGATGTCGCCGCCCGGGCGTTCTGACCGCGACAGGCGGCGTCCCGGAGAGGGATCGTCTTACGAACACCCGGCTATCCACTATTCCCAGCTCTTGAGGGTTCCCGCCATTTCGTGATTGTGGCGTCTAGCGAGGTCGCGGGGTCTGACTGCAGCGCAGCTGCAGCTAGAAACTGATCGAAGAACAGGCGGTATGCGTTCCCGATATCCGAGCCCGTGAAACATGGTCTGGCTCATTCGGGTGGCGCCGCAGGACCATCGGCTGTCGGTCACCCAATCACGGTGCTGATGATGCTCGGTTGCCGGGATGGACGGGCCCGATGATTTGCTCGACGTCGGTGATGGAGGATGGTTCGGGTGTCGGATCGAATACCCCGATCTTGATCTCGACGCCATCGCAGTCCAGGTCTGGATAGCCCTTTTCGGCGGAGAGTTTCACGGCACCCTCGACCTCTGTGAACTGGTACACCTTGCCGGTCACCTTGAATGGTTTCGACGGAGCGGTCCCCTCGACCGAAGCCCAGTCGAAGATTTCGCACCCGGTGACTTCAATGACCGGCCCGTCATCTGTTTTGTAGGCCTCTTCTACTTTGGTCGGCGTGAAAGGCTGAGGGCCCGGGTAGGTGAGCGGAGAAAAGCCGCCCTTCGCTCTGTCGAGCGCCGCGCCGTAATGGCGAGACAGCGGATCAGTCGCGATTACTTCGTACGCTTCGGGCAGCGTGAAGTTGCTCTGGTTGTTCGCCGCCGCCAATGCGGGTAGTGCTTCACGGAGCAGCTGCACATACTCGGTGGATTCGAGTTCGCCGCTCGGTTCCCCGTTCGTCCAAACGACCGGGGGAACGGGCTTTGGGGTGGGTTCGGTTCTCGAAGCGAGGACGCTGCACCCTGTCACGGCGACGACGACGCTGACGAATATGGCGGTAGAGCCAAGGAAGCGTCGCGGGCGTATAAGCGGGTCCGGCGCAAAGAGGTGGTCGATCATGCCTTCACGCTAACCGCTCGGTACGACGGTACGGGAATCGTCTATCCACTGATGGATCGTCTCACGGACTGCTCGCAACCCCTGGTAGCCGGCGTGTTCAGGGCAAAGCGAACCCGGCGCGATACCAGTGATCGTTGGTGCGGCATCCCGGTCGGGCAGGACGGGGAGCCGGCCGCGGCGACGAAAACAGGTTTCATCGAGTCACCCGCGTCCATGGTGATCGGCTGCAACCGATGCACAATAGGGATATGGCATACGCCCCCCGAGTTATATTCGCGTCCACGCTGCTTTTTGTTGCGGTGGTCGGTACGGTCGGGGTTGCGACCCAGATTGAGATCACCTATTTCTTACCTCCCGACTCGAGCGGTATGGCAGTCAGGAAAATCGCGCTCTTCGGGCCGGCCGTTGCCGGGACGATCTTTGCGCTATTGCTTGTCTTTGGGTTGCTGGCGCACCTGATTGTCACTATCAAGCGCAATCCGCCTCGACGAATCTGGGCCGCTGCGCTGACATTTACTCTTCTCGCCGCGATAACACCCATCATCGTCGCCGCCGCTCATCGCCCGACCTTCTAACCGTCCTCCCAGACACGGGAGGGCGAAGCACGCGCCGTGCCACTCTGCGTTGCAGAGTCGTTACCTGGGTCGCAAGTCGGGCACCCGCGGCATCGCTCTGGCTGCGCTCGGCATACTCGTCGTCGGTGTGATGGGTATCGTGTCCAGCTCGTCTGATCGCTCCACCGTCCGCGAATTGCAGGACGGAACCGGGGTTACCGAGCACGGCATCTTCATCGGAGCGGCAACAAAGGTGCGGAAGTCCGGGCGGGCCTCCCGAGCGGCACCGGGTACTTCCCGAAGTGCCGATACACGACCTTCGACGGGGTGCAGCGCACCATTGTCGATCAGGATTCTTGCGTCAGTGTCGAGAGCCGACTGTCAAAGAAGCCGATCAGAAGCCTTGTTGATACCGATGACCGCGGGTCCGCGTTCATCGACGAACACAAGTCGGAGGTCGGCCGCACCTCGCGCACAATCTTCTCGACGGCGATGCTCGCGCTCGGGATGCTGAAAGCCGCTCCAGTCCATGTCGTGCGTCGTCGACGCTCGGCACGCTAGCCGGACAGCCGCCGCGATAGAGGTTCCGTCCCGATGAGTTTGAATTGGACCGTGATGTCACACGCTGAGGATAAGAAGCCCCGTCGCTCCCGAGTGTTCAGCATCCTGTTCATAGTGATGATGTTTGTCGCGGGCCCCGCTCTGATCGGCATCGGCAGCGGTGTGACCGCTGCAGAAAACGAACTCGCCCGCACCGGCACACATGTCGAGGGAATCGTCAGCGACGTCCGGGACAGCATTAAGGCTTCGCGACAACGCTTCAAAGTGGACTACCTCGACAACGGCATGTCCAGCCACTTCGTGTGGGTGTCCTGGTCTACCAAGCCGAAGCCATTCGTTGGCCAGAACGTGACCGTCGTATACGGCGACCCGAACTCCGGCTCTGCAATAGTCGAGGGCTACGACGGCGAAGGTCTCTCGCTCACCGGCCTTGGCGTAGTTCTCACGGTCATATTCGGCGTGCTTGGGATAGTGCTCGTCACGTCTCGACGCCGCGGAAAAGCGAAACGCAGACGCGCCTCGTCCGGTGTCAATGGAGAATGCAGTTAGGCGGACGCGGCGTTAATTGCGAGCGGATTGACGCGCCGACCAGTCTGTCGCACGACGCGATAATCCGTTTCTCGGCGCACATGTTAATCCATGAGACCGCACTGATCGACGAGACGCCTCTGGGATGCTAAACCGCGGGCCTTCTGCAGAGTCTCACGGAGTCAGCTCGACGCGCGCCACCTCGCAATCATAGGATGCTGCCGAAGAGCGCATAGGGTCGCGGACGACGCCGGCGCTAGGTGTTCCAGCGCCACGCACGCTGAGCCCGACCCACCAGGCGGCTGGTTAGTCAACGATAAACAGCGTGGCACCGGTCTCTGTGCTCGAGCGGTGCGCCTCCATATCGGTTGAGACCGCGTAGCTCTCGCCGGCCGTGAGTAGCAGGACCCGACCGTCGTCAAGCTCGGTGCGTAGGGTGCCTTCGAGCACCAGCAAGACATGGCCGCGTGAGCACCAATGGTCTGCGAGATATCCGGCGCTGTACTGGACCGTACGGGTGCGGGTGTCGCCGGCCATGACAGTGCGCCACGTGGCCTCGCCAGTACTGCCGAGGTGCATCGTGGCCTCTACCTCGCTCCAGGTAGTGACCGTGAACGGGAGCGCGGGGTTGAGTGGCATGGGCTCGATCCTAGCTATCCGGGATCACGACGGGCGGAGAGGCGGCTCCACAACGATCCGCACCCTTACTGGGCTGTGCCCTGCTTCCAGTAGCCGAGGAACGAAACCTGCTCCCGCGCAATACCGAGCTCCGCGGTGAGGTAGCGGCGGATCGTCGTCGTCGCTGCGGACTCGCCGGCGATCCAGGCGTAGAACCCCGGATCGTCACGCGCGGCCGCGCCGTGCACCGCGCCCCAGGACCGCACGGCCTCCAGCACCTCGCGGTCGCCGCGCGTGCGCCGGACGAGGTGCAGCCGGGCATTGCGGGGAGCGGATGCCGACACCACGTCGTCGGCGGGATCCGCGAACTCGAGGATCACATCGGCGTGCGCGTCGGCGGTGAGGGAATCGAGGATGTTGCGCACGGACGGGAAGGCGGTCTCGTCGGCGACCAGCAGGAACCGGCGCGCGTCGCCCGGCTGCCACTTCAGGCCGTAGCCCGTCCACCCCATGCGGGAATCCGGGCCGTTGACCACGAGGCGGTCGCCCCGGACGGCCGCGGCCGCCCACGCCGATGCGGGACCGGCCGGCTCGTGCAGGAAGAAGTCGATGTCGATCTCGCCCTCCTCCGCCCTGATCGCGGCGGGGGTGTAGGTGCGGAGCACGTTGCGCTCGTCCTCGGGAAGCGCGCGCCACCGGGCGTACCAGTCCGAGGGGTGCGGTGTCGGCTCGTCCAGAAGGCCGAAGTCTGCGAAGCCGCCGTCCGTCATCGGCAGCACCACCTTTATCCGCTGATCCGTTCCCCAGTTTGCGAAATTCCGCAGGCTCTCGCCGGCCAGGGTCAGCCGGACGAAGCTCGGGCTCAGCATCACCCGGGCGCGCACCTCGACGGGGAACGCGCTGTAGGCCCACGGGCGCTCCTCGGTCACGGTCGCGTCCTCCCCGGAGCTGTGCCGCGCAACGGCACCACGAGCGGCCCGCCCGTGACGGGATCGGGGATGACCACATTGGCGAGACCGAAGATCTCGTAGACGCGCTCGCTGGTGATGACCTCCTGCGGCGTCCCCTGGGCGACGATCCGCCCCTCGCGCATCGCGATGATGTGGCTCGCGTACCGCGCCGCATGGTTGAGGTCGTGGAGCACGGCGACGAGGGTGCGCCCCTCGTCGTTGAGCTGCGCGAACAGCTCCATGAGCTCCACCTGGTGGGCGATGTCGAGGAAGGTGGTCGGCTCGTCGAGCAGCAGAAGATCGGTCTGCTGCGCGAGGACCATCGCCACCCACACGCGCTGGCGCTGGCCGCCCGAGAGCTGGTCCACGGGTCTCGATGCGAGGTCGGCGGTACCGGTCGCCTCCAGTGCGTGCTGAACGGCCTGCTCGTCGGTGTCCGACCACTGCCGCATCAGGCTCTGGTGCGGAAAGCGGCCGCGGGCCACGAGATCGGCGACGGTGATCCCGTCCGGCGCCGTCGCGCTCTGCGGGAGCAGGCCCAGCCTCCGCGCGACCTCCTTCGCCGGATAGGCGCTGATGGCCTGCCCGTCGAGGACGACGCGACCGCTCGACGGCGGGAGCAGGCGCGACAGGCCGCGGAGCAGCGTGGACTTCCCGCAGGCGTTCGGACCGATGATGACCGTGAACCCGCCGGTCGGCACCGACACCGAGAGGTCGCGCACGATCTCCGTGCGGTCGTAGGACAGGCTGATCCGCTCGGCGGACAATCGCGGGGTCGGGTTCGGGGTCTCAGGCACGGCGGCGGATCTCCAAGATGATCATGAGCACGAGGTAGGCGCCGCCGACCGACAGGGTCACGACTCCGACGGGCAGGGCGGTGGGCAGCAGGTGCTGCGCGACGACGTCGGCTCCGAGCAGCAGCACACTTCCGAGCAGCGCCGAGAGCACCAGCGAGAGGTGCGGAGTCCGGGCGACCGCACGCGCGATCTGCGGTGCGGCGAGTGAGACGAAGGCGACCGGGCCCGCCACCGCGGTCGCGGCGGCAACGAGCACCACCCCGGCGAGCAATGCCGCCGCGCGGACGGCCGGTGGCCGCACGCCGGTGGATGCGGCCAGGTCGTCGCCCAGCCCGAGTTGACGCAGTCGCGGCACGAGCACGATCGCCGCGACCACGAACGGCAGCGCGCACAGGAGCGCCCCGGCGAGCGGACCCGCGGTGACGCCGTTCAGGGATCCGGTTCCCCAGGCGGAGGCGAACATCGCCGTCTCCAACTCGATCTGCAGCAGCATCCAGGTGTTCAGCGACGCGAGAACCGCGGAGACCCCGATGCCCACCACGATGAGACGGAATCCCTGCATACCGCCGCGCGCCGAGAGGAGCCAGATGAGAGCGGATGTCGCGAGTCCGCCGATCACGGAACCGGCGGTCAGAATCGGCCAGCTTCCGGAGAAGACGATCAGCGCGAGCAGCATTCCGGTGAAGGCGCCGTTGGAGAGCCCGAGGATGTCGGGGCTGGCGAGCGGGTTGCGCGTCACCGTCTGGAACAGCGCCCCCGCGATACCGAGGAGCGCGCCGATCGTGATCGCGGCGACGGTGCGGGACAGCCGCCAGTCGATCACGACCGTGCGCTGCATGGCGTCGCCGCCCCCGAGCAGCACACGCACGACGTCCTGTGGCGCGAGCGGATAGGTGCCGAGGCCCAGCGACAGCACACCGAGCAGGGCCAGTGCGGCCGCGGCCGCGAGTCCGATGGCGATGCTGCGCGGGCGTACGGGCATGCGCAGAGGGCCGCAGCGCAGCATCACCCTCCGGTGGCCCGCGCCAGCCACCTTCGCAGCGCGTGTCACAGTGCGCTCGCGTTTCGACGACGGGCTAGGACGATGAGAACGGGCGCGCCGATGAACGCCGCCACGATCCCGACCGGCACCTCGGCCGGGGCGATGATGACGCGGCCGAGCACGTCGGCGGTGAGCACGACGACAGGGGCGAGCGCGGCGGAGAGTGGGAGGATGGCGCGCTGGTCGACGCCGAAGGTCCAGCGGATCACGTGGGGCACCATCAGCCCGATGAACGAGATCGGACCGGCGAGGGCGGTCGCGGAGCCGGCGAGGAGTGTGACGGCGATGACGACGCCGATGCGGACCCCGGCAACGTTCGCACCCTGCGCGCGGGCGATGTCCTCGCCGAGGGCGATCGCGTTCAGGGCCGGGGCGAGCACCACGGCAATGACGAGGCCCAGCACGACGAAGGGGAGCACGGACGAGATGGTGTCGACACCGCGTCCGAGCAGCGACCCGGCATTCCAACTGCGCATCGAGTCGAAGGCGTCGGGGTTGCTGAGGGCCAGGCCGGTCGTGATCCCCGAGAGCACGGCGCCGAGCGCCACGCCCGCGAGCGTGAGGCGCAGCGGATCGGCCGAGCCGCGCCCGGACGAACCGATGAGGTATACCGCGACCGTGGCGACGAGCGCGCCGAGGAACGCGAGCCACACGAACTGCGACACGTCGCGCAGGCCCAGGAACGAGACCCCGAGCGCGACCGCCAGCGCGGCCCCCGCGTTGACGCCGAGGATGCCGGGATCGGCGAGCGGATTGCGGGTGAAGGCCTGGATCAGGGCGCCGGCCACGCCCAGGGCGGCACCGGCCAGGATGCCCGTGATGGTGCGGGGGATGCGCAGGTCGAAGACGATGTAGTCGGTCTCCGCGTTCCCGTCCCCGCGCAGGGTCGCCCACACCGTCGCCGGGGAGAGCGGGTTGGCGCCGACCGCGAGCGAGAGCAGCACGGCCAGGAGGAGCGCCGCCAGCAGGACGAGCATTCCGCCGACCGCGCGACCTCCGCGCCGCCCACGCGACTCCAGACGCGCCGCGGTGACGGCGCGGGCGGTCACCGGCTCGCTTCGAGGAACGACTCGATGTCGTCGAGCACGGCCTGGGCGCCCTTCGGCCCCACACCCGACACCCAGTAGCTGGTGTCCACCAGCGTCACCGAGGGGAAGGAGGCGGCGTTCCTGGTGATCGCGGCCGGGATCGCCGATTCGTCGTCGACGTCGGTCGCGGTGATGAACACGTGGTCGGCCTGTGCAGACAAGGCGTTCTCGGGCGAGATGTCCGCCTGCAGGCCGTCCGTCCAGTCCTGCTCGGGGATCGTGAACCCGGCGCACTCGAGGAGACTGCCCGAGAAGGATACGGGCCCGTAGAGGCTGAGGGTGGTCTCGTCACGGGGGCGGATCAGCTGCGCCGTCTCGCCGTCCACCGCGTACTCGTCGGCCAGCGCTGCGCAGCGATCGTCGACTGCGGAGAGCAGCTCCGCGACCTCGTCCTCGCGGTTGAGGGCCGTGCCGATGAGCAGCGCGTTGTCGCGCCAGGGGTCGGCCTGCGAGGCGATGAAGACCGTCGGAGCGATGGCTGCGAGCTGCTCGTAGAGAGCAGAGTGCCGCGACTCGGTGCCGATGATCAGGTCGGGCTCGAGCGCCGCGATCGCCTCCAGGTCTGGCTCGGGGACCGTGCCCACCGCCGCGACTCCGTCTGCTTCGAGATATCCCGGCACCCCGGCGACGTTGCTGGCGACGGCGGCGCCGACGGGGGTGATCCCGACCGCGACGGCGGTGTCCAACTCGAGCGGCTCCAAGGTGACCACGCGCTGAGGGGCGTTCGGAACCGCCGTCGTGCCCCGTGCGTGCTCGACATCGTGCGTGCCGGCCGTCTCGGGCGCGTCCCCGGAAGCGCCGGATTCGGCGGCACATCCGGAGAGCAGGAGCAGGGCGCATAGCGAGCCGGTAAGAAGAGAGGCGGCGCGGCGGCGTACTCGTAAGGGCATGGCGGAACGTCTTTCGGAGAGGGATGGGGAAAGAATGTAGGAAAGGCTAGCCTAACATTTCCGACTGGCGCCGCCGTGCCGGACAGCTCGAGCCACTTCGACCTCGACGACCTCATGTCGGAACAGATTGCCTGCGACGCGGTGGGCGCTGGTCGCGGCTCCCGGAATTACCCCGCGATCGCGCACGTCGTGGTCACGCCCGGCCCGCCCTAAGTCAGGCCGGTCTGCGGCCGCCGAATAGCGAACTCGAGCGCCTTCTGGCGGTCTAGTGCGCTGGTCCATCCTCGAGCTTGCCGCCTGGAAGACCAAACCGGCATGGGGCATCGTCTCCTCGGCGGACCACACCATCAATCCCGACGTAGAACGCTTCGTCTACAAGCGCGGCAACTTCCGCGCCGTGATCGAGATAGACGTGCCATCTTGTGATGCGCTCTCACCCCTATGAGGTCGTCGCGTTCATCGTCGCCGCCGCTGCCGAAGTCGCCTAGCATCGGCCGCGGAGCCGCGATGCAGGCCCGATGACTGAGCGCACAGTGGCGAAGCCATCTTGAATGCCCGCTAGCCGATCGGCAATCGGACATGGCGGTGGCCCGAGCGCTTGTGAGACGAGGCACCCGGGGCGATCCATGCGAAAGCTGCTCAGCGCGGGGACTCGCCCGCCGCCGGTCGGCCCTCGCGCATCCGCTTGAAGCCGATGCGCGCGCTGATGACGGCGATCACGGCGAAGGCGGGCAGACCGAGGCTGATGACGAAGCCGAAGAACGACCGCAGGTAGTCGCCCGAGAACAAGAAGCCGAGCACGATCGCCTGCACTCCGATGAACATCAGGCCGCAGACGACGGCGATCGCCACCATGGCCTCGGGATTGGCTCCCCAGCCCGGGCGGTCCCACTTCTCGCTGAAGGGCGCAGGACGCACGTGTGCGGTCCATTCGACACCGTTCCACCAGCGCTGTTGCGCAGGGACGCCGGCGTCGTACCAGCCGGGCGCCACGACGGGCAGGTGATCGTGCACGGTTCTTCCCTTCAAAGCGGATGCTGCTGCCGATTCCCGGCGGACGTGCGAGCGATCCCGCCGCAGCCCCGGGGCGCGCAAAAGCGGGTGCCGGGACGAATCCCGACACCCGCTTCTGTGTGGTGACTAGTTCTTCACGCTACCGATGCGGATCTTGCGGAGCGCGAGGAACGCGGCTCCGGCAAGCAGCAGGGCGGCGGCGAGGCCACCCATCGGGAGCAGGTCGGTACCGGTGTTGGCGAGACGCGGGTCTTCCACGTTCGGCGTGGTGGGTGCCGGCGGGGCGACTGCGACGGCCGGTGCGGCGAGCGTGTAGCCCGACTGCGTGACCGTTGCGATGCCGTCGATCGACTGGGTGACCAGAAGCGTGTTGCCTCCGACCTGCGATGCGCTGAGCGCGATCGACCAGCGGCCGTCGACGACCGTGGTCGTCTTGGCCTCTCCACCGTTCTGGATGAGGGTGATGGTGGCGCCGGTGATGCCGGTTCCGGTGGCGCTGGTGGGCGCCTCGGAGTTGGCGAACGTTGCTCCATCGGCCGGGGTGGTGATGACCGCAGCGGTCGGCACGACGTTGAAGGCGATGGTCGCGGACGGCGAGACCTGGCCCTCGAGCGCCTGGGTGGCGGTGACGGTGTAGTCGAGGCCGTAGCTCAGGTCGGCGTCAACCGACCAGTCTCCAGCTGCGTTGGCAACGGTGGTGCCGGTGACGTCGCCCGTGAGGGTGACGGTCGCTCCGGGAACCGCGGTGCCCTTGATTGCGGTGACGGGGCTGGTCGAGGAGCTGCCACCCTCCGGCGAGGTGATCGCGGGAGCCTGGAGCGGCGCGGGAACAACGTTCACCGAGACACTGGTGGTCGGCGAGACGTCGAAGCCCTTCTTGGCCGAGAGCGTGAAGGCGTACTCGCCGAGCGCGTTCGGGGCGATGAAGCTGAAGGCGCCGTTGGCGTCGGTCGGGACGGTCCAGGCGGCGCCGGTCTCCGGCGTGATGGTGATCGTCGAGGAGGCCGGGCCGGTGCCGTTCACGGGCGTTCCGCGCTCGACATCTCCGCCGTCGAGGGGAGCGGTGAGCGTCGGAGCGGTGAGTGCCAGCGCGACGGTGTAGCCGCCGGTGTACTGAAGGCCGTTCTGAAGATCGGTGCCCCACATGTACGCGGGTCCGGTGGTGTCGGTGGACACTCCGCTGACGAGGCCGACAGCGGTGTTGCCCTGGAAGACTGCTCCACCCGAGTCGCCGAAGGTCGCCTCGAGGTTGTTGACGCCGAAGCCGTAGACGATGCGGTCGCCGACTCGTGCAAGACCGTCGACGATGTCGATGTCAGACGAGGTCGAGAATCCGGTGGTGCGGCCGCTCTTGGAGACGGGGATGCCGGGGGTGATCTTTCCGACGGAGGTGATCGGAATGGCTCCGGTCGACAGGTCGGTCAGGTCGGTCCACGGGGAGACGGCCGGCACGAGGTCGAGATTGGCGTTGGTGACGTCGATCACGGCGATGTCGGTCGAGGTCGCGTCTTCCGCGCCTGCCGAGTTGCCGGGTCCGCCGTACTGCGAGAAGCCGAAGTCACCGAGGGGTGCCAGCGGTGCAACGCCTTCTCCGGCAGCGTCGAGCGCGGGCACGGAGAGGAAGGTCTCCGTGTTCGCGCCGTCGTCGGCGCAGTGGCCGGCGGTGATGACCGCGGGGGCGCCGGTGGGCGACCATGCGGAGAAGCCGACGGAGCACGATGCGACCGAGGTCGGACCGGTCGGCGAGAAGTATCCAGCGCCGCCAACGACGTCAGTAGCCGCGGTGCTCTCGAGCGGGCCGCCGATCTCCTTGACGACCACGTTGCTGTAGGAGTCGGAGAAGGCGGAGAGCTCGGAGGACTCGCCGGCAATCTTCACAACGACGACGTTGCCGTTCGCGTCGCGACCGACGGCCTGAACGGTGTCATCGGTGAGGAGGAGCTTGGACTGCGCGGTGTACTCGGCGCCAGAGGTGGGAGCGACTGCGTCCGGGGCGGCGGCGAAGGCCGCGGGGGCAATGAACAATCCGCTCAACCCGAAGGCGGCGGCGGTTCCAATCGTAAGAGTACGAGTGAACCGTCGGTGGGAACGATGCATGGAATTCTTTCTCGAGGCGGCAAAGAAGGGGGTGTGCAACTCACGATGGTTGCGCGGTCGCTGACGACGCTACCTAATATGCGAGGGATTGCCAAGGAATCGCTGAACAATCCACATAAATAACGTCAACTTGTTACACATAATTTCAGGCTGCGAGTAGGGTCGGTCGCATGAAGTCACTGCGATCGATCTCCCGAGGCGTGCGTTCTTTCGCCGTCGCCATCGCCGTCGGACTCTCGGTCGCGGCGTGCGCGGGGAGTGCGCCCGACGACTCCTCGGAGGGGGCCGGTGCCGCCGGAACAGTCGTCGGCACCTGGGGCGACACGGCCAGGTCGATGCCGCATCTCATCCTGGCGAGCGACGGGACGCTGACCGGCAACGACGGCTGCAACAACATCTCCGCAACCTTCGCCGTCGACGGCACGACGATCACCTTCGATCCCTTCTCGACCACGCTCAAGGCCTGCTTCGGCGTCGACACCTGGCTGTCCGCGGGGCACGCCGCCGAGGTCGACGGCGACGAGATGATCGTCACGAACGTCGACGGCGTTCAGATCGGCACGCTGACCCGAGCGTAGAGGCGCCGAGCCCTACCGCAGCGCCGCCGCCACCGCGGCCGCGGCCTGCGCGACGAGCGCGTCGTCGCGGGCTGCATCGGGTGAGCCCCTCGTCGACATGACCGCCATGACGATCGGCGCCGCATTGGGCGGCCACACGATCGCGATGTCGTTGCGCACCCCGTAGCCGCCGCTGCCGGACTTGTCGGCAACGACCCAGCCCTCGGGCACCCCGGCGCGGATCAGGGTGTCTCCGGTGGCGTTGCCCGACATCCACTGCACGAGCGTCGACTGCTCGTCGCCTCCGAGCGCGTCTCCCAGGGCGAAGGCGCGCAGGTCGGTGGCGAACGCCCGCGGCGAGGTGGTGTCGCGAGGGTCGCCGGGCACTCCGTCGTTGAGCCCGGCCTCCCAGCGCACCGACTGCGTCACGTCGTCGCCCTGGGCGGCGAGGGCCGCGGTGAATCCCTCCGGTCCTCCGAGCTCGCTGAGCAGCAGGTTGCCCGCGGTGTTGTCGCTGAACCGCACGGCCGCCTCGGCGATCGCCCCGAGCGTCATGCCCGACTCGACGTGCAGCTCGGTGACGGGGGAGTGCGTGATCAGGTCGTCGCGCGAGTAGGTGACGATGCGCTCGAGTTCCGCGGCGTCGGTCTGCTCCAGCACGGCGGCCGCGGCGAGTGCCTTGAACGTCGACGCGTAGGCGAAGCGCTCGTCGGCGCGGTAAGCGATCTCCTCGCCGGTCGCGGTGTCGACGGCGTAGACGCCGAGCCGGGCGTCGAAGGAGGTCTCGAGCGCCTCGAACCCGGCGTCGGTGGGCGAATCCGGTGCTGCAGACGGCGCCGGCGAAGCCGCGGTGGGCGTCGCGGTGGGAGCGGGCGCGGAACCCGACCCGCCCGAGCACCCGCTGGCCAGAACGGCCACGGCCGTCGCTAGGACGATCGGCCAGCCGGCCCTCGCGCGCATCACCGGGGCACCGAGTTCACGATCGTTGTGCTGACGGCGGTGTACTCGAGCGGTGTTCCCGGCGGGATCTCGCCGAAACCGTCGACGGTGACCAGCCGCACGCCGATGTACTCGCCGGTGGCCGGCTCGATCACGATCTCCTGCCGGGTGTCGCCGCCGGTTCCCCACAGCCCGATCGCCGTTCCGACCCGTCCGTCGAGGGTGGCCTGCTCCGCGGTGATCGCGACCGACGGCATCAGCGCCAGCGCCTCGTAGAGCGCCGCCCGCAGGTCGGCCTTCAGGCCTCCGGCCCGCAGCAGGTCGACGGCGTGGGCGAAGACGTTCTCGTCGCTCGATCCGGCCTGGTACCGGAACTCCCGCAGGTACGCCAGCAGAGCCTCCGGGTCGCGGGGCATGGCGGCCAGGTCTTCGACG
>Ga0247813_10001465_pt1 | contig 17900 bp, 17 predicted proteins | sample UWRJL169409C1_FD_180719 | JGI IMG/M metagenome (GOLD analysis project Ga0247813, IMG submission 180719) | Plant litter microbial communities from Arlington Agricultural Research Station in Wisconsin, United States - UWRJ-L169-409C-1 | ecosystem: Environmental > Terrestrial > Plant litter >... | reverse complement strand
CGCCTTCGCTTCGTCCGCATTTTAAGCCGTATTCTTCTAAAGTCAGGATGATAGCTTCTTCCAGAAAACGTAAGTATTTATGAATGTCTGTAAAGAAATTTTCTAAATCCAGAATGGGATAACCTACTATTTGTCCCGGGCCGTGATAGGTAATATCTCCGCCACGATTGATTTTATAAAAAGTGGCTCCTTTTGCTTCGAGCTGTTTTTCGTTTAATAAAAGATTTTCAAGATCTCCGCTTTTACCCAAAGTATACACATGCGGATGTTCTACAAAAAGTAAATAATTAGGTGTTGGCAAATCAAGTTCTTCTCTTCGGTTTTTGATTTTTAAGTCGACTATATCTTTAAAAATTTCTTCCTGATATTCCCAGGTCGATTTATAATCTTTACTTCCTAAATCCTGAAGTTGAATTTTTTTATTCATTATAATTATTTTTCAAACTCTACATCAAAGTTAAGTTTGTCAGGATTCTCCATATAATCCGTAAAAGGGTATTGAATTGTAATTGATTTTCGATCCTCGCTGAACAAAGCATTTGGGTTCGATACTTTTTTTATTTTCTTAGGAAAATGGTATTTTATAATATAGTTTGAAGATGCAAAAATCATTTTAGACATATCTGCCGTAGAATCTTTTGCTTTTTCAGCCACTTTTTGTTTATCGATAACAGCTTTACGGGTGAATTTCTTTCCGTCGTAGGTATAACTTAATTTACTGTTATTATCACCTAAGCCTTTCCCAAAAGGTGTCGAAGCATTTGCTCCACCTTCTAATTTTTGAAGCGCGCTCAAAGATTGCAATGCATCCTGCAACTCATTTACGTTTTTAAAGTCAGTTGAAATGGTCATTAAAAACTCTTTTTTCTCGCTATTCATTTTGGTGTTTACTACAAAATTTTCGAGTTTTTTAAGTTCTTTCTGGGCTTCCGGAGACAGTTTTGCAATACTGTCTTTTTTTTCTTCAAACAATTGCTTGAAGGTAAAAGTAGAATCTATATTCTTTTTGGCATCAGGTCCCAGCTGGTCACCGGCCATCGCCATTAAAGACGAACCATCCATATCTACAGAAAACTTTCCGGTTCCGTTATCGTTTACATATATATTTTCAGTTAATGTGCAGCTTGTTAATGTTGCTAATACAAAACAAAAACTAAGTAACTTGTATAATTTCATAATGGCTAATTTTTTATCAAAGATACGAAGACTATTTTATTTTTTAAGATTCTAAGAAACTAAGGTTCTAAGATCCGAAGACGACACTATTCAAGGTCTTTTTGCTCTAAGACCACTTCGAGATTCGTTATTTCAGGATTTTGTAAACAATCTGAAAGTTGAAATTCTAATGTCATTGTTTTTTTATCGGCACTGATAACTGCTTTTTCGTTTGAAACCGATTTTATTTCTCTGGGAAAATGATATTTTAAAGTATACGACTGCGCTAATTTATACTTAGCATACATTTTTTTTCTTTCTTCCAGCATTTTTTTGTCCTTGTCAAACTTTTGCTGATCAACAATTACCAGATTTCTTTTGAAAGTAAATCCATCGAAAGTATATTTTATTCTAAAGGATTCTTTTGAAACCGGATAATTTTCTTTTAAAGAACTTGCCAAACTAAGACTTTCATAAAGATTAGGTATTTCTTCTATTTTTTTAAAGTCAGAAGAAATTATATTAAAATTTTCCATTTGAACGGGATCTACTTTAATATGCATTTTTACGTTGGCATGTTCCTGGAACAATGCCTGATCTGATTTATTAAATTTCACAAATGTGGTTGCATATTTTGTAATGTAATCCTGAAAAACAAATAATGTATCTGTAAATTTTTCAGAATCAGAATAAGGACGTCCTAATTGCAAATAACTATTTTCGTCGCGTAATTGAAAAACTTCAATAGTTCCGCTTCCGTCTGGATTGATGTTGATAGTTTCGGTAATTTCGCAGCTTGAAAAGAAAATTAGAACGACGAAGGCTTTTAATTTATTCATTTAGTATTATATATTTTATAGTTAATCTACTATTCTAAAACCACTTCTAAGTTTGTAATTGTAGGATCTTGTAGACAATCTGAAAAATCAAATTCAAGCGTAATAGCTTTTTTATCTGAACTTATAATTGCATTTTGATTTGAAATCGATTTTATCTTTCTAGGAAAGTTATATCGCAAAATATAAGACTGTGCTAAGTTAGGATTAGTAAATGCTCTTCTTCTATTTTCAAATTCCTTTTTGAATCTATCATGTTTCATTTGGTCTACAACTACTACTTCTCTTGTGAAAGTTGATCCGTCAAAAGAATATTTTATTTTAAAAAATTGTTTTACCAAGGGAGTCTTTTCTTTTAAAGATTTTGATAACGTAAAACTTTCTAAAACATCAGGTATCTCTTCGGTTTTTTTAAAATCATATGAAGTGACACTGAAATTTTCCGGTTTAGCAGGATCCATTTTTAGGTGCATCTTAACATCAGCATGTTTGAGAAGTGATTCCTGATCAGATTCATTATACTGTACAAAATTATCCTGATACTTTTTAATATAATCCCGAAATACGGATGTTGTATCTTTAAACTCCTCTTTTTTATTGCTTGGTCTTCCTAATTTATCAATACTATTTTCATCACGACGAGAATAAATTTCGATATTACCACTTCCATCAGAATTCAAATTTATAGTTTCTGTCAAATTACAACTCACGAGAAGCATTGTAATTATTAATATTGAAATGTATTTCATTCTTTGCAAAGTTATTAGGTTTTGAGTGGCTAAGATAATTGCTTTTGAGCTTCTTTTATAACGTTTTTCCTCATTTAGCAAAAACCAGATTAAACTCCAACCAAAATGCCTTTTAAAAACTAAAACTTCTAAAATAGCCCCCGATAGAAGCGGTATCCTTTTTTGCTTTTTCGGCAAAAAAGATACAAGTGAATAGCGGGACAAAAGGTCTTTGAAATGCATTAAATTACTGCTTCAAAAAATCTAAAACCTGCATTCTGAAATGTACATTCTTTTCTTTATCTTTGCGCACTTAAAAAAGAGCACAAAATGGCATTATCAGAACAAGAAATCATCCGAAGAGAAAAACTTCAAAACTTACGCAACTTAGGAATCAATCCTTATCCGGCTAATCTTTTTCCTGTAAATCATACTTCGAAGCAGGTGAAGGAATCTTTTGAAGAGGGTAAGAAGGTGATCGTTGCCGGACGTTTAATGAGTGTTCGTGATCAGGGGAAAGCTTGTTTTGCTGAATTGCAGGATAGCGAAGGTCGTATACAATTGTATGTGAATCGCGATGTTTTGTGTGAAGGTGATGATAAAACTTTATACAACACGGTATTTAAAAAATTAACTGATTTAGGTGACTTTATTGGTATTGAAGGTGAATTGTTTACTACAAAAGTGGGCGCGCAATGTATTCGTGTTGACGGATTTACTTTCTTGAGCAAAACTTTACGTCCGTTGCCTTTGCCAAAAGTAGATGAAGAAGGAAACGTACACGATGCTTTTAATGATCCTGAATTACGTTACAGAATGCGTTATGTAGATTTAACTGTGAATCCACAAGTAAAGGAAAACTTCATTAAACGTACGAAGTTGTATACTGCAATGCGTGGTTATTTTAACGATGCAGGATATCTTGAAGTTGAAACTCCGGTTTTACAATCGATTCCTGGTGGAGCTGCCGCACGTCCGTTTATTACGCACCATAATTCGCTTGATATTCCGCTTTATATGCGTATTGCAAACGAATTGTATTTGAAAAGATTAATTGTTGGTGGTTTTGAAGGTGTTTATGAATTCTCGAAAAACTTTAGAAATGAAGGTATGGACAGAACGCATAATCCTGAATTTACCGCTATGGAAATATATGTAGCCTACAAAGACTACAACTGGATGATGGAATTTGCTGAAGGTTTGCTTGAGCATTGTGCTATTGCAGTAAATGGAACAAGTGAAGTTACTTTTGGTGAACACCAAATTAACTTTAAAGCGCCGTATGCTCGTGTAACGATGACAGATTCTATCAAACATTTTACAGGTTTTGATATTTCGGGTAAAACAGAAGAAGAATTGTTTGACGCTGCCAGAGGTATGGGAATTGATGTTGATAAAACAATGGGTAAAGGAAAATTGATTGATGAGATTTTTGGCGCTAAATGCGAAGGAAATTATATTCAGCCAACTTTCATCACAGATTATCCTAAAGAAATGTCGCCTCTTTGTAAAGAGCACCGCGATAATCCTGAACTTACTGAGCGTTTTGAATTGATGGTTTGTGGTAAAGAAATTGCAAATGCTTATTCTGAATTAAACGATCCAATTGATCAGCGTGAGCGTTTTGAAGACCAAATGCGTCTAGCTGAAAAAGGTGATGATGAAGCAAACGGTGTTATCGACGAAGATTTCTTAAGAGCATTAGAATATGGTATGCCGCCAACATCCGGAATGGGAATTGGTATGGACCGTTTGATTATGTACTTAACAAACAACGCATCGATTCAGGAAGTTTTATTGTTCCCGCAAATGCGTCCGGAGAAAAAACAAGCTCAAATTGAATTGTCTGATGAAGAAAAATTCATCGTAGATTTATTGAAAGGAAATGAAAACAAAATGGATCTTCAGCAACTAAAAATTACTGCTAATTTAAGCGGTAAAAAATGGGATGCTTCTATGAAAAACTTATCTAAACACGGTTTGACGAAAGTGGCTGTTGAAGGTGAGTTTAAATTTGTGGAATTGGTGGAGTAGATTTGAAAATTCCAAAATTGGAAGCTATAATATTCAAACCCGACAGATTTTTAAAAATTTGTCGGGTTTTTTATTTAAATTTAATGACTTAGAAACAATTATGTCGAAAATCAAAAATTATTTTCTTTATACAGTATTTATTTTATTCACAATATTGGGTGTGTATTTATTAGTTGATTCATTTATAAATAAAGAATACTTTTCTGAGACTGTTGTAGTTAAAAAAAGAATTGAGTATTTCAATTGTATTCTTTTCTTCGGAGGTTTAGGCTACATTTATTACCTTATTAAAGAGAAGAAAATTGACACGAATACAAACACGTTTAAAACGAATATTGCTATGTTTTTTGGCTGCTTAATATTTGTTTTGAATTGTTTGTTTCTGATTCTATACCCTGAAGAATTTAAAAGAGGAAATAAATTAATCAAAATAATTATTGGCTACACTGGTATATTATTTTTTGGCGCTGGTTTACTTATGGCAGTGTATAAATTAATAAAAAATCTTTCTAAGACAAATTAATAAAATCTATCATAAACCCGACAGGTTTTATTTTATATACCTTGCTTTAAAAAAGTCGAATTGATTCAGAACGAATAGAAATATTCCGTTAGGAATATCTCATCGGTAGAAAAAAATATTGTTTTTGTATGGTGTGTCCTGTAGCGACACCTGTTTTTTTTACAGAAATAAAACATCTGCTTCGTTAATCAAACGTTCCTACGGAACGTATAACCATATTTCAATTTTAATTCTACCGAGCATACATTCCTACGGAATGATTTTTTTATAATAATCTGATTAAAACGAATACTTCTCTAATTTCTTCCCCTGAATATCTAAAACTTTGGTATTTTCTTTAGGAGTTTCACCTTTCCAAATTTCCTGAACGGATGGGTTTGACGGGTATTTGCCGTTTTTCATTTTTATCAGATGAAATTTTCCTCCGGTTTCGAATATAAGATCATAAAACTTTTCAGATGCTGAAGTGGTTACCAAAATTGGAAAATCGGTTACGGTGAACTTATTGATTAAACTTCCGTCATTATTTAGGATGTAACCGGAACAACCTCCGCTTCCGCAGAAATAAGGATTAGAGAAACCAACGAAATATTCGTCTTTTTTATCGTTATTCAAATCGAAAGCTTCGTAGTAAAAAAATCTGTCTTCTTTTGTCATTGCCGGAAGATCTGTCTTTAATAGAATATTCAATTGCTTACGAATCAATTCGACTGCTTTATCATCTTTTGCAGGAGCATCGCTTACATCTGCCGTTCCCGCAACGGTTTTTGATAAGGTATCTTCGGCAATTGTTTTGATGATACTTTTTGAGTCGGTTTTATCTTTGTTTTGGCATGACATCATTCCCAGAATCATAACTGCCACTAAAAGTTTATTTTTCATAATTTTTCTTTTTAAAGATTCTTTTAAACCAGCAAAGCTGCTTTATTTTCAATATCATTATGGGTTAGCAAAGATTTTATATTACTGAAAGTAACCAAAGCAATCTGAGTTAAAGCTTCGTTGGTAAAAAAGGCCTGATGCGCCGTAACCAAAACATTCGGAAAACTCATTAAACGCTGAATCGCATCGTCCTGAATAATATCTGCAGAAAGATCTCTAAAGAATAGTTTTTCTTCCTGCTCGTAAACATCGATTCCAAGATATCCAATTTTACCTTCTTTTAAACCTTCAATAACACAAGCTGTTTCTATTAATCCGCCACGACTTGTATTGATAATCATAACGCTGTCTTTCATTTCATCGATAGACTTCTTATTAATGATATGCTTAGTTTGTTCGTTTAATGGGCAATGCAAAGAAATTATGTCGCTCGATTTAAAGATTTCTTCAAGAGAAACAAATTTAACTCCGTCTTTTATCATTTCATCATTGGTGACAATATCATACGCGAGCACTTTGCATCCAAAACCTAAAGCGATTTTTGCAAAAGCTTTTCCGATATTTCCCGTCCCAATAATTCCGATTGTTTTTGCGAATAAATCAAAACCTAATAATCCGTTTAGGGAAAAATTTTGTTCACGAACTCTATTGTAGGCTTTATGTGTTTTTCTGTTTAAGGTCAGAATCATCGCAATCGCATGTTCTGCAACTGCCTGAGGCGAATATGCCGGAACGCGACATACTTTTATATTGTATTTTTTAGCGGCTTCTAAATCGACATTATTAAAACCTGCACAACGCAATGCAATGATTTTTACACCTTTTTCTGCCAATTGTTTAATCACGGCTTCATTGACAATATCGTTTACAAAAACACAAACTATAGTAGCTTTTTCGATCAAAATTACCGTTTGAGGATTTAGTTGGGTTTCGAAAAAATCCAATTCAAAACCAAAATCTTCATTGTACTTATTAAAGAAAGATTTATCATAAGGCTGTGTCGAAAAAAAGGCAATTTTAGTATCATTTGATGTGGCATCTAAACTCATAATCGTTTGTTTTTGGTTTTAACTTCTGGTATTACTAAAGTAAGCAATTAATTCTGAAGTAATTTTCTGATCATGAAAAATCATCTTATTTTGGATATTCTTTACCATGCGCTATAATAATTCCGTCTTTTGGATGCAGACAAGAAACATCATAATCTAAACTCGTCAATATTTTTAAACCATCAATAGGCTCTACTCTGTTTTGACCATTCCAGCCCATTTTTAAACCATATAAAATAAATTCTCTAATATATTTAGGCCTGTTTAAATTGACAACTTCCTCATCTTTTGTAGATAATTTGCTCAATTTTACACCCGTACTTAAAGGATTTCCTGCATATGCATCTTCCCATGTAATAAAATTAATTTGCAATGGAGTTTGCTTATAATTTTCTAAGAATACCGTTATTTTGAATGTTGCTATCTCTGTACTACCTCCAAATCCTGTGACGGATTTATACAGATATACATTTTCTTCGACAGTAATTTTTCTTAATGCCATCAGTTATTATATTCTAAATTTTAAATGATCTGTACTAAAAAGCAAACCAATACCGCTGTAAGGATCTTTTTTCAAATCATAAAAATTATTGACTCCTGACAAATCCTGATATAAATCTGAAATTATCGAAGATTGCTGAAACCCATCTATTGTATGGTTTATAATAGTATCTGCCAAACACGTTAATTCTTTCGTAGCGTTTGTAACTCCTATATTATTTCCGGTTTCCCAATCCCAAATAATCCAATCCCAGTTGTGTTTTTTATGAACGCAATCCATCCATAAATAAGAGAGATTCTTAATTTTTACCTTCCCTAATTCTTTTGTTTTCCAATATTCAACACTGTCAATTATAGCATTAATGGTGTCATGCATTTTATCGTAAACAAAATCAGGATTTGAAATTTGAATGATTTTTACAGCATCGGCAATCTTCGTATTAATCGTTTTCAACTCCTTTTCGTTGGGATTTCTTAAAAAAGCAAACTCGATATCTTGTCTTTCGAAAACAGTTCCTGGTGATTTTTTCAGCATTTCTGCCGGAATACATGTTGTATTAGAATTTTCATCTAAAAACTCTTCTTTAGGATCAAAAGAAAAATTTTGCTCTTCATAAAAACCAGAAATATATCTTTCTTCAATTTCTTTTATTAATGGATAACTTTCATAATTGATGTCTTTTTTTATGTCTTCTTCGCTTTTGAATTTACAGAAATAATCCGGCTGCAACATCCAATACAAACAAAGCGCTGTTCCTTTATCCAGATGTTTTTGTTTGCTGATCCATAGAAAAGGCTCGATTCCGTCATCATAATTCCAATGCTGTACAAATTGATGCAATTCGGCAGCATTTAATTTTTGATACGACATTTCTCCGTTTACAGCTTTAAGAACTCGGTTTTTATTTTTCTTATTAAATAATTCTTCCATATTGTATTCTGGTAATTCTATTTTGAAATTTTTAATACACTAACAAATTTAAAACCTATTCGTGTAAAATAGCATATTCTGGATCATTAAAATAATTAAAAAACCATTGCAAATCAGGATACAATATTGCTAATCGCTTTTTCGTTTGTTAAATTAACTACAATTCTGATTATCAGATTAAACCTATTCAATTTGATAAAGTCTAATTACTATAACAATTAAAAAACTTACATCATGAAAAAATTATTTATCGCAGCTTTACTATTCGTTGGAGTAGTAAGTTTTGCACAAGAAGCAGATCAGGCACCTAATCGTGAACCAAGAGAAAGACTAACTCCGGAACAACGTAATGAGAAACAGTTAAAAAAAATAACTACCGAATTAAAGTTAGATGCGAATCAGCAAGCTCAGGTAAAACAACTTTTAGCAGACCGAAGTGCTAAAGCCGAAAAATTGAGAGCAGAACGAAAAGATCGAAAAGAAAAACCTACTGCAGCAGAAAGAGAAGCTTTTAAAAATGAATTAAAAGCTGAAAAAGACGCAAATGATGCAAAAATGAAAGCTATCCTAAATGCAGACCAATACAAAAAATGGACTTCTATTCAGGAAGAAAAAAGAGATAAGGCAAAAGAAAAAATGAAAGAATACCAAAAAGAAAACAACTAATAACGGTTACAAAAAGAGGCTTGAATGGCCTCTTTTTTATTTTACATGCTATTTTATGCTTTCATTAATAGTTTCTGTTAATTAAAAGACAAATCTTACAATCTAATTAAACCTAGCAAACTTCTTGAAGTCTAATCGATATAAACCTTTTTAAAAAAACGAATTATGAAAAAATTATTTATCGCAGCTTTATTGTTCGTTGGAATGGTAAGTTTTGCACAAGACATCAATCAGAAAGCTACACGTGATCAAAGAGAAAAATTAACTCCGGAACAACGTAATGAGAAACATTTGCAAAAACTAACTTCTGAATTGAATTTAGATACAAAACAACAAGCGCAAGTAAAACAATTATTAGCCGAAAGATCTGCTAAAGGAGAAAAGTTTAGAGAGGCCAATAAAGATCGCAAAACAAAACCAACTGCGACAGAAAGAGAAGCCTTTAAAAAGCAAATGGAAACTGAAAAAGCTGCAAACGATGCTAAAATGAAAGCTATTTTAAATGCGGATCAATACACAAAATGGACCGCTTTGAAAAAAGATCACAAAGGCAAAAGAGATCACAAAGGTCATAGAGATATGAAATCTCCGCAAGAACGTGATCAGGCGCATTTACAAAAATTAACAACTGAGTTAAACCTAAACGCAGATCAGCAAAAACAAGTTGGTCAACTTTTATCTGACAGAAGTACTAAAATGGAAATGCTGAAAAAAAGCCGTGGAGAAAACGCTGCAGCACCAACTGACGCAGAGAAAAAAGCCATGAAAAAACAAATGGAAGAAGATCACAAAGCGACTGATGCCAAAATGAAATCTATTTTGAATTCTGATCAATATAAAAAATGGACAGCGATTCAGAAAGAGCGTAAAGACAAAATGAAAGATCACAGAAAAGATAAAATGTAATTGAGATCAAAAAAAAAGAGGCTTTTATAGCCTCTTTTTTGATTTTATACATTTTTATTTCGGATTTAAAATCAAATCGATTCGCTTGATACAATCTTCATAATGGTATTTTGTTTCTGTATTTACGGGTCTTGATTTTGCTGCTAAAAGTGTAGTTTTTAATGCAGTCAATTCGCCACGAACCAAAGCCCTTACATCAGATTGTGCTACATTAAAATAAATTGCAGATCTGTCTGTTGGCTTAATTTCTTCGATCATTAATGCACCCATTCTATCAATATAACCTCTTTGCAAATTTCTTCTGTATATTGTTACATTCGCTGGCGTGGCCGCTTCTTTCCAGATTCCTTTTCGGGTATCTCTTAATAAATTCAAAGCTTTATACGTATCTGTACCCAGGATTTCATTATCTATTAATCGACCAATACGGCCAATACTCAATAAATTATTTAAATGTCGCACCTGCAAAGCTCTAAATCTTTCTGTGTAACCGGCAACATCTGTATTCTTTAAAGTATTTAGGTTTACAATCCAGGTTGGCGAAGCAAAAGCATTGTTTTGTAGCCAGTTAATTGCCTCTATTTGTTTTGCTTTTGGAACCACTTCATAAATGTTTCCGGATTGATTTGGCTTTTTAGTATTTTCATAAACTCCGCCAACATTCGTTACAACGTGACCTATATATCGGCTCCAGACATCCAGCATTTCTTTATACAATTCATCTAAATCTCCGTAATTATTGGTCACATTGCTTGTCCATTCGTTTAAATGTGCTGCAACATATTCCAGATTTTTCATTCCGTACGAACTTGCTTTCATCGAATTATTCCCAATATCTTCTGTTTGCGAAGTTGGGTCAAAAGCACTGCTTTGTTTTCCAAACTTAAAAACAGGATTTCCTGCTTTCTCTACAATCCATTTGTCTAAAACCGAAACTTCATCTTCAGGAGACTTAGCATTCGGAATTACTCTGTATCCCCAATTCAAAGCATAATGATCGTATGCTCCCATTTTACGAATAAATCGAATATTTGTATCACCTGGCTGAGCGATATAATTAAAACGGGCATAATCCATAATACTTGCAGAGATTCCGTTTTCTTGCGTAAAATCTCCATTTCTGTAACTCTCAACACCATAAGCACAACTTGCACCCATATTATGAGGAAATCCTAAAGCGTGACCTACTTCATGAGCAATTACCATTCGCATCATTTCTCCCATTTCTTCATCACTGGTTTGTAAAGTTCTGGCAGAAGGATTTGCTGCTCCGGTTTCGAGCAAGTAGCGGTTCCTGTACGAACGTAAATGATTGTGATACCAGATAACATCACTTTCGATAATTTCTCCGGTTCTTGGGTCAGACACACTTGGACCAACGGCATTGCGGGTTGTACTCGCTACATAACGAATTACCGAATAGCGAATATCTTCCGGACTAAAATCAGGATCTTCCTCTTTTGTTGGAGCATCTTTGGCAATAATGGCATTTTTAAAACCGGCTGTTTCAAAAGGTTTTTGCCATTCTTCGATTCCTTGTTTTATATATTTTTTTAATTTTTCAGGCGTTGCAGGATCTAAATAATAAACAATTGGTTTTACAGGTTCCACCAACTCTCCTCTGTTATAAGCTTCGGGATCTTTAGGTTCTAATCTCCAGCGACGAATGTATGTTTTAAGGTCAGATTTTAACTCATTACTTCCGTAATCGTATTGACTTACAGTAAACCATCCTACTCTGGAATCTGCTAATCTTGGTTTCATTGGCACTTCGGGCAATAAAACCATTGATTGATTCATCTGAATACTAATCGACTCTGTACCTTCTAACATTGATGGTTTCGAAGCATTATAAGTCATATCCTGAATTACTTCGATATTCATCGGGAAACTTTTAATGGTATTGATAAAACTTCTGGAATCATCCAATCCCTTTACTTTGTATGTTTCGCGCATTTCTGCCGATATTCCGCTAATGGCTTTTACATCTGAACTGTAAAATTTACTAACATCAATAACTGTGTTCGCTGAGTCTTTACTAAAAGCTACAATATCAAAAGCAAACAATGTTGGCTCATAATTATTTGACTTAACCGAAATACTAATTGGTAAAGTATCATTGGCAACTGCATTATAAGATTTTGATTTGATGAGAATTTTATCCTGAAAACGCTGCCAGACTATTAATTGTTCGTTAGTTTCAGAACCGGCGTTTACATATCCTCCACCTAAATTGGAAGGCAATTTTGAAAGTCTGCTTACTAAAAGCATGTCTTTATCTAAATACTTATTTGGAATCTCGAAGTAGTATTTTTTATCGACTTTATGAACAGTAAAAAGTCCAGGATCAGAAACAGCATCTTTAGTAATAACTTTACCATATTCTTTAATTGCAGATTCTGATTTTTTCTCTGGCGGGGCAACTGCAGACTCTCCTTTTTTAGTCTCTTTCTTTTTAGATTGTGCAAATTGTTTAGTAGAAAACAGTATAAAAACTGTCATTGTAATTAAAATGAAAAATTTCTTCATTTATTGTAGATTTAATATTTATTTGATAAACAAAAATAATTTTTATTCTAAATATATGCAGGAAAACATGCTCATTAACTTTTCATTAACTAATTATAAAACGATAATAAAAAAGGTTCAACTTTAATTAAAAAGCTGAACCTTAACTGAAAAATGTCTTTTAGTTTTTAAGATTTAAAATGTCTTTGAAACTTTATCGATCGCATTAATGGTAAAATCTAAATCTTCATACGTTAATGCATCTGTAATAAACCAGGTTTCATATGCAGATGGTGCAATGTATACACCTTCGTTTAACAAACCGTGAAAGAATTTCTTAAATGTTTCGTTATCTCCTTTTGCAGCTGTTTGAAAATCAACCACAGGATTAGCATCAAAATGTACCGAAATCATAGAACCTACTCTATTGATGGTAAAAGCAACATTATTCGCTTTTAAAACTTTATCAATTCCTGCTTCCAGATAAGCTGTTTTTTCTTCTAAACGGGTAAAAATTTCACGATCATTATCTAAAGCTTGCAGCATCGCTAATCCGGCCGCCATCGCTAACGGATTTCCTGATAATGTTCCTGCCTGATAAACCGGGCCAAGAGGTGCCAAATAATTCATGATTTCTTCGCGGGCTGCAAAAGCACCAACAGGTAAACCTCCACCAATTACTTTCCCGAAAGTTACAATATCAGCATTGATATTGTACAATTCCTGAACGCCACCACGAGCCAAACGGAAACCTGTCATTACCTCATCAAAAATTAGTAAAATTCCGTTTGCTGTACACAATTCTCTTAATCCTTCTAAGAAACCTTTTTGAGGTGGAATACAACCCATATTTCCGGCAACGGCTTCGATAATAATCGCAGCTATTTCTCCTTTATTCGCTTCGATTAAGGTCTTTACATTCTCTAAATCATTATATTTTGCTAACAAAGTATCTTTTGCAGTTCCTGCTGTAACTCCCGGACTATTAGGCGAACCAAAAGTTACGGCACCACTTCCGGCCTGAATCAAAAATGAATCCGAATGTCCGTGGTAGCAACCTGCAAATTTGATGATTTTATCTCTTTTCGTAAATCCGCGAGCCAGACGAATCGCGCTCATACAAGCTTCTGTACCTGAATTTACAAATCTTATTTTATCAATATTCGGAACCATAGAAACCGCCAAGGCAGCAATTTGAGTTTCCAATTCAGTTGGCATTCCAAATGAAGTTCCCAACTTTGCTTTTTCGATCACAGCATCAACTACGGGTTGATATGCATGACCTAAAACCATTGGTCCCCATGAGTTGATGTAATCTATTAATTTGTTTCCGTCCTCATCATACAAATAAGCACCTTTGGCACTTTTTACAAAAATAGGAGTTCCCCCAACCGCTTTAAAGGCTCTAACTGGTGAATTTACTCCTCCCGGAATTACTTTTTCTGCTTCAGCAAAAAGCTGACTACTTCTTTTATATAACATTTTTATATTTTAGATTTTAGAGTTCTGATTTTAGATTATAAACTGCGAACTCTATTTTAAAATTTGAATTTTAGATTTTTGAATACTTTCAAACTGAGACTGAAAACCGACAATGAAAACTAAAAACTTATTTCACTTTCAATCGCTGCCCAATAGAAATTGCATTGTCTGAAAGATTATTTTTTTGCTTTAAATCGTCAACCAATACGTTGAATTTTTTTGAAATAGAATACAAGGTATCTCCTTTTTGAACTTCGTATAAATTTGGATCGTTCGAATTTGAATTTGAAGAAACCGGTTTTGTCGAACTTTTAGTCGAGGCAGCAACTGTTTTACTTATTGGAACATAATTTCTTCCGGTAATCAAACAATCATATTGATGCAGATTATAACGCTCAATATAGCTGATTAATTTATCGGGATAATTAGGATCTGTAGCGTAACCTGCAGCTCTTAATCCTTTTGCCCAAGATTTATAATCGTCTTTTTCGTAAGTAAACAGCTTTTCATATCGCTTTTTCCCAACCAAAAATAAAGCATGATCTCTGTAAGAATCTGCTGCTTGTGGATATTTTCTAAAACATTCCTGAGCCGAATCATCGTCATGACGCACACTTTCGCCCAGCCACTCTTTATGACATTTAATTCCGAAATGATTATTCGCATCAACAGCCAAATCTCCTTTTCCTGCGCCAGATTCTAAAATTCCCTGAGCTAAAATAATACTCGCCGGAATTCCGTACGTTTTCATGTTTCCCATTGCAATATCTTTAAATTGCAAAACATAATTATTGATTAAATCGCTGGTGACAACAGTTTTTGAAGTAGATTGAATAACCTCAGTTGTATTATTTGTCGAAGGGTAATTTTTAACTGTTGGTTTAACAGGAGTACTTCTTTTGGCTGCCGCTGTCCTAGTTTGAACTGCTGCAGCTTTTTTGGTCGTCGCGATGGCAGGCTTACTAGATGAGCAGCTTGCTAAAGCTAATATTACGAGAAGTAATACAATTTTTTTAATCATTGTTCTTGAGTATTGGTAATTTTTTCTGCTTCAACTTTATATTCATTCCGTCAATTCCCTGCAATCCGCCGGTGTGAATGAGTAAAATTTTTGAATGGTCAGGAAAATAATTTTTGCTGATTAAATCTATAACGCCAAAAACCATCTTTCCTGTATAAATTGGATCTAAGGGCACTTTTGTTTCTTTCAAAAAAGCATTAATAAATTCAACTAATTCTAAATTTATCTTGCCATAACCTCCAAAATGATAGTCAGAAATTAAATTCCAGTTATCTTGTTTGGCAAAAATACGAATTTCATCGGTTAAAAAGTCACCTTTTAACGCCGGAAACCCTAAAACTTTCTGATTTGGCAAGGCACTATTGATCAAACCGGAGATTGTTCCGCCTGTACCAACTGCACAGCAAACGTAATTAAAGTTGGTATCTTGACCTGTTAAAATCTCTTCACAGCCTTTTACAGCGAGTTCATTTGTACCGCCTTCCGGCACCAAATAAAAATCGCCAAACTTCTCTTTTAGTTTTTCAATAAAGGAAATTTCCGTTTTGTACCTATATTCTTCCCGGGTTACAAATTCAAATTGCATTCCGTTTTCCTGAGCGAATTTCAGAGTTGGATTTTCTTCAATTTTATCAAAAAGTTCATCGCCGCGAATAACACCAATTGTTCTAAAGCCATGTTCCTTCCCCGCATAGGCCACCGCGGCAATGTGGTTCGAAAAAGCTCCGCCAAAAGTTAGCAATGTTCCTTTATTTTCGGCTTTCGCCTGAAGTAAGTTGTATTTTAATTTTCTTAATTTATTCCCTGAAATAAAGGGATGGTTGAGATCATCTCTTTTTATAGTCAGTGAAATATGATTAGGAAAACTGATAGGAATTTCCTGATTCAAAATCTATTTTATTTTAAAGTTATGTAATTCAAAAAACCAAAAAAAGATCGGTTTTTCAAATAATTTAAATCCGTTTCATTTGCATAAGCTTCTCTTTCAAAACTTATATTTCTATAAGCCAAATCTTTATTTTTATATTGCAGTAACCTGATGGCATATTCTAAAATATAAAAGATATAAAAAGGTAAAATCAATAATTCTAATTGTTGTCTCAAATGAATTTTTTCATGATTAACAAAAACAGGATTATCTTTATCAAAATCATATTTTAAAATTACAAATGGAAATACAGCCATTCCTCGATACCCTTTGGGAATTAAATATTTAGCAACAATTAGAAACATTCGCTGTAAAATTTATAAATTTGTAGATAAAAAATGTTCGATTTCATTAAAATCACAATCAAATTCGTTTATTTGATTTTAGAAAAGAAACATGAACCCTATGCAGATTTATGAAAGAGCAAAGTAATGAAAATAAACTAATCGAAGGCGAAGATTTTTACTATACGCCCGAAGGTTATAAATGTTTTACCGAAAAACACCATTTAAAACGGGGTTATTGCTGCAAAAGTGGTTGCCGTCATTGTCCGTATGGATTTGATAAAAAAACAGGGCGAATAAACAAACCGTTATAACATTACGCAATTATTTTAACACATAGAAAAATAGCCAATAGAAATGTAAAAAGGCGTTTCACTTTATCAAAATACACATAGCTATGTGAAAGAAACTAGTTCTTTTTTGCAATCTTTTAAAGCATAAAAAACCTATGTTTCTATGTGTTTAATTTTTTTACAAATTACCCAACAGATCAAAAAACAATACAAAATGAAGGTTTTTATAAATAAAAATATACCAGAAGCAGGCATTTTATTACTTCAGGAAAAAGGCATTAGCATTACCGTAAATCCAACAGAAAATGTATTGTCAAGAAATGAGTTTATAAAAATCTGTCAGGAAAATGATGTTTTACTAAACGTTGGAGCCAATAATCTGGACGAAGATTTTTTTCAGCAATGTCCTAATTTAAAAGGAATTGCTTTATTTTCTGTCGGATTTGATGCTGTCAATATTCCAGCAGCTAATAAAAGAAAAATTCCTGTTGGCAACACTCCTGATGTTTTAAGCAGAGCAACTTCGGATATTGCTTTTTTATTGATGCAAAGTGTTGCCCGAAAATCATTTTACAATCACAAAAAAATTATAAACGGAAAATGGGAAGGCTTTAATGCTTTAGAAAATTTAGGACAGGAACTCTACGGCAAAACATTAGGAATATTTGGTTTGGGAAGAATTGGTTTTGAAATGGCTCAGAAATGTAAAGCTGCATTTGGAATGAAAATCATTTATCACAATCGTTCTCATAATGAAAATGCCGAAAAAGAACTTGATGCTCAATATGTAGATTTTGAAACTTTACTTTCACAAAGTGATGTTTTGAGCGTTCATTCGAATTATAGCGAAGAAAACAATCAACTTTTCAATAAAGATACTTTTGCTAAAATGAAATCCAATGCTATTTTTATCAATACAGCAAGAGGAAAATTTCATAATGAAAACGATTTGTTTTATGCCCTGACAAATAATATTATCTGGGGCGCCGGACTTGACGTTACCAATCCGGAACCAATGAAAAAAGACAATCCGTTATTATCATTGCCAAATTGTTGTATTTTGCCGCATATTGGTTCTGCAACATATGAAGCCCGAAATGCAATGGCTATTTGTGCCGCACAAAATATAATAGCGCTTTCTGAAAATAAAAAAATGCCGTTTTGTGTTAATGA
>Ga0247813_10001464_pt1 | contig 17909 bp, 14 predicted proteins | sample UWRJL169409C1_FD_180719 | JGI IMG/M metagenome (GOLD analysis project Ga0247813, IMG submission 180719) | Plant litter microbial communities from Arlington Agricultural Research Station in Wisconsin, United States - UWRJ-L169-409C-1 | ecosystem: Environmental > Terrestrial > Plant litter >... | reverse complement strand
CCAGGCCAGCTGGGCGTTGAAGACGTTCCGGTCCTCGATCCGGTCGCCCCGGGCGGTGTTCTGGAACAGGGTCGCCCACTGTTCCGACACGTAGCCGTAGTTGAGGCGCGGCGTGAGGGTGTCGCCATTGGCCAGGTCGAACCGGTACTGGCCGCCGAGGTTGAAGGTCAGTTCCGGCGCATAGGTCTGGTCGCGTCCGCCCAGGTTGATGCAGGTCGCGCTGGCGGGACCGGTGACGGGATCGCAGGCGGTCGCCGTGATCCCGCGCGGGTCGGTGGCGTAGAAGGTGCCGAGCTCGCTCTTCATCCAGCCGAGGCCGGCGTCGATCGACAGCGGTCCGAACACGGCCTCGGCCTGGGCCTCGAGGCCGTAGATCTTGGTCGTGCCGGGGTTGTTCACCCCGACGCTGAAGACCGGGAACAGCGGGTAGCCGATGCTGACCTGGAAGTCCTCGTAGTCGTTGTAGTAGGCGTTGACCTGGGTGCGCACGCGGCCGCCCAGGAAGCCCGCCTTCCAGCCGATCTCGTAGTTGGTGACCTTCTCGGGCCCGAACGGGGCGAGGGGCGCGGCGCCGACCGGCACATTGAGGCCGCCCGGCTTGTAGCCCGTGGCGACGAAGGCATAGAGGAAGTTGTGGTCGTCGACGGTCCAGTTCAGCGAGATCTTGCCCGAAACGTTGTCGGAGCTGGCCGACTGGGTCTGGGAAATCGGCAGGCCGTACTGCAGCACCGAGACGTTGTTCTTCGTCTCCGACTCCGAATAGCGCGCGCCGAGCTGAAGCTCGAACCGGTGCGGCAGCTTGAACGTCACCTGGCCGAAGACGGCCTTGTTCTCCTTGGGATTGGTCCCCTGGAGCACGTACTCCGAGAAGATGCTGCCCGGGGGCACGCCGATGACGAACTCACCGGTCGGGAACTTGAGCTTGTCGAACTGGTAGTAGGCGCCCAGGACCCATGACATCCGCTCGCCCTCGGGCGAGATCAGGTTGAACTCCTGCGAGATCGAGGTCTCGTCGACGGAGTCGCGGAAGGTGCTGGTGCCGACGCTCGTGCCGTCCAGGTCGGCCGCATAGAAGGTGTTGCCGTCCTGGTAGCCGGTGACCGAGCGCAAGACGACGCCGTTGCCGAACTCGTAGTCGGCCTTCAGCACGCTGCGGAAGATCCAGTCGCGCGCCGCCATGTAGTCGTTGGCGGTGATGTCGAACGGATCGTTGGTCGAATTCACCGGGTCGGAGGGATAGCCGCCGAAGTCCAGGTGGCTGTAGTCGACCTTGACGTTCACCGTGAGAGCGTCGGTCGGCTGCCACAGCACGCCAAGCCGCACGCTGCCCGTCTGCAGGCCCTTGTTGCCCGTGGCGGGGCCGCTGATGTCGTAGAAGCTGTCCCGCTGTTCGGCGTTGAACGACACCCGCGCTGCGAGCGTGTCGCCGAGCGGGATGTTGATCGCGCCCTGGGCCGCGACGTCGGTGTAGTTGCCGACCTGGCCCGCGACGTAGCCGCCGTAGCCGCCGCCGATCTTGGGATCGTTGGTGGTGACGAACACCGCGCCGCCGGTGGCGTTCTGGCCGACGAAGGTGCCCTGCGGGCCGCGCAGCACTTCGAGGCTCTTGATGTCGTAGTAGGGCTCGGCCGTGAAGTAGCCGGGGAAGGTCGCCACGCCGTCGCGATAGGTGATCACGCCGGTCAGGGTCTGGGAGTTGTGCTCCGCCTTGCCGATGCCGCGGATGTTGAAGTCGATGCCCTGGCCGAAGTTGTTCACGACGGCGCCCGGGACCGCGAACTGCAGCTGGTCGACCGTGGTGATGCCCTTCTTCTCGAGGGCCTCGCCGCTGAAGACCGATGCGGCGATCGCCGTGGTCTGCAGGTTGGAGGTCCGGCGTTCGGCGGTGATGACCAGCTCGTCGACCTCGGCCTCGGTCTGCGCGGGAGCGGGCGACGGCGCCTGGGTCTGCGCCAGCGCGGCGCCGCACCAACCCAGCGCCCACACGGATACGCCCAGCAGCAATGCTTGATTCTTCATGGTCCCTCCCGATGCCCCTAACGGCGTGCGCTCTGTCGGCGCATGACCGGAAGCTGACATGCACATACCGGGTCGTCAACACTGACTATCACGCTAGTGAATATCTTTGTCGAACATCGGGACGCGGACGGGAGGGGTCCGGAAACTCGAAAGGCCGGGCGCTGGTCGCCCGCGCCCGGCCTTCGCCGCGGGTGGTCGAAGCGTCAGAAACGGCGGGCGACGCCCATGGAAATCACCCACGGATCCAGCGTCACGTCCGACTTCAGCGCGCCGCCGTTGATGCTGGCCTCGGTGTCGAAGAACACCTTCTTGGCGTCTACGTTCAGGCTCCAGGGCCCCTTCAGCGCGATATCCACGCCGGCCTGCAGCGCGCCGCCGAAGCCGTTGTCGATGTCGACCTTGAAGCCGTTCCGGTTCTCACCGCCGTAGAACAGCATCGCGTTCACGCCGGCCCCGACATAGGGGCTGACCCGGCCCTTGGGGTTGAAGTGGTACTGCAGCGTCACGACCGGCGGCAGGACCCAGGTCTCGTGCACGGCCGTGGATCCGCCGCCGCCGACGGCGCTGATCTCGTGCTGCGTCGTGCCGAGGATGGCCTCGACCGCGACATGGTCGGTGAGGAAGTAGGAGAAGCCCAGGGTCGGCTTCCAGTCGTCGCTCACCTCGACGTCCAGGCCCGTGTCGACATTGGCGGCGGTGACGACCTTGCCGGACTCTTCCGGCAACACGCCCGACAGTCGGCCGGAGATGATCCAGCCGCCTTTTTCCTTCGGCGCGAAGTCCTGGGCGACGGCCGGCGCCGCGCCGGCCAGCACGAGGGCGGCGGTCACGAGAGCGAGCGATTTCATGTTTATCCCCTGATGGTTAGGCGTGAACCTTCACGCCTGATCACTCTAGGGAGCCGGCGAGTCGCGGCCTTGATCTGGCGCAATCGACAGCCCGCCGCCCGCCAAAATCCCGGCGCCCGCCAGACGGTTCACGGCGATGCGGCGGTAGCCGAGCGCCAGCGGCGCGGCGCGGTGCGAGACCATCACCAGCCCTTGGCCCGTGCGGTCGAGCCGCTTGGCCAGCCGGCGAAGGACGAGGGCTTCGGTCCAGGCGTCCAGCCCCTCGGTCGGCTCGTCGAGCAGCAGCCAGGGCGCCGGGCGCAGCAGCGCGCGGGCCAGCGCCAGCCGCCGCCGCTCGCCGCCGGACAGCCGCGCGCCGTTCTCGCCGACCCAGCTGTCGAGGCCCTGCGGCATTTCCCGGACGCGGCGATCGAGGGCGGCGTCCTGCAGCGCGCGCCACAGGTCCGCCTCGGGCGCTTCGGGCCAGGCCAGCAGCAGGTTCTCGCGCACCGTGCCGGCCAGCACGTCCGCGTCCTGCGGCGCATAGGCGAAGCACCCGCGCGCCAGGGCGGCCGGGAATCGCGACAGGCGGATCCCGTCGATGCGGACCTCGCCCGAGGGATCCTCGCGCAGCCTCAGCAGCTGCTCCAGCAGCGTGGTCTTTCCGGCGCCGGACGGGCCGATCATGAGCACGCGCTCGCCGGCCTTCAGGGTCACGCCCGCCAGGGTCAGCGACGGATTGAGCAGGCGCGTGGTGACGGCCTGCGCCGGTTCGGCGGCGAGCAGCGGTTCGAGCCGGCGGCCGGCCTCGTCCACCGCGCCGTCCTGCTCGAACGCCTTCACCGCGCCGGCGACCGCTTCCAGGGTCATGACGGCGGCCAGGCCCGCGAGGGCGGCGAGGGGCAGGGACGCGCCGGCGGCGAGCACGATCACCACGGCGGTGGCCAATCCCATCACCGCCGACTGCGCCAGCGCGATCCAGCCCTGCGCGGCGGCGGCTTTCAACCGCGCCTCGCCGAGCAGGAGCCCGCGTCGGTCGATCTCGTCGACGGCCCAGGCTTCCAGGCCGTAGCAGCGCAGCTCCGGCGCGGCGGCCGCGAGGGCGGCGACCGCGTCCTTCAGCTCCCCCGCGCGGATTTGGGCGGCGGCGGCCGGGGCCTTGGTGAGGCGCGCGGTCAGCAGCCGTCCGGCCCCCGCCGCCAAGGCCGCGAAGCTCGCCAGCGCCAAGGCGGGCGCCCATCCCGCCAGCGTCGCCAGGCCGAGCCCGGCGGCCACGGCCGTCGCGGTGGCCCAGGGCGAGGACAGGCGCACGAACAGGCTCTCGATCGCGTCCACGTCCTGCACCAGCCGCGCCGAGGCCTCGCCGGCCGACAGGGCCAGCGCCTCGCGCGGCGGCGCGGCGGCCAGCGCGGCGAACAGCGCCGGGCGCAGCCGGGCCAGCGCCTTCAGCGCCGCCTCGTGGCCGCTGATCCGCTCCACATAGCGGAAGCCGGTCCGCAGGATCGCGAGCAGCCGGATCGTCGCGGCGGGGAGCAGGTAGTTGAACGCCTGAGCCGTCGCCAGACCGGCGACGCCGGCCAGCGCCGCGCCGGTGATGAACCAGCCGGAGAGGCCCAGCAGCGTCACCGAGGCGGCCGACACCACCATGGCGGCGGCGGCGGCGAGGGTCAGCCGGCCGCGCTGGCGGCGGCGCTCGGTGGCGATCAGGGCCTTCAGGCGCGGAGCGTGGGACAGGGTCACAGCCGCACCACCCGGTCGGCCAGCGCGGCGAGCCCCTCGCTGTGGGTCGCGATCAGGGTCGTGCGGCCCCGCGCGGCCTCGATGATCACCGGCAGCAGGGCCTTGGCCGAGGCCGTGTCGAGGTTGGCGGTTGGCTCGTCCAGCAGCAGGATCGGCGCGGGCTTGAGCAGAGCGCGGGCCAGGGCCAGCCGCCGCCGCTCGCCGCCCGACAGGCCGCCGCCGCGCTCGTCGAGCCAGGCCCCCAGCCCCTCCGACCGGGTCGCCAGCGCGCCGGCGAGACCGACCCGCTCGGCGACCTCGGCGATCTCGCCCGGCGTGGCGTCCCGGCGCGCGAGCGCGATGTTGTCGGCCAAGGTCGCGGCGGCGATCAGCGGCGACTGGCCGGCCCAGGCGACCAGCGGCGCGAACGAGCCGGCGCTGGTCAGCGGCAGCTCGTCGACCCACACCTCGCCGTCGGTCAGTGGCGCGAGGCCGAGCAGCAGGTTCAGCAGCGTCGTCTTGCCCGATCCGCTGGCGCCCATCAGGGCGGTGACCGAGCCCGGCTTCAGCGCGAGCTCGAAGTCGCGGAACACCGCGCGTCCGGCCTCCGGCCAGGTGACGCCCACGGCTTCGAAGCGAATCGCCGGCGGCGCCGTGAGGGCTGGCAGGGCGAAGGCCGTCGACGTCCGGGGGCGGGGCTCCCACAGCGCCGGGACCACCGCCTCGGCGGCCTGGCGGTCGTGGTAGGCGGCGGCCAGGCGGCGCATCGGCGCATAGACCTCCGGCGCCAGCGCCAGGGCGAAGAAGGCGCGTGGGAGGTCGAGGGTCTCGGGAACCGGGAAGGGCAGTAGCCGCAGCAGGTTGAAGCCGCAGTAGACGGCGACCAGCGCCACCGACAACGCGGCGAAGAACTCCAGCACGCCGGAGGAGATGAAGGCGACGCGCAGGACCCGGCCGGTGCGTCGGGCGAGGTCGTCGGCCCGCACGGTCAGGGCCGCCGTCTGCCGCGCCTCCGCCTGGAAGGCGAGGATCAGCGGCAGGGCGCGGACCCGGTCGAGGAACAGGCCCGACAGCCGGCTGAGCGCCTGGAACTGCCGGCGCGACTCCTCGGCGGCCGCCATCCCCGCCAGCGCCATGCCGGCGATGAACGGGACCAGGGTCAGGGCGAGGATGCCGGCGCTGACCGGGCTGGCGAAGGCCACGGCGGCGATGATCAGCAGCGGCGCGACCGCGCTGGCGGTGCGGGCCGGCAGGAAGCGCGAGACGTAGCCGTCCAGCGCCTCGACGCCCTCGACCACGGTGGTCATGCCCTCGCCGATGGTGCGGCGGCCGCCGACGGGCCGGGCCAGCAGGTCGGCCGCCGCCTCGCGCCGCGCCTGCCGCTTGACCGCCAGCGCCGCCCGGGCCGAGGCGTCGGACGAGAGCTTGCCCAGCAGGCCGCGAACGGCGGCGGACCCGGCGGCGAGTGCCAGCCAAGGCAGCGCGGCGGCAAGGCCTTCCGGCAGCCGGGAGATCCCGAGCGCCAGCCCGCCCGCGAAGCCGATCGCGGCCAGCACGTCCAGGATCAGGAAAGCGCCCGACAGTCGGAGCGCGCCGCCGTGGGCGCGAACCCGCTCGCGCAGCCAGGCGCGGGTCGCGCGGGTCGCGCGGGGATCATCGCGGGGAAGGGCGGTTGCGTCGGCCATGCCCCTTTGTCGCGCAGGGGCCGGGGTCGCGCTTTGACCCAGATCAAGGCGGCGGCGCTGCGTCAGGCCTAGCGAAGGGCCAAGGGCGCCTCGACTCGCCCATCCGACCGGAGCTTTCCATGGACCTCGCCGTCGTCGACCTATCCCGCCTGCAGTTCGCACTGACGGCGCTCTACCACTTCCTGTTCGTGCCGCTGACGCTGGGGCTGTCGTTCCTGCTGGTCATCATGGAGAGCATCTATGTGATGACCGGCCGGCCGATCTGGCGGACCATCACCCGCTTCTGGGCCAGCCTGTTCGGCATCAACTTCGTGCTCGGCGTGGCCACCGGGATCACCATGGAATTCCAGTTCGGGATGAACTGGTCCTACTACTCTCACTACGTCGGCGACATCTTCGGGGCTCCGCTGGCCATCGAAGGGCTGATGGCCTTCTTCCTCGAGGCGACCTTCGTCGGGCTGATGTTCTTCGGCTGGGACAAGCTGAGCCGCGTCGGCCACCTTTTCGTCACCTTCCTGGTCGCGCTGGGCACCAACCTGTCGGCGCTGTGGATCCTGATCGCCAACGGCTGGATGCAGAACCCGGTCGGGGCCGACTTCAACCCCGACACCATGCGCATGGAGGTCTCCGACTTCATGGCCGTGGTGTTCAACCCGGTCGCCCAAGCCAAGTTCGTCCACACCGTCAGCGCCGGCTACGTGATCGCCTCGCTGTTCGTGCTCGGGGTGTCGTCCTTCTACCTGCTGCGCGGCCGGTTCGTGAGCGTGGCCAAGCGGTCGTTCACGGTCGCGGCGGCGTTCGGCCTCGCCGCGTCGCTGTCGGTCGTCGTGCTCGGCGACGAGAGCGGCTACGCCCTGACCGACAACCAGAAAATGAAGCTGGCGGCGCTCGAGGCCATGTGGCGCACCGAGCCGGCGCCCGCCGGCCTGGCCGCCTTCGGCATCCCGAGCGTCAAGGATCGCGAGACCCACGCCGAGATCAAGATCCCCTACATCCTGGGCCTGATCGCGACCCGCAGCATCGACAAGCCCGTCGAGGGCATCTTTGAGCTGGTCGCCACCGCCGAGGACCGCATCGAGTCCGGCGTCCAGGCCTATGACGCGCTGGAGGCGGTGAAGGCCGACCCGAAGGACGCCGCCGCCCGGGCCCGGTTCGAGCTGCACCGCCGCGACCTCGGCTACGGCCTGCTGCTCAAACGCTACGTCGCCGACCCGCGCCAGGCCGATCCGGCCCTGATCCACAAGGCCGCCTGGGACACGGTCCCGAACGTGCCACTGATGTTCTGGGCTTTCCGCATCATGGCCGGCACCGGGCTGCTGATGATCCTGCTGTTCGGCACGGCCTTCGTGCTGGCCACGCGGCGCATCTTCGACAACCGGCTGTTCCTGCGCATCGCGCTCTACGCCATGCCGTTGCCGTGGATCGCCACCGAGCTCGGCTGGGTGCTGGCCGAGGTCGGGCGTCAGCCTTGGGCGGTGGAGGGGGTCCTGCCGACCTTCCTCGGCGCCTCGAGCCTGACCGTGGCCCAGCTCTGGACCACCATCATCGGCTTCACCGTCTTCTACGGCGCGCTCGCGGTCGTCGAGGTCGGCCTGATCCTGCACACGCTCAAGAAGGGCCCGTTCGCCGAACAGGACGCCTTCGCCCAACTGGACGAGGAGGGCGCGCCGGCGGTCGCCTAGACCCGCCAGCGCCCTCGAACCTCAAGGACCGCATCATGGACCTTCCCCTCGACTATCCGACCCTTCGCCTGATCTGGTGGGGCCTGCTGGGCATCCTGCTGATCGCCTTCGCCCTGACCGACGGCTTCGACATGGGCGTCGGCGCCCTGCTCCCCTTCGTCGCCCGCACCGACGCGGAACGGCGGATGGTGATCAACACCGTCGGCGCGACGTGGGAAGGCAACCAGGTCTGGTTCATCACCGGCGGCGCGGCGATCTTCGCGGCCTGGCCGGCGGTCTACGGCGTCAGCTTCTCGGGCTTCTACCTCGCCATGTTCCTGGTGCTGGCGGCGATGATCCTGAGGCCGGTCGGCTTCAAGTACCGCTCCAAGCGCCCGCACGGCGCGTGGCGGACCTTCTGGGACTGGGCCCTGTTCACCGGCGGCTTCGTGCCGGCGCTGGTGTTCGGGGTCGCGGTCGGCAACGTGCTGCAGGGCGCGCCTTTCCGGCTCGATGGCGACCTGCGCGCCTTCTACGAGGGACCGTTCTTCGGCCTGTTCACGCCCTTCACCCTGATCTGCGGGCTGCTGTCGGTCGCCATGCTGGTGCTGCACGGCGCCGCCTGGCTCGGGGTGAAGGCCGAGCGGGGGCCGATCCTGGACCGGGCGCGGACCTACGGCACGATCGCCGCCCTCGCCGGGCTGGCGCTGTTCGCGGCCGGCGGCCTCTACGTCGCCTTCGGACCGCTCGGCTTCCGCATCGAGGGGCTGGTCGACCCGGCCGGGCCGTCCAATCCGCTGCGCACCCTGACTGCCGCCGCGCCCGGCGCCTGGCTCGACAACTACGGCCGCTATCCGTGGATGCTGGTCGCGCCGGTCCTCGGCTTCGGGGGGATTCTTATCGCGCTCACGGGACTGTGGAGACGCTCCGAGCCGCTGGCCTTCGCCGGCTCCTCGGCCTCGGCGGCGGGGATCATCGCCACCGTCGGCCTGTCCATGTTCCCGTTCATCCTGCCCAGCACGATCAACCCGCGCTCGAGCCTGACCGTCTGGAACGCCTCCTCCAGCCACGCGACGCTGTTCACGATGCTGGTGGTGGTCTGCGTCTTCCTGCCGCTGATCCTCTTCTACACCGCCTGGGTCTACCGGACCCTGTGGGGCCGGACCAGCACCGCCGCCCTGCGCACCAACCCCGACCTCTACTGACCTGAAGGGACCCGATCTGATGTGGTACTTCGCCTGGATTCTCGGCCTCGGTCTCGCCGTCGCCTTCGGCGTGCTCAACGGCGTCTGGCACGAGTTCCATCTGTTCGACGACGGCGACGAAGGACGCTCCGAGCCGTGACCGCCCCGGCGCTCCAGCCGCGGCCGGCGCCGATCGGGCGGGACGAGCTGATCGCCCGCTACGACGGCCGCACGCCGCGCTACACCAGCTATCCGACCGCGGTGCAGTTCGGCCCGGCGGTGGACGAGGCGGCCTACCGGTCCTGGCTCGGGGTGCTGCCGGTCGAACAGGCCGTCTCGCTTTACGTCCATGTGCCGTTCTGCAGCCGGATCTGCTGGTACTGCGGCTGCAACACCCGGGCGACGACGCGGGCGCAGCCGGTCAGCGACTATGTCGACTGGCTGATCGCCGAGCTGGGCCTGGTCGAGGCGGCGCTGCCGGGCAAGCTGCGCGCCAGGGCGATCCACCTCGGCGGCGGCACGCCCAATCTGCTGTCGCGCGACGACATGATCCGGCTGTTCGCGGCCATCCGCCATGTGTTCAGACTCTCGCCCGGGATCGAGATCGCGGCCGAACTCGATCCGGCGGTGCTGACGCAGGCGTGGGTCAAGGCGGCGGCCTTCCATGGCCTCAGCCGCGCCAGCCTCGGCGTCCAGGACCTGTCGCCGGCGGTGCAGGCGGCGGTGAACCGCATCGAGCCGTTCGAGGTCATCGAGCGGGCTGTCCGCTGGCTGCGCGAGGCCGACGTGCTGTCGATCAACATGGACCTGATGTACGGCCTGCCGAAGCAGACCACGGCCGACGTGCTCGGCACGCTGGACGCGGTGCTGACGCTGAAGCCCGACCGCCTGGCCCTGTTCGGCTACGCCCACGTGCCGTGGATGAAGATCAATCAGCAGCTGATCGAGGACGAGTACCTGCCCGGCCCCGCCGAGCGCCTCGACCAGAGCGAGGCCGCCGCCGAGCGGCTGGTCTCAGAGGGTTACGTCCAGATCGGCCTCGACCACTTCGCGCTACCGACCGACGATCTCGCCGTCGCGCTGGCGGAGGGCCGGCTGCACCGCAACTTCCAGGGCTACACCACCGACGCGTCCGCGACCCTGATCGGCCTCGGCGCATCGTCCATCGGCCGCCTGCCGCAGGGATTCGTGCAGAACCTCACCCAGGAGAAGGCCTGGCGCGACGCGTTGCGCGAAGGCCGGCTGCCCGTGGCCCGCGGCGTCGTCCTCACCGACGAGGACCGCTTCCGGGGCGAGATCATCGAGCGGCTGATGTGCGACCTGACCGTCGACCTGGACAGGATCGGCGCCCGCCATGGCCGACCGCCCGAGTCCCTGGACGACGCGGTCGCGGACCTGGCGCCCTTCGTCGCCGACGGTCTGGCGCAGATCGAGGCGCGCCGGATCACCGTCACCCCGGCGGGCAGGGCGCTGACCCGGTCGGTCTGTGCGGTGTTCGACGCTCACCTCGACCGAGACGCTGTCCGACACGCGAGAGCGCTGTGACCATCCGCCGGATCCTCGTGATCAACGGCCATCCGGACCCGTCGGGCGAGCATTTCGCGGCGGCGCTGACGGCGGCCTACCTGCGTGGGGCGAACGGCGCGGGGCACCAGATCCGGCGGATCGACGCGGGCGCGCTCGACCTGCCGCCGATGCGCTCGCTGACCCAGTTCATGGCCGAGCCGTCGGCGACCGCGCGCGACGCCCAGGCGGCGATCGCCTGGGCCGACCACCTGGTGATCGTGTTTCCGCTGTGGCTCGGCGGGATGCCGGCGGCGCTGAAGGCTTTCTTCGAGCAGGTCTTCCGCTACGGCTTCGCGCTGACGCTGCCCGGGACGCCGTACCGGGGGCTGCTCAAGGGCCGCACCGCGCGGGTGGTCGTCAGCATGGGCATGCCGGCGACCGTGTTCCGCTTCGTCTTCGACGCGGCCGGGGTGAAGAGCCTGACGCGCGGCATCCTGCGGACGTCCGGCTTCTCGCGAGTCCGCAGCAGCCTCGTCGGGACCGTCGAAGCCTCGCCCCGCGCGCGCGAAGACTGGCTGCGCCGCATCGAGCGCCTCGGCGCGGAGGCCCGCTAGAGCCCCGCCGCCAAGGCGATCCGCATCAGGTCAGCCATGGTCCGCACGCCGGTCTTGGTCATCAGGTTGGCGCGGTAGATCTCGACCGTGCGCGGGCTGATGTCGAGTTCGTGGGCGATGACCTTGTTGGCCTTGCCGGCCACCACCCCGATCAGCACGTCCCGCTCGCGCGGCGACAGGGCGGCGAGGCGCTGCTCGGCGGCCAACCGGGCGTCGTCAGGGCTCGCGGCGGGCGCCGGGCGGGCGAGGGCGGCCGTGACGGCTCGCACCAGCGTGTCTTCGGCGAAGGGCTTTTCGATGAAGTCGACCACCCCGGCCTTCATCGCCTCGACCGCCATCGGGATGTCGCCGTGGCCGGTCATCACCACCACCGGCAGGTCGCGCTTCTCCGCGGTCAGGCGCCGGACCAGGTCCAGGCCGCTCATGCCGGGCATGCGCACGTCGGTCAGCACGCAGCCGCCCGCGATGTCCGGAAGCACCGCCAGGAACGCCGCCGCCGACTCGTAGAGCCGCGTCTCGAAGCCCTGTACGTCGAGCAGGAAGGCCAGCGAGTCGCGCATGGCCTCGTCGTCGTCGATCACATGGACGGTCTTGTCAGCGGCCATCGGTCGCCTCCGGGTCTGCGAGCGGCAGGGTGAAGGCGAAGGTCGCGCCGCCCTGGGCGTTGGTCTCCACCCAGATCCGGCCGCCATGGGCCTCGATGATGGTCCGGCAGATCGACAGGCCCACGCCCATGCCCTGCGGCTTGGTGGTCAGGAACGGCTCGAACAGCCGCGCGACGATCTCGGGCGCCACGCCCGGGCCGGTGTCGGAGACGGTGACCAGCGCCATGCCGTCCTCGCCGGCCCGCACCGCGATCTCCAGCTCGGGCCGCTCGGTGGTCTCCATCGCGTCGATGGCGTTGCGGATCAGGTTCAGCGCCACCTGCTGGATCTGGATCTTGTCGACGATCACCGGCCCCACCTGCCGATCGAACAGCAGATCGACGCGCACGCCCTGTTCCTTGGCCCCGACCAGGGCGAGCGCGCTGGCCTCCTCCATCAGTCGGGCGGGGTTCTCCAGCGTGTGCTCGGTTTCGCCCTTGGCCACGAACTCGCGCAGCCGTTTGATGATGTCCCCGGCGCGCAGGGCCTGGTCGGAGGCCTTCTCCAGCGCCTGGCGCAGCCGGACGATGTCCGGGTTCCCGCCGTCGATCAGCGCGGCCGAGCCCTTCATGTAGTTGGAGATCGCCGACAGCGGCTGGTTCAGCTCGTGGGCCAGGGACGAGGCCATCTCGCCCATAGCGGTCAGCCGCGAGACATGGACCAGTTCCGACTGCAGCTCCTGCATCCGGCGCTCCTGGTCGCGGCGTTCGGTCAGGTCACGCACGAAGCCGGTGAAGAACTGCTCCCGCCCGGCGGTCGCCTCGCCCACGGCCAGCTCCATCGGGAAGGTCGAGCCGTCCTTCCGCTCGCCGACGACGATGCGGCCGACACCGATGATCCGCCGCTCGCCGGTGGCCAGGTAGCGGGCGATGTAGCCGTCATGCTCCTGGCGGTAGGGCTCGGGCATCAGGGCGCTGACATTGCGGCCGATGGCCTCCTCGGGCGTCCAGCCGAACAGGCGCACGGCGGCGGCGCTGAACGAGCGCATCACGCCGCGGCCATCGATGACGATCATCGCCTCGGGCACGGTGTCGAGGATCGACTGCAGGTGCGCCTGCCGGGCCTGGCCGTCGCGGCTGTCGCGGCGCAGGCGGTCGCCGACCAGGCCGAGCACCGGCCCGAGCACCAGGAAGGCGGCGGTCTCGACCAGATTGGGCAGGATCAGCATCCGCTCGCGCAGGAGCGCCGCGTTCACCGCGATGCACAGCAGCGTCGCCAGCAGGGCCGGGCCGCGTCCGCCCAGCCCGGCCGCGATCAGCAGCGCCGGCACATAGATGACGAAGGCCGTGCGATCCTCGAACCAGACGCCCAGCAGCCACTGCGCCAGGAAGGCCAGCGCCGCGCCGCCGGCCGCCGCCAGATAGCCGGCGCGAACCAGCGGATCGGGTGCGTTGGACAGGCGAGGGGTGTTCAGGAACAAAGGCATGCGGCCGGGAGGAGGCGAAAGAGTCGGCTCCCGCTTAGCACATTGATCGCTCAGGCGACGATCAGGCGCGACAGGCCCGAGCGGCTGCGGATGCGGAAGCGCCGGTTGCCCGAGAACTCGACCAGGCCGTCGGCCTGCAGCTGGGTGACCATCCGTGAGACCGTCTCGATGGTCAGGCCCAGATAGTCGGCCATGTCCTGGCGGCCCATCGGCAGGGTGGTGGTCTCGCCGCCGAAGCGGTCGGCCAGGTCGAGCAGGAAGCTGGCCACCTTCTCGCAGGCCGTGCGCCGGCGCAGCAGCAGCAGATGCTCCTGGGTCCGCTGCAGCTCGCGGGCGGTGGCGGCCCAGATCATCCGTTCGACGCGGAAGCCGTCGTCGCCCTGGCGCGACAGGACGGCCCGGCGGGTGACCGAGATCTGGCAGTCGCACAGAGCCTCGGCCGAGAAGCGATGCTCGGCGCCGGTCTCGAGGCCGAAGACGTCGCCGGGGTAGTAGAAATCCCCGATCTGCCGACGCCCGTCGCTGCCGAGCCGCGTGGTCCGGACGGAACCCTCGATGACCCGGTAGATCAGGTCGGCCTCTTCGTCCTGGGCGTAGATCTCCTCGCCCGCGGCGAAGGCCATGCGCACGCCGGGGACATCCAGCCCCGCGTCCCGGCGGGGCGCAGCGGTGTCGGCGAAGACGGTGTTCAGCGCGGCGAAGGTCATTGGCGGGTTCCCGAAAGCACCTCTGAGCTATGCCCGTTCGAGAGCGCCCGACATTCGGGTCTCGTACTTAGGGGAAAGTACGTAGGCCCCGGCGCCCCCCGGCGGGCCGGCTTTGCGCTGGATCAATGCCCGGGCCGCCGGGCCTGCCCAGGGTGCGTCGTCGCGGACCGCGCGGCGGTCGAGGGCGGCGTTCATGGCTGATAGCGAATCCGTCCCGACGCCGGAGAGTGACGAAGCCTTCCTAGCCTTGGTCCGGGCTTTCCTGGCCGAGGCGCTCACGCCGGAGCTGCGGGCGGCCGGCCGGGAGACCCTGGGCGTCCATTCCGAGATCGACGCCTGCCGCGTCTGGCAGGCTCGCCTGTTCGCGCGCGGCTGGGTCGCGCCGGCCTGGCCGCAGGCCTGGGGCGGGACCGGCTGGACCGCGCGCCAGCGGTTCCTGTTCGACCGCGAATGCGCGCTGAACGACGCCCCGACGCTGTTCGCCGGCGGGCTGCGCAGTCTGGGACCGCTGATGATCGAGCTGGGTACGGACGCGCAACGCGCGCGTTACCTTGGGCCGATCCTGTCGGGGGCGGACCTGTGGTGCCAGGGATTTTCCGAGCCGGGCGCGGGGTCGGACCTGGCGGCCGTCGCCTGCCGCGCGGTCCGGGAGGGCGACCGCTATCGCCTCAGCGGGACCAAGCTCTGGACCACCGGCGCACACCTGGCCAACCGGATGTTCGGCATCTTCCGCACCGGCGACGGTCCGCGCCGTCAGCAGGGACTGACCTTCCTCCTCGTCGATATGGACAGCCCCGGCCTGACGGTCTCGCCGATCCTCGACATTGCCGGTCAGCACGAGTTCAACCAGGTCTTCTTCGACGACGTGCCGGTCCCGGTCGCCAACCGGGTCGGGGCCGAGAACGAAGGCTGGTCGGTCGCCAAGCGCCTGATGCAGCTGGCCCGCGCCAACAACACCCCGGCCGCCCTGGTCCGCCGGACCCTGCGCCGGGCCGAGGCCGCCCTGACCCTGGCCGGCCCCTGCGCCGATCCGGCCCTGCGCCGCCGCCTCGCCGGCCTGGCCATCGAGGTGGAGGCCTTCGAACAGCTCGAACTGGCGGCCCTGCCGTCGGGCCGTCCGGGACCCGACGACCCGATCGCGCCGTCGATGCTCAAGCTGGTCGGCAGCGAGCTGAAGCAACGGGTGGCCGAACTGGCGGTCGAGATCGCCGGCGATGCGGCGGGGCTGTCGCTGGACGCCCTCGGCGTCACGCGGGCGCTGCCAGGCGGCGCGGCGCTGGAGGCGGGCGCGCGGGCCATGGCCCGGCATCTGGGCGGGCGCGCCGCCACCATCTACTCCGGGGCCAGCGAGATGCAGCGCGACGTCATCGCCCGCCATCTGCTGGCCGCGTCCTGAGGCCTAATCGCCGTGCGAGACGCCGCGCGGCCTTCCAGCCGCCGGCCGGACAGGCGATGATCGTGAAGACGGGGTCGTGGATCCCGGCGGTCCACAGCCGCCGATGTCGCCGGGAGTAGATGATGATCGCCGACACCGCCGACACCGCCGCCGCCACGCCGGGCACCCAGCTTCAGAGACTGATGCGCATGGCCGAGGCCCGGCCGCCGCTGCTGACGGCGGTGGTCCATCCGGTCGACGCCCTGTCGCTGACCGGCGCGGTCGAGGCGGCGAAGCGCGGGCTGATCGAGCCGATCCTGATCGGGCCGCAGGCGCGGGTCGAGGCCGCCGCGCGGGATGCGGGCCTGGACATCTCCGCCTTTCGGCTGATCGACGTCGCGCACAGCCACCAGGCCGCCGAGACCGCCTGCGAGTTGGCCGCCAAGGGCGAGGTCGCCGCGATCATGAAGGGGGCGCTGCACACCGACGAGCTGCTGGAGGCGGTGGTGTCGCCCGCCTGCGGCCTGCGCACCGACCGGCGGATGAGCCACGTCTTCGTGCTCGACGTGCCGACCTATCCGCGCCCGCTGCTCGTCAGCGACGCGGCCCTGAACATCGCCCCGGACCTGAACGCCAAGCGCGACATCGTCCAGAACGCCATCGACCTAGCCCATGCGATGGGCGTGGCCGAGCCGAAGGTGGCCATCCTGTCGGCGGTCGAGATGGTCAACTCCAAGATGGTCTCGACCCTCGACGCCGCCGCACTGTGCAAGATGGCCGATCGGGGCCAGATCGTCGGCGGGCTGCTCGACGGGCCGCTGGCCTTCGACAACGCCATCTCGCCCGAGTCCGCCGCGACCAAGGGCATCGTCTCGCCGGTGGCGGGGCAGGCGGACATCCTGATCGTGCCCGACATCGAGTCCGGCAACATGCTGGCCAAGCAGCTGTTCTATCTGGCCAACGCCCAGTCGGCCGGGATCGTGCTCGGCGCGCGCGTGCCGATCATGCTGACCAGCCGGTCCGATCCGGAGGCGTCGCGGCTCGCATCCTGCGCCCTGGCGATCCTGCTGACCCAGCACAAGCCGGCCAAGTATCTGCGATGACGGCGGGCGGCATTCTCACGCTGAACGCGGGCTCCTCGAGCCTGAAGTTCGCGATCTACGACGCATCGGCCGAGCTGCCGCTGCGGCTGTCGGGCCAGGTGTCGGACATCGGCGGTTCGCCCCGGATGAAGGCGAAGGCGGGCGGCGAGACGGCCGCCGACGAGTCCTGGGCCGGGGAGGCCGGTCTCGACGCAATGCTCGAGCGCCTGTTCGCCTGGCTGAAGAGCACGGGCCGCGCGGAGGGCCTCGCCGCCGTCGGGCACCGCATCGTCCATGGCGGCCGCGACTTTCGCCAGGCGACCGTTCTCACGCCGGAGGTGCTGACGAAGCTGGAGGCGCTGGCTCCACTCGCGCCCCTGCACCAGCCGTTCAACCTCAGCGGCGTGGCGATCGCCGCGCGGCATCTGCCGGACGCGCTGCAGGTCGGGGTGTTCGACACCGCCTTCCACGCCGACCAGCCGGACGTGGCGCGGCTCTACGCCCTGCCGCGCGACCTGATCGACGAGGGCGTGCTGGCCTACGGCTTCCATGGCCTGTCCTACGACTACATCGCCGGCGCCCTGCGCCAGCGGGACGGCGAGCGGGCCGGCGGCCGGACCATCGTGCTGCACCTGGGCAGCGGGGTATCGCTCTGCGCCATGGACCGGGGCCGCAGCGTCGCCACGACCATGGGCTTCTCGGCGCTGGACGGACCGCCGATGAGCACCCGCAGCGGTGGGCTGGACCCGGGCGTGATCCTGCATCTGCTGCAGGCCAAAGGCATGGATGCTGACGCGGTCAGCGACCTGCTCTACCACCGCTCCGGCCTGCTCGGGCTGTCGGGCCTGAGCGGCGATATGGTCACGCTGCTGAAGAGCGACGCGCCGGACGCGCGGCAGGCCCTGGAGGTCTATGTCTACCGCATCGCGCGCGAAATCGGCTCGCTGGCGGCGGCGCTGGGCGGGCTCGACACGCTGGTGTTCACCGCCGGCGTCGGCGAGAACGCCGCCCCGATCCGCGAGCGCATCCTGGCCCTCTGCGGCTGGCTCGGCGTGACGGTGGACGCGGCCGCCAACCGCGCCGGCGCGGAGCGGATCAGCGGGCCGGACAGCCGCGTCTCGGTGCTGGTCATCCCCACCGACGAGGAAGTGGTCATCGCCCGGGGCGTGGCCGCCTGCGATCGAGACCGATAGGCCGAAAGATACGATTTGGGTGGGGGTTGGCGGCCTGTTCGCCGCCCGCCGACCCTCAGGCCGGGGGGCTTCTAACCCCAGGCCTGTTAGGGGCCAGGGTTGCTGGCGCCGCCGGGCCAGGCGGGACTGCGGCTTCTGATGGCGAGGGACGTTCAAATATCCGCCCTGATCACGCGGCGAAGCGGCTTTGGACGGCGACCCGCGACGCGGCCCTTCTGTGCAAACCAGAGATTGGTGGCGCCGAAATGCAGACTAGCCGTATCGGCC
>Ga0247813_10001462_pt1 | contig 17925 bp, 18 predicted proteins | sample UWRJL169409C1_FD_180719 | JGI IMG/M metagenome (GOLD analysis project Ga0247813, IMG submission 180719) | Plant litter microbial communities from Arlington Agricultural Research Station in Wisconsin, United States - UWRJ-L169-409C-1 | ecosystem: Environmental > Terrestrial > Plant litter >... | reverse complement strand
GTTGTCGGTTAGCTCAACTGATTTGATTGGTTCGAACCAAGTTTTATAGGCTTGATCTTGAATATTGTCTTTTATAAAGGACAAACAGTTTTCCCATACCGATTGAGCAGTTTTAGTCATAGATTCAGATAAATTTTTTTATTATTGATAAAGATTCTCCTAATAAAAAAGGAGCAATTTTATTCCGTATTTCGGGATAACAAATATGTGAACAAATTTCTGTAAAAAAAAATATTTTGGCCTCTAATTTTATAAAAAAAAGTTGTAAGTGAACTTTTTAAATTTAATTTTTTTTAATATATAACTAATGAAAAATCATCAAACGCAAGTGCGTGTTCGTTACTCAGAAACCGATCAAATGGGAGTCGTTTATCACGGAAATTATGTTCCTTATTTTGAGATCGGACGCGTGGAATGGCTTAGAGATAAAGGGATTTCGTATAAAAGTATGGAAGAAAGCGGAATTGGTTTGCCAATAGTTTCGATGCAAATAAATTATAAAAAATCTGCACGTTATGATGAGCTTCTTACAATTCATACTACTTTCAAAAGTCAATCCTCAGTCAAGATTGAATTTGACTGTGAGATTTATAATGAAGCGAATGAGTTATTAACAACTGCTGTGTTTATTTTGGTATTTATATCGTTAAAATCAGGTCGCCCAACTGCTCCTCCAAATTATATTTTAGAATTGTTTAAAACACTTGAATAATTGTTAAAATGAGATAGCTTTTTATATCAATTTATATAATTTCAATATCGATTTCAAACATTAAATCAAAAATGTCGAATACTGATTCGGCATTTTTTTTGCGTGTTTTTGTCTTGATTTTGCCAATTGGTAAACCTGAATCTTCATCGATTTCCATTTCCTGAGACGTAATTTCAAGTTTTTTTTCTTTGATTACCCGCATTACTTTGTTCATGTTTTTGTAATCAAAAGAAATTAAAAAATGAACATCAATTGTTTTTTCGACAATCTCACAAACTTCAAGAGTCATTTGAGCTGTTGTTTTATAAGCAGCGATTAATCCGCCGACACCTAATTTTACTCCGCCAAAAATTCGAACAACCACTACAAGAACGTTTGTTAGTCCAAAAGATTGTATTTGTCCGTAAATTGGTGCTCCGGCAGTATTGCTTGGTTCGCCATCATCATTGGCACGATACGAAATTTTAGGAGCTGTGCCCAATTGATATGCGTAACAATAATGCACCGCATGCGGATGTTGCTTTTTTAAAGTTTCGATGATGGGTTTTACTTCGTCTTCGTGTTCTATAGGAAAGGCATAACCAAAGAACTTGCTTCCTTTTTCTTTAAAAAGCACTTCTTCAGATTCAAAAGCTATTGTTTTATAAGTGTCGTCGTATTCCAAAAGTAAAATTCTAAATTATGTTTACTATTTTTTTTAGCAGAGTTGATTTTACCGCAAAGTTCGCCAAGGTTTTATTGTCAACTGTTTGTTTATAAGCTTAAAAAGTTCGCAAAGCTAAATCAATACAAAGCTTTGCGAACTTTGTATTCTTAATTCGTTAAAATCTTCGCGAACTTTGCGTAAATCTTTGCGTCTTTGCGGTAAATTCTCTCCAAATTCAATTTACAATATCTTTTTCTCAAATAAATCTACAACATCTTCCTGTCCAACTTGTAAATTCCAAACATGAAGACCTAAAGCGGCGGCGGCATCTGTGTTTTCTTTTTTGTCATCAACAAACAAAGTGCGTTTTGGCGATAATTCATGTTTGTTAATAATATATTGATAAGCTTCGGGATTTGGTTTTCGCATTCCAATTTCAAATGAAAAATAGACTTTTTCAAAACATTGATAAAAATCGCTGTAAAATGAAATTCCGTTTGCGTTTTCGAAAGTTTCAATATGAATAGAATCTGTATTGCTCAATAAAAACAATCTGTATTTTTTTGAAAGCATTTGAAGAAACTCTAATCGATACAAAGGAAAATCTGCTAAAACCGCATTCCATGCTTTTAAGATTTCTTCTATCGAAGCATTTGGTAATTCTTTCTGAAAACCAGCCAGAAAATCATCATACGATATATCTCCGGTTTCAAACAAAAGATTCAAACGGTCCAGTTCTGCATTCCATTCCTTCATGCCTAATTGCTGCAATCCTGAAATGGTAGCTTGTTTGTTTAAATTGATAAAAATATCTCCAAAGTCAAAAATTATAGTATCAATCATGATTTCTAATGTTTAGCAATTTGTCGCTCTGAATGTAAGTTTTAATTGGATTTTTCATCTGAATCATTGGCGCTTTAGTTCCTTTTTCAAAAGAAATGTTTCCTATAAAAATTCGGGCTTCATCCCAAATATTCTCATCTATAAAAGATTGCAAAGTCTGCAATCCGCCTTCAATTATAATAGACTGAATTTGGTTTTGATGTAAAACAGCCAAAATCTGCGGTATTATATTTTGATTAAAATCAATTACTTCAAAGTTAGTGTTTTCTGCCGAAAGGTTGGTTTCAGATTTTGTAAACACGATGGTTTTTACTGTATTATCAAAAACAAAACTCTCTTTTGGGATGCGATTGTTTTGATCTAAAACAACTCTTACCGGATTATTTCCTGACCAGTCTCTGGTATTTAATTTCGGATTGTCGTCAATGACAGTTTGTGTTCCTGCTAAAATAGCTTGTTCTTCGCTGCGCCATTTATGAACCAATTGCCTTGAATAGGCATTTGTAATCCAAACCGGTTTGCGATCCTGCTCAATTTCTTTTTCTGGAGATAGAAAACCGTCCTGACTTTGGGCCCATTTCAATATTATATAAGGTCTTTTTTGCTGATGAAAAGTAAAAAAGCGTTTGTTGAGTTCGTTGCATTCTTTTTCTAAAACACCAACTGTTACATTGGCTCCGGCGGCAATTAGTTTTTTGATGCCGTTTCCTGCTACTTTTTCGTTAGGATCAACCGTTCCAACTACAACATTTGGAATTTGGTGTTCTATGATCAAATCGCAGCAAGGAGGCGTTTTGCCAAAATGACTGCAAGGTTCCAGGCTTACATAAATTGTAGCTTTTTTTAATAATGATTTGTCTTTTACAGATCGAATGGCATTGACTTCAGCGTGCGGTTCTCCGGCTTTTTTGTGCCAGCCTTCACCTATAATTTGATTTTCGTAAACAATTACGCTACCAACCATAGGGTTAGGAAATGTAGTTCCCAAGCCATTTTGTGCCAAATTTATGCAGCGTTTTATGTATTTTTCATGTATATTCACGGTACAAAAGTAGTTATTTTTGTTTAGTTCGATGGTTAACGATATAGTTAAGAAACTATCAAAAAACTATTTTTACTTTTGTAATACAATACACGAATACATACATATGGAAAATTGGATTATCAGAGCAATTAAAAAAGAAGACAATCAGGCAGTTGCCCAATTAATACGATCGGTTTTTGATGAAATGGAAATTCCGAAAGTGGGTACAGCATACGAAGATCCGTATTTGGATTTAATGTTTGAAGAATATAACAAACCGCAATCAGTTTATTTTGTGGTCGAAAATAATAGTAAAATTGTAGGCTGTGCAGGAATTGCAAAGCTTGAAAATGGAGATCCTGAAATTTGCGAATTGCAAAAAATGTACTTCCTGCCAGAAACGCGTGGTTTAGGGATTGGAAGTAAAATGATGGAAAAATGTTTAGAGCAGGCAAAATATTTTGGTTTTAAAAAATGTTATATCGAAACGATGCCTTTTATGCATGCAGCTCAAAAATTATATAAAAAATCCGGTTTTGAATATTTAAATGTTCCTTTAGGAAATACAGGGCATAGTTCTTGCCCAGTGTGGATGTTGAAAAACCTATAAGTTTACTATGAAAAAAATAATACTTCCGTTTTTGTTGTTCTCAATTTTGTTTTCCTGCAAAGACGATAAAGTAATAAAAACTCATGGAGCTCAAACTCCGGTTAAGAATCAGGTTGTTAAAGATTCTGCTGTAAGTGATGACGTTTTCGTTAAGGAAGATGTTAAAAACGATTTTGAAATTTTGTTACCGGATGGTTACAGAGATAATCAGGGTGAGAACCCGGCTAATTCTTTAAATAAAAAGTGGATTGATTTGTTTGAGGAAAATGGAAACTATTATTTAGGAAAAACTGATTTTACGATCGAAAAAGGATATGATGAATGTGTTGGAGATTCTACAAGATCAATAGTTTCTAAAAACAAATCGATTTTGTTTATGAATTATCCGAAATTGAAGTTGGGAAAAATAAAGTCTTTGAAATTGGATAAAAATAAAATCTGGCCAGGCGAGAAAGTAACTTTGAAATTCGAAAATGCTGATTATGTTTTTAGAGCTGAGGGAAAAGTGCTTTCGACTGAAAAAAGAATTTTAGATGATAATAAAGAGGAAATTTATAAAAAAGTAGAAAACTATAAGTTGTTTTTAAAAACTAATAACGGCCCTGAAAAATTGCTTTTGCAAGTAGAAATCTTCAATGATACTTTTGTTGAATTGCTTTTTGCCGGAGATATTGATAATGATGGTAAACTGGATTTTATTTTTGGTGCCAACAGAGATTATGAAGAAACACGCGTGATATTATTTCTCTCTTCGAAGGCTGAAAATGAGGAGCCGGTAAAAAAAGTTTCTGAGTTAGCAATTCAGTTTGATTGCTAGAATCGCAAACTAAATTGATTGTTGAAAAAAAATAGATTAAAATATTTGCTTAAAAATTGAGGCATTAAAAAATAAACTCAAAATGAGAATCAAACAATATAGAACTCAATTTATAAAAGAATTATCGCCTTTTTATGACGCTTATGAAGCGGAGAGTTTTTTTTATTTAATATTAGAGGACAAACATAAATTACGTCAGATAGATTTGGCATTAAATCACGAATTGACTTTTTCAGAAAGTGATTTTGCTGTCTGGGATTTATTATTAGCGCAATTAAAAAAAGAAGTTCCTATTCAGTATTTGTTAGGGAAAACTAATTTTTACGGATTGGATTTTGAAGTCAATGAAAATGTTTTGATTCCCAGACCGGAAACCGAAGAATTGGTAGAATGGATTGTCAATGAAAATTCAAAAGTTGATAAGGCTAAAACAATTAAAATTCTGGACATAGGAACAGGGAGTGGCTGTATTGCCATTTCATTGGCAAAAAATATTCCGAACGCTCAGGTTTATGCGATGGATGTTTCTAAAAAAGCGATAGAAACAGCGAAGCGAAATGCTGTAAACAATAAAACAGATATTACTTTTATTCTTCAGGATGTTTTGAATGCAGAAGAATTGAAATGTAATTTTGATATTATAGTTTCGAATCCGCCGTATGTGCGTAATTTAGAGAAAGAAGAAATCAAGAAGAACGTGCTGGATTATGAGCCCCATTTGGCGCTTTTTGTAGAAGATAATGATGCCTTGGTTTTTTATCGAAAGATAGCCGCATTGGCACAAAGTAATCTGTTAGAAAACGGACAATTGTATTTTGAAATTAATCAGTATCTAGGATGTGAAATGAAAGATTTATTAGAAAAAATGAATTTTGAAAACATCGAATTGCGAAAAGATATTTATGATAATGACCGAATGATTTTTGGTAAGGTTTCGAAAACTTTGTAGTTTTTTTTAAGTATTACCTGAAGGTTTTAAAAAAATAAAACTTCTAATCTAGCCCCGATTGCAGTGGAAATCCTTTTATTTTTTTTCTTTAAAAAAATAAAAGATTGAAATGAAAAGCGGGACAACTGGTCTTTTGAATGATTGATTTCTGCTTCAAATATTTAAGAAACTGAAAACTGAAAACTGCGACTGAAAACTAAAAAACTATTCATAACGCAAAGCTTCGATAGGATCTAGTTTTGAGGCTTTTATAGCAGGATATAAACCCGAAACAATCGCAACGGTAAAACTAGTTGCAAATGCTGCAAAAATAGCAACCCACGGAATCACGAATGCAAAACTCATGGCAGTTGCAATGGCAAAGCCTAAAAGTATTCCGATTATAATACCAATCAAGCCTCCAATTTGTCCTATAAGTAAAGTTTCGATAAAAAACTGAAAAGCAACTGTTGATCTTTTTGCTCCTAAAGCTTTACGAACGCCAATTTCGCGTGTACGTTCTGTAACCGAAACGATCATGATATTCATTAAAGCGATTGAAGATCCTAAGATGGTAATCACGCTGATGATCCAGGATGCCCAGCCTAAATATTTTGTGATGCCCAAAATACGATTGATTAAATCATCGCTACGGCCAATTCCGAAATTGTTATCGCGCGTTGGGCTTAATTTTCGTACTCGGCGCATGGTGCTTGTTGCATTGTCGATGGCTTCGTCCAGCAATTCTTTTTTAGCCACCATTACGCTCATTGTATAATTGATATTTGGTGCAGTAAATAAAGAACGTGCTACCTGAATTGGAATTAAAACACGTAAATCCTGACTGTTGCCAAACGTTGATCCTTTTTCTTTTAGTACGCCAATAACTTTAAAACGCGCGCCACGAATGGAAATTATTTTATCTAGTGGGTTTACATCTTTTAATAATCCTTTTTCGAAATCTGATCCTACCACACACGAATAGGTATTGTTATCGACATCGAATTGATTGAAACTACGGCCCAGATTTATTTCTAAACCCGAGTTGGATATAAAATGTTCGTCGACACCCAAAATCTGAATTTCCGGATCGGTTTTTTTGTCTAAGTATTTAACTTCTGCCGTTCTGGTGGCTGTAAAGGATAAAGAAGTTTCGGTAAAAGGATATTTGTATTTGTTTTTGAAAGCAACAGCTTCAGGGTACGAAATAATTGGGTTTACAATTTCACGTTCGTTACTTCCTCGGTTTTTAAGGTTGTTTTCGTATTGGTTAATGTTGAAAGTATTGGCTCCCATAGAAGCGAAATTGGTCGAGATAGTATTTTCGAGTGCTGTTACAACCGTTAGGATTCCAACCAAAGCGGTAATCCCGATAGCGATAATTAATACGGTAAGAATAGTACGCAATAATTGTGTTTTGATAGAACCAAAAGCAATTCGGATATTTTCTTTAAATAATTTTAGCATCATGACCAATTTGTCACGAAAATACGTTTTTTGTTACAAGTTTGTTTTCGAACTGGCATTATTTATTTTAAAAAATAAGATATTTGCAGACGATTTAGGATTCGAAGAAAATCTAAAATCTAAATATAATTAATATAAAAGAGCTTTTGGTTTTAGAATTTTTAAAGAATCTAAAATCAGAAGTCTAAAATCAAAAATAAAAAAGATGGCTTCAAAACCAAGCATTCCAAAAGGAACAAGAGATTTTTCACCTGCCGAGGTGTCAAAACGTCAATATATTATTCAGATTATAAAAAGTAATTTTGAGAAATTTGGTTTTCAGCCAATTGAAACACCATCTTTTGAAAATTCTGATACTTTAATGGGAAAATATGGAGAAGAAGGAGATCGGCTGATTTTTAAAATTTTGAATTCTGGGGATTATCTTAATGATGTTAGAAAAGATGTGACTTCATCATCCGGTATAAATTTGGTTTTTGTTGATTTACTTGACTATTTGCTAAAAACAAGTGAGGATAGGTATTTGGAAATGCTGGATAAATTTTTAGAGATTTTTTTAGAGAGGCAGATAAAGTCTGAGGAAGCTAAAGTTTTAAAAGATTTCTTTGAATTGATTAAAGATAAAGTTTTAGAATATAAATTAAAAAACTCAAACTTTACAGAGGCAGAAAAATTAGTAAATTTAGCTAGATTCAGAAGAGAGATTTTTGTAGATTTTTTCAAATTGTATTTAGATAATCTGGGAGAGCTTAATTCTTCAAAAGCAACAAAAAAAATCTCTGAGAAAGCATTGCGTTACGATTTAACAGTTCCGTTTGCAAGATACGTGGTTCAACATCAAAATGAAATTGTATTTCCTTTTAAAAGGTTCCAAATTCAACCAGTTTGGCGAGCAGATAAACCTCAGAAAGGACGTTACAGAGAATTTTATCAATGTGATGCCGATGTTGTAGGTTCAAAGTCATTATGGCAGGAAGTAGAATTAGTTCAGTTATATGATACGGTTTTTACTTCTTTAGGTTTAGAAGGCGTAACAATCAAAATCAATAATAGAAAAATATTATCCGGAATTGCCGAAGTTATTGGAGCATCAGACAAATTGATCGATTTTACAGTAGCTCTTGATAAACTGGATAAAATTGGTGAAGATGGTGTGAAAAAAGAAATGATCGAAAAAGGTATTGATGAAAAAGCTTTGGTTAAAGTACAGCCGCTTTTTAGTTTTACGGGATCATTTGCAGATAAAATTGCTCAGCTTTCAGATTTACTAGCAGAATCTGAGGAAGGAATGAAAGGAGTACAGGAATTGAAATTTATTTGTGACAATGTGGCAACTTTAGGTTTGGCAACAGCGACTTTAGATCTTGATGTTACTCTTGCCCGCGGATTAAATTATTATACCGGAGCTATTTTTGAAGTTGCGGCTCCAAAAACGGTGTCAATGGGTTCTATTGGCGGCGGTGGAAGATACGATGATTTGACGGGTATTTTTGGTTTAAAAAATATGAGTGGCGTTGGAATTTCTTTTGGTTTAGACCGAATTTATTTGGTTTTAGAAGAGTTGCAGTTATTCCCTGAAACAGTTGCAGCAACATCAAAAGCATTGTTTATCAATTACGGTGATGCCGAGGCTTTGTATGCTTCGCAGGCCATCCAGAAATTGAGAAAAGAAAATATAAAAGTAGAATTGTATCCTGATAATGTAAAAGTGGGGAAACAGTTTCAATATGCAGATAAACGATTGATTCCGTTTGCAGTAATTGCAGGAGATCAGGAAATTGCTTCGAATTCTTATTCGCTTAAAAATCTTGTTTCAGGAGAGCAGGTTTCTGTAGATTTTGAAGGATTGAAAAACGCTTTGTTGGCTTAATATTTTTAAAAGCAAAGTTTTTTAGCCACAGATTTACAGATTAAAATGATTTTTATTCGTGAATTCGTGGCGAAATTAACCGCAAAGACCACCAAGATTTACGCAAAGTTCGCAAAGGTTTGTGATAATTATTGATGAAGTAATTCGTGAATTCGTGGCGGAATTAACCGCAAAGTTTTTGTTTTACTTCAAGCATAGAAAACACAAAGTTCGCAAAGCCAGATAAACATAAAGCTTTGCGAACTTTGTGTTTTTATAAAACCTACTTTTAAAATCTTAGCGGACTTTGCGGTTAATTTCGCAAAGTTTTTTGTTTTTGATAGAAAAGGATAACGTTCACAAAGCTTTGGGGTTGATTGTGTTAATAAATTATAAGCAATTATCTTGCTAAAATCTTTTTAAATCTGCCTGAAATAGTTGCCAGAGAAGAAAAAAAACTTTTAATTTGCCGACCTTAAGTTACGGGCGTAGTTCAAGGGTAGAATAGCGGTCTCCAAAACCGTTGATGGGGGTTCGAATCCCTCCGCCCGTGCAATTAAATTATTTTTTACCGCAAAGAGCGCAAAGATTTTTATCTAAGAATATTTTAAAAAAACAAAGTTCGCAAAGCTAAATCAACATAAAGCTTTGCGAACTTTTATTTGAAAAAATTAACCGCAGAGAACACAAAGTTTTTTAAATTGTAAGTTTAGTAAAAACACAAAGTTCACAAAGCTTTGCGAACTTACATTGTGTAAACACAACTTAAATCTTAGTGATCTCTGCGGAAAATCTTTGTGTTCTCTGCGGTAAATTTTTCTTTCTCAAAAAGCATAAAAAAAAGCTTCGTCTCTTAAGGCGAAGCTTTTTTTAATATAAGGTAAATTTGAATTAATAATTATTTTGAGGCCGAGGCCAACCCTTAAATTCAATTTTGGTGGTAATGATTTTTGTTTTACGCTACCAAAGATAAAATAAACTATAACGTAATAGTCTTAAATTTATACTAAAATTTAATTGTATAATTTCGTTTTTTAAAAGACTCATAATTAATAAAGTGACAATTTGACATTTTATAAGATTTGGCAGTACTTTTGCAATCCAACAGAAAGAATAAAAAATGAAGTTTAAGAATATTTTTAAAAATAAAAGTGATATGACTACGGAAAATACAGAGTTCGATCAGGAATTAGATGATGCAACGTTAGAGAACAATGCAAACGGTGAACAATTAATTGTTGAAGAATTAAGTGTTGAAGAGCAATTAGCTCAAGACTTGGCAAAAGAAAAAGATAAATTCTTGAGATTATTTGCTGAATTTGAAAATTATAAAAAAAGAACTTCAAAAGAACGTATCGATTTATTTAAAACGGCAAATCAAGAGGTATTGTTAGCAATGCTTCCTGTTTTAGATGATTTTGACAGAGCAACTGTAGAAATCAACAAATCTGAAGATGAGAATTTGAAAAAAGGAGTGGAGTTAATTCACGAAAAATTGAAAAGCACTTTGGTTTCTAAAGGTTTAGAGCAAGTTGAAGTAAGAGCAGGTGATGCTTTTAATGCTGATTTTGCTGAAGCAATTACCCAAATCCCAGCTCCGTCTGATAAATTAAAAGGGAAAATTGTTGATGTTATTGAAAAAGGATACAAATTAGGAGACAAAATTATTCGTTTCCCTAAAGTGGTTATCGGAAACTAAAAAATACAGATAAAATATTCTGAAGATCAATTTTTTAAGTATTGGGATTTAGAATTTTTGATTTGCAATTTAACCTAAATTATGAAAAAAGATTTTTACGAAATACTAGGCATTTCAAAAAATGCTGATGCTGCCGAAATTAAAAAAGCTTACCGAAAAAGTGCATTGAAATATCACCCGGATAAAAATCCAGGCGACAAAGAGGCAGAAGAAAACTTTAAATTAGCCGCAGAAGCTTATGAAGTTTTAAGCGATCCTAACAAAAAAGCAAAATACGACCAGTACGGACACCAGGCATTTGATGGTTCCGGAGGATTTGGTGGTGGCCACGGCGGTATGAATATGGATGACATTTTCAGCCAGTTTGGTGATATTTTTGGTGGAGGATTTGGTGGTTTCGGTGGAGGCGGAGGCGGTGGTCCTCGTCGTGCTAAAGGAAGCAATCTTCGAATTAAAGTGAAACTTACTTTAGAAGAAATTGCAAATGGAGTTGAGAAAAAAGTAAAAGTAAAACGTAAAGTTCAGGCTAAAGGAGTAACATACAAAACATGTTCGACTTGTAACGGTCAGGGACAGGTAATGCGTGTAACCAATACTATTTTAGGAAGAATGCAATCTGCGTCAACTTGTCCTACTTGTGGCGGTTCTGGTCAGATTTTAGATAAAAGACCTTCTGAAGCAGATGCTCAGGGAATGGTTCAGGAAGACGAAACAGTATCGATCAAAATTCCTGCGGGAGTTGTTGATGGTATGCAATTGAAAGTTTCTAATAAAGGAAACGATGCTCCGGGAAATAGTATTCCAGGAGATTTAATTGTAGCGATTGAAGAACTGGAGCATGAATTCCTGAAACGTGAAGGTGAAAACGTTCACTATGATTTATACATCAGTTTCCCGGAGGCAGTTTTAGGAGTTTCTAAAGATATCGAAGCCATCAACGGAAAAGTGCGTATTAAGTTAGAAGAAGGAATTCAATCCGGAAAAATCCTAAGATTAAAAGGAAAAGGTATTCCAAGTATTAACGGTTACGGAAGTGGTGATTTACTAGTTCACGTAAATGTTTGGACTCCAAAAACGCTGAATAAAGAGCAAAAACAATTTTTTGAAAATGCTTTAAACGACGAGCACTTTATTCCAAGTCCTGAAAAATCAGAAAAATCATTTTTCGAGAAAGTAAAAGATATGTTTTCATAAGTTCCGCTTTTTCTGAAAAAGTAAATAAATTTAAAACCCATTCTATACAAAATTATAGAATGGGTTTTTTTATTAATAGTACAAAATTTCGTTAGTAATTATTTACTTTTACATTCTTAATACCACAATGGTTAAACCAAAGCAGAAAATCTTAAATATAGCATGAGCAACTTACTCGAAGTACATAAAGTCGTAAAAAAATACGGCGATTATGTAGCGCTTAACGAAGTTTCATTAAATGTACCAAAAGGTAGTATTTATGGGCTATTAGGTCCAAATGGAGCCGGAAAAACTTCCCTTATTCGAATCATCAATCAAATTACTTTACCTGATAGTGGCGAAATAATTTTAGATGGAGAAAAATTACAGCCAAAACATGTGCAGACTATTGGTTATCTTCCTGAAGAAAGAGGATTGTATACCTCGATGAAAGTTGGCGAGCAATGTTTGTATCTGGCACAAATGAAAGGACTTTCTAAAGCCGAAGCAAAAGCACAGTTAGAATATTGGTTTGACCGTTTGGGAATTCAGGGTTGGTGGAACAAAAAAATCCAGGAACTTTCTAAAGGAATGGCACAAAAAATTCAGTTCGTCGTTTGTGTGCTGCACAAACCAAAATTGTTGATTTTTGATGAGCCTTTTTCCGGATTTGATCCTGTAAATGCAAATGTGATCAAAGATGAAATTTTGGCATTAAAAGAACAAGGTGCAACAATTATTTTTTCGACTCACCGTATGGAAAGCGTTGAAGAACTTTGCGATCATATTGCTTTGATTCATAAATCAAATAAATTAATCGAAGGAAAACTAAGCGATGTAAAACGTCAGTTTAGAACCAATAGTTTTGAGGTAGGAATTTTGACCAGTAATGTCGAAGGTTTGATGTACGATATCACACAAAAGTTTACCGTTTCGCCGGCAAGTTTTAAATCCCTGAATGATGATTTAAAATTAGATATCCAAATAGGAAATTCGACTCCAAATGAGTTATTGAATATCCTGACACAAAGAGGACAAGTAACCCATTTTGTAGAAAAAATACCAAGTGTAAACGATATTTTTATTCAGACAGTTACTGGATAGATTTTTAGATCGTTAGACTTCTTAGATTCGTAGACTGAATCTGGAGATCTAATAAAAATCTAATAATCTAAGAAGTCTAATAATCTAATTAATCTAAAAATGAGTATAATTTCATTAATTATTAAAAGAGAATTCATTGCAAAAGTCCGCAATAAGTCTTTTGTTGTCATGACTTTTTTAAGTCCGTTGTTGTTTGTTGCAATCGCTGGATTTATTGGTTATTTGAGTTCGATGAAAGCTGAAACAAAAAAAATCGCCATTCACGATGAGACAGGTTTGTTTGCGAATGATTTTGTAAAACAGAATAAAAAAGAAGCAGCCTTTAAATATCTGAATCTATCTGAAATAGATACAAAAGCGCTTAAAGATAGTATTACGAATGAAAGTTTTGATGGTTTAATTATTATTCCAAAAACAAATAATTTAAAAGATTTAGAAAGTAAAATTGAATTTATTTCGAATAACAGTCCCAGTATTTCTTTTATCGAAAAAACACAAGATGTTATTGCAGAGAAAATTACAAAGATAAATCTCGAAACAGCAAAACTTGATACTCTAGCCATTCAAAAGGCACAATCTTCAGTAAATCTTCATTTGATAAAAGCTTCGGGAGAAGAAAGTCTAAAAGGATTAAATGAAATCAAAATAGGGATTGGCGGAGCTTTTGGTTATTTGATTATGATGTTCATTATCATTTACGGAAACATGGTGATGCGTAGTGTGATCGAAGAAAAAACAAACCGAATTATAGAAATCATTATTTCATCGGTAAAACCCTTTCAGTTGATGATTGGTAAAATCATCGGAACTTCGCTTGCGGGATTATTGCAATTTATGATTTGGGCCGTAATTGGGTTGAGTTTAATGTTTGCAGCTTCGGCATTTTTTGGTGTAAATGTTGGCCCAACAGCAAGAATTTCGCCTGAATTGATGCAATCAGCGCAAAGTGAAATGTCGGGAAGTGCTCAAATGTACATTAGCGAATTATGGAATTTACCTATTGCCAGTATTATAATTGGTTTTGTTATTTATTTTATTGGAGGATACTTTTTATATAGTTCATTTTATGCAGCAATTGGAGCAGCAGTTGACAATCAAACCGATTCTCAGCAATTTCTTTTGCCTATTTTAATGCCACTAATTTTAAGTGTTTATATCGGATTTTTTACGGTTGTCAATGATCCTCACGGAACAATTGCCGTGCTATTTTCAATGATTCCGTTAACTTCGCCAATTGTAATGTTAATGCGACTTCCGTTTGGAGTGCCGTGGTGGCAAATCGCAATTTCGGTATCATTATTGTTTGCTACGTTTTTCCTTGTAGTTTGGTTCGCTGCCAAAATTTATCGTATTGGTATTTTAATGTACGGCAAGAAACCAACCTGGAAGGAATTGTATAGATGGCTTAAATATTAATTTTTTAAAGTTGCTAAGGTTCTAAGGGACTAAGAAACTAAGTTTTTTAGTTTCTTTATAAATAAAAACCTCAGAACCTTAGCACCTCAGAACCTTAGCACCTCAAAAAAAATGAGTAAAATACTAATTATAGAAGACGAAGCATCGATCAGAAGAGTTTTGGTTAAAATTTTATCAGAAGAAAATGATACGTATCAGGTAGAGGAAGCAGAAGATGGAGTTGCGGGTCTTGAAAAAATAAAAAACAACGATTACGATTTGGTTTTGTGTGATATCAAAATGCCAAAAATGGACGGTGTAGAAGTTTTAGAAGAAGCTAAAAAAATCAAACCTGAAATCCCGATGGTGATGATTTCTGGTCACGGCGATATGGAAACCGCGATTCATACCATGCGTTTGGGAGCTTTTGATTATATCTCGAAACCACCGGATTTAAATCGTTTATTGAACACCGTTCGTAACGCTTTAGATAAAAAACAACTTGTAGTTGAAAATAAAATCTTAAAGAAAAAGGTGAGCAAAAACTACGAAATGGTAGGGGAGAGCGAAGCCATCAGTCATATTAAACTAATGATTGATAAAGTTGCCCAAACAGAAGCAAGAGTTTTAATTACAGGACCAAACGGAACCGGAAAAGAATTAGTAGCGCATCAATTACATGAAAAAAGCGAACGTGCTAATTTTCCTTTAATAGAAGTAAACTGTGCTGCGATTCCTAGTGAATTGATCGAAAGTGAATTGTTTGGTCATGTAAAAGGTGCATTTACATCTGCAGTAAAAGACCGTGCAGGAAAATTTGAGGCCGCTGATAAAGGAACTATATTTCTTGATGAAATTGGAGATATGAGTCTTTCGGCGCAAGCCAAAGTGTTACGTGCTTTGCAGGAAAGTATGATTACCAGAGTAGGAGCCGAAAAAGATATAAAAGTCGATGTTCGTGTTGTGGCTGCAACCAATAAGGATTTAAAAATCGAAATTGCCGAAGGTCGATTCCGTGAAGATTTATACCATCGCTTGGCCGTAATCTTAATTAAGGTTCCGCCATTAAACGAAAGACGTGACGATATTCCGGCTTTGATCAGGCATTTTGCTGCTAAAATAGCATCGGAACAAGGAAACGTGGTTAAAGTATTTTCGGCGCAAGCCATACAATTATTGCAGGAATACGATTGGACAGGAAATATCCGTGAACTTCGAAATGTAGTCGAAAGATTGATCATTTTAGGAGGAAATGAAATTTCTGAAACCGATGTAAAAATGTTTGCAAGCAAATAGATGCTTCGCGCAATAGGCTTTAAGCTTTAGGCTTTAGTCTATCAAATAGAATAAATAATTTTTGCTTAGAGCGTAGAGCTTAAAGCTTAAAGCACAAAAAGATGAAACTAAAAAAAATAAACGAAAAATTACAAGACGCATTAATCGAAAATGGTTTAACGGAAGCAAATGTTTTGCAGCAGGAAACTTTTTCGACGATAAAAAGTGGTGCAGATTGCATTATTCTTTCTCCGGCCGGAAGCGGAAAATCGACAACTATTGTTTTGAATGTTATTCAGCAATTGTCAGGTCATACTGAAGAATCACCACGCGCTTTGATTTTTGTTGAAGACAAAGCGAAAGTATTAGAAATGGAAGCACTTTTCGAAAAATACGGAAAATATTCTAATCTTGAAGTTTACGGCGTACACGACAAAGGTGATACAGATTATGATAAAAATTATATCTCGACAGGAATCGATGTTTTAATTGGTACACCCAATAAATTAAGCGATATGTTTACAACCGCAGGTTATAATGTAAACCGCTTGAAAATGTTTATTATAGATGATGCTGATCCTATGTTGAAATTACGTCATGAAACTAAAATCATGCGTATTTCAAACAGTATCACCAAAACGCAACGTCTTATTTTTGCTGAAACATTGACAGAACGCATCGAAATTCTGGCAGATAAAATGATGCTAGAACCTTATTTATTTGATATGGATGAAGAAGGTGAAGAGGAGCTTGATGAGGAAGAAGATGATATTCAGGAAGAAGAGTAAGGAAGTCGCAGTTTTCAGTCTCAGTCTCAGTCTCAGTCTCAGTCTGAAAACTGTGACTGCGACTGAAAACTAAAAAAAGTAATCTATGGAGATGCTGAAAACACTTAAATTTTTGACAATTGTGCTTCTGGCATTTTTTGTTGTTATTTATGTAGTCATTGTTTCCTACGTTTATTTCAATCAGGTTGGAATGGTTTTTCAGACTTCTCAACTTTCAAAAGATTATCAATTTGATTTTCAGCAGACATTTGAAGAAATAAACATTACGTCTTTTGATGGTATAAAATTAAACGGATTATTATTTGAAGCTGAAAAATCCAAAGGTTTGATTTTTTATCTTCATGGAAATGCCGGAACATTGGAAACTTGGGGAAAGATCGCGAAAATTTATACCCGCTTAGGATATGATATTTTTATTTTAGATTATAGAAGTTTTGGTAAAAGTGAAGGTGAAATTGAGAACGAAGAACAATTGAATAAAGATGTTTCTGTTGTTTATAAAATATTAACGAAACGATATCCGGAAAATAAAATTATTATTACGGGTTATTCAATTGGTTCCGGACTTGCAACTATTTTAGCTTATGAGAATCATCCTAAAGCTTTGATACTGCAATCGCCTTATTTTAGTTTTACAGAATTATCTAGTAAAAGAGTGCCGTTTTTTCCGGATTTCTTAAAAAAGTTTAGTTTAGAAACATTTGAATATTTGCCTAAAGTAAAAGCACCAATTTATATTTTTCATGGAATGAATGATCCATTGATTCCTTATGAAAATTCGGTTAGATTAAGTCGACTTTTAAAAAGTAACAAGCATTTTTATCCGCTAAAAGATCAGGAACATATTGGTATGAATGAAAACAATGATTTTCAGAATCAGCTAAAAGTAATATTACAATAGAAATAAAAAATAATAAAAATAGAATGTTATGGGATTAATGAAAGTATATTCAGGAAGTGAAGTTTTAGCGCTTGCTTTACAAGAAAGATTAGAACAAGCAGGTGTAGAAACTACAAAAAAAGATAATATTCAGTCAGCTCGTTTAGGCGGTTTTGGACAATCTGATTTAGCCGTTGAGGTATTTATTCAGGAAACAGATTTTGCAAAAGCAAATCCAGTTATCGAAGAATTCAGAATGAGTATTTAAAAGTATAATGAAAAAAACTTTCATTTTAGTAATAATTATTTTGATGGCGTTAATTTTGGATAGATTTTTATTCATGCAAAAACGGTTGTTGAATAGCTTATTTCAATTTGAAAGTGGAGTTTATATTGGTGATCCAATTTCGACATCACAAAATATTAAGCTTAAAAATAATTTCGAAATTCAAATCAGTAAAAATGAAAAATCTAAATCATTTTATGTTTTAGGTTTTTATTTTGGTGAACTTTATTTACTAGAAAAAGAAACATTGAAATTTACTGAGTATATAGAATTTTAAAATTTAAAGAGTTTATAAATAGAAGAAAAAATAATGCAATATAAAATGCTAGTGCTCGACATGGATGATACCTTGTTGACAGACGATCATAAAATTTCGGACCTAAATAAAAAAGTACTTCTTGAAGCGCAGGCAAAAGGCGTTCATTTAGT